>Ga0208224_1000145_pt1 | contig 13076 bp, 6 predicted proteins | sample LakMenEpi26Oct09_FD_150735 | JGI IMG/M metagenome (GOLD analysis project Ga0208224, IMG submission 150735) | Freshwater microbial communities from Lake Mendota, WI - 26OCT2009 deep hole epilimnion (SPAdes) | ecosystem: Environmental > Aquatic > Freshwater > Lake > Epilimnion/Euphotic zone ... | reverse complement strand
ATCCAACACCTATTGTTTTAATAGGTTCATAATTTATATTATAACTTCCATTAATAGATGTTATTCCAGAAATGGTTGTATTATTCAAATAAAATATATTTTCGTAATTAAGTAATGCGCTTTTCATTTTAATTTCTTATTCCTGCTAGCGAACCACCAAATTGCTTTTCTTTTCTTATAACCTCAGTAACTACAGCATACATTTTAGCATTTAAGTTTTTAGAAAGCTCAACATCTTGTTGTTGATAACTTGTAGTATTTGCGCCCATTTTTATAGTTCCGTCTCTTTGAACCGTTGTATTAAAATTAAACGAATTATTAGCATTCGTATTATTATTGACTGTAGAGCTGTTATTTCCAGCTGCCATTATAGAAGAACCGCCGCCTTGCATACCAGTTCCATATTTTTTAACTATTGTTGAATCATATAATCCACCTTCCATATAACCAGGAATCGTATCAGACAAACGAGAACCAATCAAACCGCCAGTTTGTCTTCTAAAGGGCTTAGAAACAGTAGATCCAAATCTTTGATACCAAGTTGGACCAACTGATGGACCAGAAAACAAAGCTTTAAATCCTGTTTGAGGAACTCCCCCAGTATAAACTCCAGTTGGACTTAGTAAACCTTTATCCATCAATCCTCTAATCGAACCCGATTCAGCCTGAGTTAATGGTGCGCTAGTTTGTAATTTAGCTGACAAATTTTGAGCTTTTGTAGCTTGTGCATTTGATCTTACATTTGAAACTCCTGCTCCTATAGCTATAGTCGCAGCAGCAGCAACTAATTGACCAATCATTGCTGCTCTTTGTTGCCTTTGTGCAAATCTTCGTTTTCTATCTTCTTCCATTTTCTGCTTTTGAGCATCTGATAATTCTTTATATAAAGGACTATTATCTAGTCCTTCACTAGTCATATATTTTTCCATATTGGCAACAGTGTCTTGATCAGATCTAGAAGATGCTAAATCAAAACCAAATGAACCTCCAGAAGCGAAACGAGGGGCAGCGCTAAAATTAAGAGTATCTAAAGCAGCAGGACCGCCCATTGCCATGACAGCATTTCTATTTAATACATATTCACCATTCTCAAGCAATGCTGGATATTTATCTCCAGAACCAGTTCCAGAAATATACATTCCAGATTGTGCGCGTATCGCACCGCCTTTTTGTGCTGTAAATAAATTTTCAAAACCAAAACCGCCAAGAATCTTTCGCGTACCTGCTTGCATTAATGTCGTACTTATGGAATCTAAGAAATTCGCAGCAATACCCAACAAAGCGTCACTAAGATTATTTGACTCCTTTATAGCAGCTTTTATTCCATTAACCATACCATCGGCAAACATACCTGGAAGATCTCTTCCAAGTTTTGCCACCATTAAATCACCTTCATCATTTAAAGATGACAATCCAGCTCGTAATTGCAAGTTAAAGCTTCTAGCTTCTTGCAATCTTTTTATTTCAAGAGAATATACAAAATTAGCTGTTTTTTCATCTTCTTCGTTTTTCTTCTTCGATATAGCGGCAACGCTTTTTGCTTTTTCTATGTCTCTCAACGCTTGTTCGTTGTCTGCATTTAGAAAATTATTTTTATTTTTAATAAAATTTTCCAAAGCTTGAGCGCGGCTTTCAAAAGGTATAGTTGTGTCTTCTAAATTTTTACTTAAATTTTGCAAATTCAATAATGGCTCACCTGCATTTGTAGTTTTATTTAATCCTGCGGCGATGCTTACTAAATTTACATCTGATCTGATATTCTCTCTACGAAACGATTCTTGTCTATTAAATCTTTCTGATTCAAAACGCTGTCTCGCAGCCTCAAAAGGCTTACCAAAAATTTCTGTTCGCTTGATAGCTTCCTCTCTTCCAATTTTACTTCTTTCATATATACCTTCAACATCAATTTGCTTTAAATCCATCATGTTATTGAATTTGATAAAAGCTGCTTCGATATTTTTTCTTATACGCGTAAAATCTAGAACACCAACACCCAAACCATCTGCTAATTTTTTTGAATTTTCTCTAAGTTTCGATAATCCATCCACAAATTTTGAAAAATTTGTCAAAATATATTGACCTTTAAATTCTCCTGTTTCTGAAAATTTTCTAAAAATCGCGCTTAATTGAGAAGCTTCTTCAAGAAGATCGTTTCTATTACTTTCTACATACGACATCATGTACTCTATTTCTTTGTCTCTTTCTCTCGCGCTAGGTTGAGATGCTATTCTTTTTGCAAAATTTTGGATCACCTCGTCGCCTTTAAATTTTTCAAAAAAATCTATAGATTTAGCACCACCAGCATTCATATATTCACCAATAATTTTTTCCATATCAAACTGTCTAATCGTTCTTGTTCCCATTTCTGATTGAACTCGTCCTTTCAATTCTTTTCCTTTTGCAAGTAAAGAAGCGATAGCTTTACCCGTTTCACCATTAGCTCCTCCAAGAGCTTCGGTCATTACACCCGCACTTGCTAAAAACATGTTTAATTTTCCTAATGTTGCTTTAGTATTAATTTTTTGTATAGCGTTGTTAAATTCACTATCTAACACCCTTTGATTCATTTGTTTATCGTACAAAGCGTTATGTGCTGCCGCTTTTTCATGTGGATCTCGAAATGGATTTAAATTTTTTATACCTTCCAACATTACTTCTGCTTCCAAAGCTATTTTACGCGTTATATGCATAAATATAAGCGCTATTTTATCTATTCCAGAAGTAAGATAATCAAAAAAACCTGTAAAACCTTTATTTAAATATTCTATTGTTTTTGAGAATGGAATGTCTTTTAATACACTTGTCATCAATGTTTTAATTCCATCTCCCAAGAAAACAAAAGCCGCTGAAACGTCTTCTGTAAAATTTAAAATTGTTTCAGATAAACTTTGAATTATTCTATCCATCATTGAAACTTCTTTACTTCCTGTAGAAAGTTTTTCAGCAGCGGATAAAGCGCTTACTTGAGAATCTGCTTTTCTATTTATCTCTAATATTGCATTTTCTAAACTTTTTAAATCAACTGGACTACCATCAGTTGGAATCAAATTTTTAAGATTTGATGTCGTTATTCCATATAAACTTCTCGCAAGATCAGCTCTTGCTAAATCAATCTCCTTACTGTCGCCGCCAGATTGAGAGATTGAAATCAAATTTTCTACACTAGTCTTATAAGCTTTTATTAAATCAGTTTGTTTATTAGCTGTATCTGAAATTTTTTCTTTCAATTCTCCAATTGTTAATTTAGCTGCTTTTGTTGCTTCTGAAAATGCTATTAAACCTCCAACAGCACCACCTATTGCCGTACCCCAACCAGGTAGAATCATAGTTCCTATAGCAGCTCCAGTAGAAACTGATGTGACTCCGGTATTAGCTAAATTTTGTGTCATTCTTTCTTTTTCAGTTAACTCGTATCGTTTTTTATCTCCGTATGCCGCTTGAGATGCAATTGCTGAACCTAAGATTGGAGCAATCATCATGGTTAATGGACTAGATCTAAAACCGAACGAGCTTCCTTTTGAAGTAGAACTATTATTTTTTTTATTATTTGATTGGATTGTATTGGTCGATGCTCTTTGAGCAGCAATATTTTTTCTAATCGAATCTCCAAGAGCTTTATTTGTTTCCGTAACAATATCTATTACTCCCGTGCTATTACTCAAACTCTTAGCTTCTAGTCTAATCGAAGTTTTTAACGCTTTCATTTGAGAAGCTGTTAAAGTAGTATCGGTTTCTAATTTATGAAGAGCAGTATTTAATTTATTAAATTGCGAAGTTTCAGCTTGCGTTAATGCGCCTAAACCACCAACTCCAAAAGCAGCATTGGGATCAACTCTTCCAAAGTTAGGAATGTATCCTCCACTCATCAATCCAGCAGCTTTTTGTCCTCTCATCGAATCGCTCAATGCATTACCTAAACCACCGTGATCAGCAATTGCGGAACTAAATGTTGGTTGACTGCTGTTTCTAATATGAGGGAAAGGCTTTGTATCAAAAATAGCTTTATTGCCGCTCATGCTTTCTTCTAAGCCCATTACTGCTTGTTTATAAGCAAAATTAGGAAGAAATGCTTTGGCGAAACCAGCGAAGCCGCCTTTTCTTTCAGAATTTATAAATTCATTTAATACCTTTGGATTGTTTAGCTTTGATAAATCTGTTTTTGGATTTGATAAAAATCTTAATTCACCAGAACTTAAATTACGACCGATAGAAGATTCAATATCTTTTATCAACTTCATTAAGTCGCCAGAATAATGAACTTGATTTTTAGTCAAAGTGTCTACATCTATAAAATCAGCAAAATTAGGAACAAAACCTTTAGCAAATGAACTCCATTTCAAAGGTCCATAATTTTGTTCATTCCATTTTATCCATCCCTCGGCACCTCCAAAAACTTTTAATTCTTCTGGGCTTATTCCTCCAGGTATCTTATAAAATTGGTTTCCTTTTATAAATTTACTATAATATCCTTTTTCTAAAATAGCTTGTATACCAGATGATAATTGAACACTACCAAGATTTTTTAATTTATCCTTAATTTCTTGAGTATTCTTTGAACGCATCATGGAATCAACATCTTCAACAGGAGAAAAAGCTGATTCAGGAACACCTCTAGATATAAAATTTTTCTTTAATTCTGGTGAAATAGCTTTATTGGTTTGCAATAATAATTTTCCATTATGATAAGCATATTTAATTGCTCCAGCAGTAGGACCATCTATAGAATCCCAAGCTTCAGAATGGTATAAATCATTATAAATTCTACCATCTTTGAAAGCATAACCTTTATAAATATCAGTTCCATAAGCAAAATTAGGAACAAAACCTGACGCTGAATTCAAAATCATTTTCTTACTTGCAGCATTATATGTCCAACGCCCCATCTTATCGTACATGGCTTTATTATTTTTATAATCGCCATAGAAAATTCCTTGTTCTTTGTATTTTTTCAATTTCTCCATTTCGCCAAGATTTTGAAGATTAGAAACACCAGCCAAATCAGATCTTAAAGCTGCATAATTAACTGCTCCTACTCCTTCTCCTCTTTTACGATAATCAGATAATTTAACCTGAGTACCTATGTAACTATTTTTAATTAACCAATCTTCATAAGATTTTCTTAACAAACCTGTTCTTGATTTAATTTCTTTTTTGTCTACAAACTTACCAGATTCAGCGTAATTTTTAAGAAAATCCCAAGCAGATTTTGTTTCTGGATTACTAGACCAAAAAACACCTAAAACTTTAGAAAGTCTATCGTAATTAACTTTCTTCATTTTACCAGAAACTTTACCAGTATAAACAGCATCAGGATTTGGAACATATCTTGAATTTCCAAAGTTTTCACTCATTCCCCTTCCAAGCCCTAATGAAGTAGTTCTACCCGCGCTAGATAAATTTAAAGCTGCTGACTTAGCAGAACGTTGAGCAGCTTCATTAACATCACCTACTAATCTGGGATTTACTGAAGAAGCGTCAGGTATAAATACATTATTTCCTAATATGGACATAACCATATTATTCCAAGCTTCTTCTAACATATAACCATACAATCTCTCACCGGGTTTTCTGGCATTAGTGCCACTTAATCCAGTTCCTTCTTCGGGAAATATATCTCCAGGACCAGTTTTTGTTCTATAAAAATTAGCATTAACTTTTTTTCCATTAAAATTAGGAATAAAACCACTTGCAGCAGCCATTGCTAAAAACGCAGGATTTTTTACATAACTATTTAATAAACTATTTGTTTCTGCGGACAATCCTTTTACAAGATCAGGGCTATTTTTGGCCATTTGAGAATAACTCGTACCAGCTAAAGGACCAAAAAGTTTTTTACCTAATTCTGAAGGTATTTGATTTTCATGACCTACTTCATTAAAAGCAATAATTAATTCTTTTAATTTAGCGGCTGCTGCGGGATTAGATTTGGATAGTGTTTCGTATTTTCTTGTTAATTCGCCAGTAATACTTCCTGGTAAATTCTTTTTTGGATAGCCTTTATATTCTATGCCTATACCAAATTCTTTTAACCCAGCATCTAACGCCGCTTGTTTTTGATTTGTTCCTGGTTGTAATACATAGCCTCTTATCAAATCGTTTTTTACATTTGGTTGAGAAACTAATTGCATTGCTTTGAATGCAAAATCCTCATATAATGGAGCAAATATATTACTGTCTCCTCTCTCATCTGCTCCTTCAGCAGTGCTTTTGAAATTGATTTGTCTAAAAGTTTCTGTATCACTTGCTTTAGATATTCCCAAAGCAGGTTGAATAGCATCAAAAGCAGGATTACCAAATTTTTTAAACCAAGGAATTCTTATTGCACTTGTAGGAGGAGCAAAATTAGGAATAAAACCTTTATTATAAGTCTGATATAAAGCATATCTACCTATATCAATATCATCATAACCATCATCATTAAATTGAGTTTGTTTTTGTTGGACTGCTGTTTCAATTGCTTTTTGTAATATTTTCCAATTTCCTCCTGTACCTCCCGATTTAGATTCGACACCTGTAAATAAACTTGCGCCTTGTTGATTTATTGGTAATATATCAGATCTAGAATACTGTGAAGTAGAAAGTTGGAAATTATTTCCAAGTTTTTTAGCGACAAGAGATTCATATAAAGCGCCTCTAAAATTCCAATAATCACCATTATTCTTTTTCTTGAATTTATCAAGCATTTGTGACTTGATATCTTTTTCTTGTAAACCAGCATAAAAACCAGATTGTTTTAATTTATCAAAAGCTCTATCATAAGAATCTTTAACTATTGGAGGAATTGGCGCATTATTTAGATAATCATTAAAATATATTCTTGATTTTTTATCTAAACGATCTTTACTAGTATATCTAATTCTTTGGACAGTTCCAGATACAGAATCATAAATGTTATTTACTTTACGATTTTTATCTAAACCCCCATCTGCTAAATTTTTATTTTCAAAATAAGCAGGATAACTAAAATCTTGAATAGTTTGTTTATCTAAATTTAATAAATCATTTTTAAATCCAAAATTTTTGTAAGCAAAATTAGGTATAAATCCACTATACATATATGGATCAACACCTGTTCTACTTATGGCTTTTTGTCTATGTGCGCGACCAGCTTTTGAATTCGCAGGAGGATTAATAAAAGGTTGAGCAAAACCAGGAATATATTTAACATCTTCCGCAGTATTCATCACTCCACCAACAGGAGAAGATACAACTCTACCGGGAGCATAACCACCAGCTTGTGCGCCAACGACTTCAGCCATTTTTGTAGCTTTTGGAATATAACCTCCTGAACGAGTAACCTGTAAACCGCGAGAACCAGCAACTTTAACTCCTTGACCTGATAATTGAGCTGCAAGTTGTTTTGCTAAAGCTGCTTGTTTCTGATATTCAGCAGTTTGCGCTCTGGCTGTTTGTAATAATAATTGAGCTTGGGCAGCTTGATTACCCGTCAAACCATCTAGAGCTTGCGCTACAGTTCCTTGCTGTGCCATGATTTGCAAAATAGATGCTTCAATATTTTTTCTATTTTGCGTTTCAGTTGTTATGCCAGCAATCTGAGGTAAAGCTTCACTAAGATAAGTAAAAGAATTTTGTATTAATTTAAAAAGAGTAAAGAAAGCCGCAATAGCACCGGGACCAGCTATAACATTACGAATGCCTTTTAATAAACCATTTGCAAAAGTAGAACCAACTCCTTCTCCTTCGAGAACTTCATTTATACTTTCAATAAAAGATTTTAATTGCTCAGTACCATATTTAGCCAATGGTTCAAATGTTACTTTGCCAATATTATTAGCTAATTGTTGAGTTGAAGTTGCAGTTTGCTTTAATAAAGCGTCAAGAGTTTGATTTAATTTTGCAGTTGCTACTTCAGCTTCATTTGTTGCTGATGCTCCTCTTTGTAAAGCTCCAGCATATGTACTTTGCGATTTATTTAAATCATTAACAATAGCTTTTAAGATATTAACTTGATAAACACCCGCAACTTGTTCTGATAACTGCGCTCTTTGAGCGTCAGCTAAACCTTTATAAGCTCCAGCAAAATTTTGTAATATTTGAACAGCAGGTAAAATATTACCTTGAATATCTCTGACCGCAATATCAAAAGCTTCTAATTGATCCAAAGTATCAGTACGTTGTAAGCGAGTAAAAATTGTTTTTAATGCGTTACCAATTACAGCGCCACCTCTTGCTGTGCTTTGTTGAGCTGAAGTAACCAACGCATTCAATTGATCAAGACTAACACCTGCTTCTTGCGCCGCTTGTCCTGTACGAGACAACGCTTCCGCCAAATCTCCTGCACCTACAGCATAATCTTGTTCTACAGCAACTAGCTTATTTAAAATTTGAGTCGTAGAGATTCCAGTTGCAGCAAATCCGTTTACGGTAGATGTCAATGCATCAACAGCATTTGCAGTGCTAATTCCCGCCAATCTTGTTAATGTCAACGCGTCTTTTGTTCTTTGAAGAGTTTCTTCAGCCTTTAAACCTTGACGAGAAAATTCAAGAGCAGCTTTAGAAGCATCGTCAAATGAAGAAGCTGTTAATTTAGTTACATTAAATAAATCTGTACTAAATTTTTGTAACTGACTTGTAGTCAATCCAAATACGCGATTAATATCTGCAAGATTTTTTTCAACTTCAATTGTTACATTAGCTAATTCCTTGAAACTGCGAATTACACCTCCAAGAACAGCAGTAGAAGCGCCGAATGCAATAACGCGAGCATTAGAAGCAGCGAGCGCAGCTTCGAAGTCTTTAACATCGCCCGTAATTCTTCCTAGTGGCTGAGAAAAAGCTCGTTGATTAATGCTTAGATTAATTTGATTATTCTGAGCGAATCTTTGATTATACGCTTGAACACCAGCTTGAATAGAAGCGGTTAATGCTGCTTGATTGGCTGCGACATTAATTTGAACTGCCATATTTCTTATTTACACGTTAAATTATAGATTATCCGAATATTTTCATCATATCATCCATACTTAATGAACCACCTTTCTTCTTAGCTTCGTCAGCCAAAGAAAGAGTTTTTTGACCTTTAGCCTTTAAACCTATATACTCAAGATCTTCAGATGTTGCGCCAACAATAGAAGTTGCTTGATTTTCTTTATTGTTTTTATTTTCTATAGCTTTTTTAGCGTTTTCATTCGCATTAACATAATCAATAATCTTGTCAGGATCATTTTTAATTTCTTGAGGCATTTTATCGTTCTGCTGAAATACATTCTTAAAAAATCTAGCATAAATAAGTAATTTTACTTGATTATAAGTAAGTTCACATACTGATTTACCAAAGAATTCAGTAGGATTTTCTGCAAAAGGCATGTATAAATTAAAAAAATCTTGTAAAACTAAATATTGAATCGTGTTGTCATTTATATTTTTATATACTTCTGAATATTGTTTTATGATGCAAGTTAGAGTTTCTGAGTCAATATTATCAAATTGATCTTCTTCAAAAGCGACCATACTTAGTTTTTTATCTTTATATAAACACTTAAGAATATAAAAATCGTTAACTCTTTCTTCAGCATAACTTTCGGCAGTTCTATTAAAAAAGGCTGCTTTAGTATTTTTTAAATCGTATAATCTTTTTTGTGCCGATTCGATATCTGCATTTATTCTTAATATTTCTGATTTTAAATATAATGTTTTTTTTTGCTTTTGAAAGTTTTCTATTAAATTTTCTTCTTGTTTAATTAAAGATTCCTGCCGATTTGTCCACTGTTTTTCTTCGATCAAGCGTTTCAAAGTTTCATCGTTTGTAGGAACCCCTCTGCTTTTAGCCTCTTCAAAATAATAATCGTAGATCTGATCAATATCGACCTGATCTTCTAAAGACAAGTGCTTTAAATAAAAAAGATTCTCTAAAACTTTAATTTCAGAGAATCCATTTTTAATATCCCTAAAAGCTTTCTTATATTTACTCTGTTGGGACTGTTCCATCTATTTCTCCAATGATTCTATCGAACTCTTCTTTTTCAGTATTGCTAGTAAAAAACCAATAACTAATGATACTTGCTAACTTACTATAACATTTTTCATAAATCTCATTCTTATTTTCTTCGTAATCAAACATGGCCGCTTCTTTAGCTTCGAAAGTTTTACCTGGAAATAGCCATTCGAACTCTGCATTTTTCTTACTATTATCCTTAAATTGAGTAAGATTAAGTACATACCATAGAATAGCTCTGTTCTGAGCTTTGATATCAGCAGTATGATTAAACAAAGTCATATAACTAGTTTCTTTTTCAATAAGCGTTTTGCGTCTTTGTAAAATTTCAGAAGTAACAGATTCGATCTTCTTTTTATAGTCTTCATCACGCTCTGATTCTGGCTTCAAATTAAGAATCGTAAGTCTGCTTTGTAGATCCCCAATTTCTCCAGCGGCAGAAACCATTACCTTAGCATCAGCATCGCTAATCAAACCACCAGTATCGCTGTACTTATTTAGTAACATTGCTTTTGTCAAAATACCATTTCTGATGCATCTGCTCATTTCAATACTGAATTCCATGTCGGCTTCTTGCATTTGTTTTCGATTTGGCTGCAAAATATTTATTTCTACTGGAATCTGTTTCTTTACCTTTTCTTTATAAGTGCGAGTAACTGATTCACCTTGTTCATTTGTCACCGTTTCAGTCTTGTCTTCTTCGACCTCGGCATTTTTAAAAATATTGAAACTATATAGAGACTTTGACATAATTTATTTATACTAATATATATTCTATAGTTTTTCAACCAGTGTAAAAGTAAATATGGCTACAAATCTTATCTCTGCTTCTGAAAGAACTGCGCTCAACGCAGTTATTGATGATATTCATGAGACATTTGCTCGCGAAATCACCGTTTTTAAAGAAGCTTCTCAAATCGTAATCATTACTGATCCTAACTTTAACCCTTTATATAATACCGCTGGTCAAACCACTTCATATGTAAATACACCTGTTTATAAGACATTTAAAGTTAGAATTCAATATAATGATGATATTGGTAAAAAATATTGGAGCGAATCAGGATTAGCTTCTCAGATTAAATTAGAAGCGGTTGTTGGCTCTGTTAGAATTAAAATAAGAGCAGAAGATTACGATTATATAAAAGATGGTCGCCGTTTTGATGTAGACGGTAAAAGATATGTTTTAAATTCTACTTTTAGACCACATGGTTTATTCGATAATCAATATTATACGCTATACCTCAAGCCCGATCCATAAGATATGAATCCCGAATGGATAAAAATGTTTCAAGATTTGCAAGCTGATAGAGAATATCAAAGAGAAATAAATAAAATAATTGATCAAGAATTTAATAAAATAAAAAATGAATTCATCAACGAATTCATGAATAATCCTATTACGCAAGAGATTCAAGGCGGAATAGCTGCCACTAATATTTCAGGAACTCTTGGTGGTATAACGAATTTATACTCTTTCATAGGATTTGACGAAGGCACTGATCCAATCAAACCTATTGAAGAATTATTAAAAAAATCAGATTATAGAATCATATTTAATAATAAATCTATAGATGCAACAGTTATTTTTGACGTACCAACCGCCGCACAAATATTTGAAATAACACCTATGCCTTGGGCAATTGGAAGAAGCTGGGCCAGAGGAATAGAAACAGGTATTTCTGGACTTGGTTATTATCTGAAAAAAACTAAAAACAGTCGCTCTGGATTAGGCGTACAATCAACAACACAACAAATAAGACCTGGAGCGGTATTCAAAAATTCTAAATATATATCAGATTTAATAAATAGATTCAATAAAGAATTAAAGCAATTAAATAAACTAAACATATGAAACCCACGTTTTCACACAATGTAGTAAATAGTTTCTTTTTATGGTTTGATAATTTTTTAATGACCAAAGGAGATGCTTATAAAACATACACAACAAAATTATACAGCAATCCTGATTTCAGATTAGGTAATGGCAAAGTCGCTTACAGCTCTCCATATAAACAATGGGTATACGATAAAAGCATAACTGGAGCCACTATACCTAGTGGATTCACGATAGATGGAATCTTTAGACCAACTGGAACAAGTGGAATGGCAATAGATTTTGAAAATGGTCGTATAATATTTAATAGCGGAGTATCTACTAATTTAAATATATCTGGAACATATTCTGTAAAAGAAGTTAATAGTTATGTAACAGATCAGCCTGAAGATAATTTAATCATTGAAGGAAAATACATAAACAATAGTAGATTTACTGTAATTGAAACCGGCATAACTCCATATAATCCTGTAACACCTTGTATATTCGCTTCTTTAGAAACCGCTCATAATACAGCTTTTGCATTTGGAGGTGAAGATGAAACTAAATGCATAATAAAAGTAGTAGCATTTTGTGAAAATCTATATCAATTAGATGGCGTATTAAGTGTTTTTGGCGATTCTTATAATGAAATTTTCAGCCTTATTCCAATGACCGCGCATCCTCTTGGTGAATTTAATGAATTAAAAACTGGCGTATATCCTACTGGATATAATTATAATTCTGTAAGCAGCGCTTATAATTCAGAAACTCTTTTTATATCTCACGTTGAAACTTCAAAAATAAGAGACAGCGTTTTAAAAGAATTAAATCCCATATTACACATAGGATTTTTAGATTTTGAAGTAAAAGCCTATCGATATCCTAGATTATAATTTCACAAACAATACCAATCACTGTAAAAAATATTAACATTTTAACAATAACTAACAAATAAAAACATATGGCAAGAAATCGTGTAATTTACCAAAGTCAAGCTTTATTTATCGCTCCTAGCGCAACTGGAGTTCAAGTTAGCGGCGTAACTGCTGCCGGTACAGCAACAAGCGCATCTCCTTTCTCCCCAGTTAGCACGGGTTCACTAGCATCCGGTATTTCTCTTTTGAAAAAAATGGATCGCATTCAAAATTGTAATTTCAATTTTACAATTAATAGACAAGATATCAATGAATTCGGTAAACTAGCTCGTATCGATTCTATTGTAATGGAAGCACCAACAGTTGGACTTGATTTCAGTTATTATGTAACTGATGGATATAATGAAAGACTAATGGGCTTTAATAT
>Ga0208224_1000129_pt1 | contig 13961 bp, 9 predicted proteins | sample LakMenEpi26Oct09_FD_150735 | JGI IMG/M metagenome (GOLD analysis project Ga0208224, IMG submission 150735) | Freshwater microbial communities from Lake Mendota, WI - 26OCT2009 deep hole epilimnion (SPAdes) | ecosystem: Environmental > Aquatic > Freshwater > Lake > Epilimnion/Euphotic zone ... | reverse complement strand
GGCGAAGAGCCTGAGCGCCGCGTCGTCGTCATTCCAGCGTAACGAGCAACTCGGCAGACATGCCGACAAAGGATCCACGACGGGAAGCGCACTTCCCTGCAATCGAGAAGCGCTACGGCGAACCGATGAAGCACTGGTTTGCAGTAATGAAGACCGTTGCAGGGAAGCGCTACCCAGAACAGATCGCGCACCTGCGAGAGAACTACGGATTCTCGCAAGCGCATGCAAATGCGCTGGTGCTCTTCTCCCGCGGCTCAGTCTCGTCACAGCGGCATGCAACACCAACCGAATACTTTAAGAGCATTGATCCACAACAGGCGCGCACCATGCGCGCGATGTTCAAGGTACTGCGCACAAAGCATCCAGAGCTCAAGCTGGTGATCGCTTGGAATCAACCGATGCTTCGCACCGAGAAAGACTATGTATTCGGCGCATCGGCAACAGCAAAGTACCTGTTGATCAACCCGTTTAGCCACGCGGTGATCAACAGTTTCGCTCCAAAGCTGAAGGGCTACCGCGTGCTGAAGTTCACGATCACGATCCCCAACGACTGGGAGATCGATGAGAAGCTGCTGCTGGCACTAGCGAAGGCGCGCCTCGCGGAGATCGCATAGCGCGCGCCGACGGCGCGACGGTTGAGATTTGGTGGAGATGGAGGAGAGTCGAACTCCTCGTCCGAAAAGCCTTCCTTGAGACCACTACGAGCGTGTCCTGCGGTTTAGTCTAAGTTGAGGCGCTCCCACAGGCCGGATCGACCCTCAACCGAGATACATGTCCCTAAATCGGGCTTACTTGATGACTATGCGTCACTCGTCATCACTGCAGCTTCGCTTTATGACGCTTCCACGACCCGCGAAGCGGGGGCCGCTTCCACGCTCACCTTACTGCCTTAGGCAGCGAGGGCGAGAGCAGGCTGGCGATTGCCAGTTACTTCTTTTTGCTACCGGTTTAACGAGGCCTGATAGCAACCTCGACTCGCGTTCTCAAGGTGCGGTTTCCCGTCGAAACCACGCATCCCCAAGAGGGGAATCCTACACGCTGGCGCGTGCGGCGACTAGCCCCCGCGCTTCCAGTCGGAGAGCTCACGCTCCGCTTCACGTTTTCCCTCTCGGTCAGCGATTGACTTGCGCTTGTCAAACTCCTTCTTTCCTCGCCCAAGGCCGATCTCCACCTTGCAGCGGCCACGACTTAGATAGAGGCGGAGCGGGATCAGCGTGAGCCCCTTCACCTTCACCTTGCTGCCGATCGAGATGATCTCTTCCTTGTGGAGGAGGAGTCGGCGCGTCCGCTTCGGCTCGTGCTGTTGGCTGGCAGCACCGGGCCACTCGGCAATGTGCATGCCGATCATGCGCGCCTCGCCTTGGTCAAGACGAATGTAGGCGTCACCGATGTCTGCCTTCCCCGCGCGAATGGACTTGATCTCTGTCCCCGTGAGCACCACACCCGCCTCAAAACGATCGAGAATCTCGTACTCGTGGGTGGCCTTCCGGTTCGAAGACAGCGTCGTACCGTCAGCGATGACGAGCGACTTCTTCGTAGCCATGAGACCTCCTTTATGGGTGAGCGGCGCGAGCCCGCGGTCTGGTGCGAATAGAAAGGGCGCTGACCTTGCGGCCAGCGCCCTCTCAGAACGTTACCGCTCTCGGGATCGGTTATTCGCCGACCTCACGAGAGGCGGTCGTACAACTGTCTATTGACACTGCACACCACCTCCTTCCGTCTGCCGTAGACGATACGGCTCAGCGGGGCAAGGCGCAAGGGGTGGCGCGCATCCGCCCGTACCCCCGCTACTTGAGGAGTTCCAGGGCCTTCTTCAGGGCCGGATCACCCTCACCAGGAGTTGCCGGTGCTGGCATCGGATAGTCGGGGGTGAGCCCCACCTTGTTCACCCAGGTGCCGTTCGGTGTGAGCCACTTCGCGATCGTGAGCTTCAACCCAGAGCCATCCTTGAGGTCGATAAACGTCTGCACCACACCCTTGCCAAAGGTTGTCTCACCGACGAGGACCGCGCGGCCGCGATCGCGCAACGCACCGGCGAGAATCTCACTCGCGGACGCACTCCCTTTATTGATCAGCACCACAACCTTGATCGTAGGATCCGTTGCGATACCACCACCGTTGGCTGAAGTTTCATCGCGCTCCCCATCACTCGTCTCTTCAATGTAGACCACGCCATCAGCGATGAATTCGCTCGCAATCTGCAGTGCGGTGGAGAGGTAGCCGCCTGGGTTATCTCGTAGGTCAAGGATGATTCGTGTGATACCTGCATCAACCACTTCCTGTAGCGCTTGATCAAATTGATCGCCCGCAACCTCACTGAACTCCGCAAGGCGCAGATAGCCAACAGGTGAACCGTCTGATGTCTCGAGCATCTCGGGTTCAACAGCAGGGACGGTGATCACGTCACGGATGATTGTCAGATTGAGCGGGGCCGCATTACCACGGATAATCGTGATCACCACGCTTGTCCCCTTCGCTCCGCGAACACGAAGCACCGCTTCATCCAACGTCTCACCATCTACGGTGAGACCGTCAACGAGCGTGATGCGGTCGCCACTCTGTACACCTGCAGCCTTCGCGGGCGAGCCGTCAATTGGTGAGACCACAAGGAGATAGCAGTCTGGACCAAGCGTGGTGCAGGCTTCACCTGAAGGACCGCGACTCTCAATCACTGCGCCAATCCCTTCAAAGCTTCCAGAGAGTCCCTCAACGAGCGCATCCATCTCTTCGCCAGTGAGGTATTGCGAGTACGGATCATTCAGTGACTCAACGAGTCCCTTGATAGCGCCGTCAACGAGGGTCTCTTCGCTCTTGTCGCCAACGTGCCGTGTTTCTACAAGGTCAAGCACCTCGTTGAATCGGGAGAGATCAATCGCCCCAGATGCGCCAGTGACGCCGGCTGCGCTACTGCCGCTGTTGTAGCCAAGGTTGTATGCGCCGACAGCGAGAAGGAGGGCGAGAAGGAGTGCCCCTGCGCGCGTCACGAGTGGAGGACGTCCGTTACCGCTCAGACCAAAACGTTGCTGCACACGCCCTCCTTGCCGCTACCAGTTAAGTCGACGCTGTTATGAGCTCAGTCGACCACGAAGTGAGAGTAGTGCACCGAGTGCGCCGAGCCCAAACCCGGCAAGCAACACCGTGATTGCAACCTCTCCGAGCAAGATTCCAGACGTCTCGATTGGTAGGACACGGAAGAGGTTCAGCATGACGGTGCTGATCCCAGCACCAAGGATTCCGAAGATGAAGAGGGTGATCAGCGCACCCGCGCCCCCAATGATCAACCCCTCAATGATGAATGGAAGTCTCACCCAGGTTGACGTTGCGCCAACAAGGCGCATGATCGCAATCTCATCACTTCGCGCAAGGATCGCCAGGCGAATCGCGTTGACGACCACGGCGAGGACGGCAAACGAGAATCCAATCAGGACAATGAGGCCGGCGATACGAAGCGCCGAAGTGATGCTGGCAAGACTTTCCGCAACGGCACGACCATCAACGATGCGCGAGAAGAGCGCGGCAGAGGGGAGGCGACTGAGTGCGTCTGCAACGCTCGCCGTCTCACTTGGGCTGTCCAGCGCGATCTCAAAGCTTGCGGGGAGCGGGTTCTGCTCAAGCTCACCAGTGAGGTCTGGCTCACCGCGCTCCTTCAGCCGCTCACGGAATGCAGCGAGCGCTTCATCAGCGGTGATGTACGTGGCCTCCTTCACTCCGTCGATCTTGAGGATCTCGTTGCGCAGTGAGTTCGCACGCTCTTCGGAGGCGCCGACCTTCAGGTAGGCGACCACCTCAACCTTGGAGTCCGCATAGCTGAGCGCAGCATCAAGCCCAGCGCGAATCACAAGGACTGAGGCGAGGACGAGCAGCATCAACGTCATGGTCATGGTGGCAGCAACCGTGGCGAGCCTGTTGCGTGAGAGACCATTCAACGCGGCGGAGACGCTCAGGCGAATCAGTCGACCGTTCTGTGCCCTACTCACGAACGACCCCCTTCACCGCTCACCCGCTCACCCTGCACGATGGTATGTCCCACGCGCTTCGTCGCGGATAAGGCGTCCACCCTCAAGTCCGATCACACGCTTGCGCAGTGTGGTGACTACGTCTGAATCGTGTGTTGCGACAAGGACGGTGACGCCAAGCTGATTGATCTGCCCGAGCAGCTCCATGATCTCCCAGCTGATGAGCGGATCGAGGTTTCCGGTTGGCTCATCGGCAATGAGCAGCTCAGGGTTGCCAACAATGGCGCGCGCAATCGCGGCGCGCTGCTGCTCGCCGCCCGAGAGCGCGTCGGGATATCGCTCGGCGAGCGCAGTGAGCCCAACAATGCGAAGGGCGCGCTCAACAGCGGCGTCAACCTCTTCGCGTGGCGCACCGGTGACCTCCAGCGCAAATGCGGTGTTCTCGCGAACGGTGCGTCGCTGCAGGAGTCGGAAGTCTTGGAAGACCACGCCAACACGTCGACGCAAGTAGGGGACCTCGCTCGGCTGAAGGGTGTGTACCGCGTGTCCGGCAACATGCACTTCACCAGAGAGGGGGATCACGTCGCGCACGAGGAGGCCGATCAGCGAAGACTTCCCCGCGCCAGAAGGCCCAACAAGGAAGGCGAACTCACCAGGGTTGATCGTGAGGCTGACGCCGGCGAGTGCGGTGTGTCCACTCGGATACTGAACGCGGACATCTCGCAGCGTAACGACCGGCTCAACTGCCAGAAGCTCTGCAGAGCCATCAGTGTTCATGGGCTCTAGGTTACTCATCGTCTGGCCCCGCCGCTGCCACAGGTGCGCCGATCGCCAGCCGTTCAAGTTCCGCAAGGATGAAGGGGTCAAAGTCGCCGTCCATCACGCCAGTGGTATCTGCAGTCTGGTGACCACTGCGGTGATCTTTCACCATCTGATACGGGTGAAAGACGTAGCTGCGAATCTGGCTCCCCCAGCCAGCGACTACGGTCTCGCCGCGCACGCGTGCCAGCTCATCTTCGCGCGCGCGAATCTTCAGTTCGATCAACTTACCCCGCAGCATCTTCTCCGCGGTCTCGCGGTTCTGCATCTGCGAGCGCTGATTCTGGCTTGACACGGCGATGTTGGTGGGAAGGTGCGTGAGACGAACCGCCGACTCGGTCTTGTTGACGTGTTGACCACCCGCGCCACTGGAGCGGAAGGTGTCAACGCGAATCTCGTCCCAATTCAACACCACGTCTTGATCATCCTCAACCTCTGGGATCACTTCAAACATGGCGAAGGTGGTCTGTCGTCGCTTCTGTCCATCAAATGGAGAGATGCGCACCATCCGGTGCACGCCACGTTCTGCACGCAACCAGCCGAACACATTTCGACCGCGAATCTCAAGGGCAACGCTACGGTATCCGGCGCCTTCACCTTCGGTAAAGTCAACAATCTCGTGCGCGAATCCGTGACGCTCCGCCCACCGCATGTACGCGCGTAGGAGCATGGCGGTCCAGTCGCACGCTTCGGTTCCGCCTGCGCCGGCCTGGAGGGTAACGATCGCATCTGCATCTGCGTATTCGCCCGCGAAGAGGAGTGAGGTGCGTGCCTGTTGGAAGTCCTGTTCTACCCGGGCACTCTTCTCCGAGACTTCGGCAAGGAGCGCCTCATCACCTTCGGAGGTGGCAAGTTCGAAGAGCTCGCCGAGGTCGCGCGCGGCGGTGGTGAGTTGCTGCCAGCGCGTGATCTCTTCGCGCAGGCCTTCCGCCTCACGGGCGAGTCGACGGGCGCTGCGCTGGTCGTCCCAGAAGCCTGGAGCGAGCATCTGCGTCTCAATCTCGGCGAGACGCGCCCCCTTTACGGCTGGGTCAAAGACGCCCCGACGTTGCCTCGATACGTCCGAGCAGGTCGCGCAGGCCGGCAGCGTCGACGCTCACCGGGGGCGCTCACTCGGTCGCACGAAGGCGACGACGGGGTTTTGCTGCTTCACGTTCGCGATCGTAGCAGGGGCTATGCCCCGTGGCACTTCTTGAACTTCTTCCCCGAGCCACACGGACAGGCGTCGTTTCGGCCCGCCTTCATTGAGGGTGTTGCCGTAGCGGATGCAGACGGAGTGGCAACCGCCGCCTCAGAGCTCCCGCCAACGGTCTTCACGGCTACGGGCGTAGGTGCGCGCTGCTCTTGCACTAGGCTGACGCGCAAGACGGCACGGCCAATGCTGACGCGAATGAGCGACTGAAACTCTTCGTACAGTTTGAATGCTTCAATTTTGAAGGCGTTGAGCGGGTCAACCTGTGCATGCCCACGCAGCCCGATCCCGCGGCGAAGATCATCAACTTCAGTAAGGTGCTCCACCCAGAGTTGGTCAATGCTGCGCAGGATGACGGCGCGTTCCACGCGCGGCCAGAGCTCTTCACCAACCTCAACCGCCTTCTTCTCAAGTGCAGCATCCGCTGCGGCGTCCACCGCCTCATACAAGAGTGAGTCTTCAACAAGGGTGTCGAGCGATGCAGGCGGCTCAATGCCGAGGCGCTTCAGTTCTGTGGCGAGCGCGCTGCGGTTCCACTCACCAGTGAGCCCCGGTGGACAGTGGGTGACGGCGAGTGCGCGCACTTCACCGTGCAGCGCATCTTGGATGGTGAGGGTGAGGTTTTCGCCGCGGAGCACACGATCGCGCTCGCCATAGACCGTGGCACGCTGCATGTTGATGACGTCGTCAAACTCTACGACGCGCTTTCGGATATCAAAGTTGTACCCCTCAACGCGCGTCTGCGCCCCCTCAATGGTACGACTCACCATTGCGGATTCAAGCGCCTGACTCTCGTCAAAGCCGAGTCGATCCATCAGGCCGACGACACGTTCACCGGCGAAGCGCTTCATTAGATCGTCTTCAAGGGAGAGGTAGAAGCGCGAGGAGCCAGGGTCACCCTGTCGTCCCGCTCGTCCACGCAACTGATTGTCAATACGGCGAGACTCGTGTCGCTCGGTGCCAACAATTCGCAAGCCGCCCGCTGCAAGCACCACCTCGCGCTCGGATGCGCATACGCGTTCTGCATCGGCGAGTGCTGCGGCGTAGATCGCTGGATCTACTTCGGCGGGGTTCAACCCTTTAACGCGCAGGGCTTCGGAGGCGAGACCGACAGGGTCTCCTCCGAGTTTGATGTCCGTTCCGCGACCAGCCATGTTGGTGGCGATCGTGACGGTTCCCGGTCGACCCGCCTGCGCAACCACTGGAGCCTCGCGCTCATGCTGCTTTGCGTTCAGGACGTTGTGCGCAACACCTTCCCGTTTCAACATTGCGGCGAGGTGTTCCGAGCGTTCAACAGACGTGGTGCCAACGAGCACTGGCTGGCCAGCCGCGCTTCGCTCCTTGATGTGCGCAACGATCGCCGCATCTTTTGCGCGGACAGTGCGGTAGACAAGATCGGGTTCATCCACGCGAACCATTGGGCGGTGCGTTGGAATAGATGTCACGTCAAGGCTGTAGATCTTGCTGAACTCTTCCGCCTCTGTCATTGCCGTACCCGTCATTCCGGCGAGCTTCTTGTAGAGACGGAAGTAATTCTGGAAGGTGATCGTGGCCATCGTGACCGATTCACGCTGGACGCGGAGCCCCTCTTTCGCCTCAACCGCTTGGTGGAGTCCTTCGGACCAGCGGCGGCCTGGCATCTTGCGTCCCGTGAATTCGTCCACGATGACAATCTCACCGTCCTCAATGATGTAGTCACGGTCGCGCTTGAAGAGTGCGTGTGCGCGAAGTGCCGACTCAAAGTGTCGGGCCATCAGTGGGTCGCCGCTGTAGAGGTTCTCTACGCCGAGCGCCTTCTCAATCTTCGAGACACCCTCTTCTGTTGGTGAAACCGCTTTATCTTTTGCGTCCACAAAATAGTCACCACCCTCAAGCGCGCCAGCGGGACGCTCCTTGAGGCGAGGGACAAGTTTCGCGAAGACCTGGTAGAGATCCTGCGATTCGGCGGCCTGGCCACTGATGATGAGTGGCGTCCTGGCCTCGTCAATGAGGATGTTGTCCACCTCGTCCACGATCGCGAAGGCGTGACCACGCTGCGCCCGAGCTTCGAGCTCGGTGACCATGTTGTCTCGCAGGTAGTCGAAGCCGAACTCGTTGTTCGTGCCGTAGGTGACGTCGGCGGCGTACGCCTCCCTCCGCGTAACGGGGCGCAGGCGCGCCGTGCGCTCTTCGCCGCTGCTGAACTCAGCGTCGTAGAGATACGAGGCGTCGTGCGTGATGACGCCGAGCGAGATGCCGAGAAAGGAGAAGAGTGGGCCCATCCACTGCGCGTCGCGTCGCGCCAGGTAGTCGTTGACGGTGATGACGTGTACGCCGTCGCCTGTGAGGGCGTTCGCGGCAGCGGCGAGCGGAGCGACGAGCGTTTTCCCTTCGCCAGTGCGCATCTCTGGAATCTTTCCTTGATGAAGGACGATCGCGCCAAGGATCTGCACGTCGTACGGGCGTAGACCGATCGTGCGCTTTGCCGCCTCGCGAGCGGCGGCCAGGATCTCTGGGAGCACCTCTTCAAGTCGCTGCTTCTGATCGTCGCCGCTTCGCGCTCGCACGTCTGCAGCGATCGCCTCCATGCGCCCGCGGATCTCTTCGGCGCTTGTCGCCTCCATCTCGTCAGCACGCGCGTTGACGGCGTCAAGGATTGGAGCGAGCCGTTTGAGCTCACGGTCGTTGGAGTCAACAAGACGTGAGAGGAAGCCGAACACCACGAGCGAGCCTTAGCGCCAGAAGCCGGAGCCGTACCCCAGCATCAGGATTCCAAAGGTGATGACGCCGAGCACGAGCCAGTAGGCGACGCTCGCAGGGCGACTCGTTGGATTCATTTCAGGATTCTTGAGTGGTGCAGCGTTCCAGCGCGGACTCTTCAGGGTGGCGCGCCAATCTGCGCGCTTCTCTGGTGCGTGTGAGGTGATGACGCCACGCTCATCCGGACGGTGCAGCTTAAGTGTCATGGCTACTTCGCGCGTCGCTTTGCGCCCGCGGCTCCAATCGCCGCGCGGCCGTTCCCGTTCGTTGTTGATGGGAGACCAGCATGTTCGCCGTCCCAGAAGACCATCTCTTCAGCCATAGACGCCTCTTTGCCGAAGAGTGCACCGACAGATTCACCAAGATGAATGCGCTTGATCGCTTCGCCGAAGAGTGGAGCAGAGGAGAGGCGCTTGATCTTTGGGCTACTCACCCCAACAGGCATTGGGATGGAGTCGGTGACGATCACCTCTTGAACTGATGATGCATTGATGCGCTCGATTGCGGGACCAGAGAAGACCCCGTGCGTTGCGCATGCAATCACTTCAATCGCGCCGGCCTTCTCAATGGCGCGGACCGTCTCCGTCAACGTTCCGCCCGTGTCAATCTCGTCGTCAACAATCACGACGCGCTTCCCCTTCACGTCACCGATGACGTTCAGCACTTCGGCATGATCATCATTCCCTTCGCGGCGCTTCTCCACGATTGCGAGCGGTGCATCTAGAAGTTCTGCAAAGGTGCGCGCACGCTTTGCGAAACCAAGGTCTGTCACAACGGCAAGGTTCTCGGTCCCCTTCTGCCTGATGTAGTTGGAGAGCATGTGCACTGCGGTGAGTTCATCAACAGGCACGTTGAAGAATCCTTGGAGCTGTCCTTGGTGGAGGTCCATCGTGAGGATTCGGTTTGCGCCAGCAACCTGCAGCATGTCGGCCACGAGTCGGGCGGTGATTGGCACACGTGGTTGATCCTTCTTGTCAGAGCGTCCATATCCGTAGTAAGGGATCACGGCGGTGATGCGTCCAGCAGAGGCGCGCTTGAATGCGTCAATCATGATCAGCAGCTCCATGATGGAGGTGCTCACTGGCCGCGAGGTTGGCTGCACAATGAAGACGTCCTTTTCACGCGCGTTATCGAGGATCTTGACGAAGATGTTCTCGTTGGCGAAGGCGAACACTTCGGCTTTGCCGAGCTCGCGGCCGAGATAGCGTGCAATCTTGCTCGCAAGTTCCGGGTTTGCGTTCCCCGTATAGACGTCGATCGAATCTGCCCTCATCGCCGTCCTCCGATCCCTATCGCCGCTTGGTAGGTTTCGTCGTTGTCGCCTTCGCCGTCTTCGCCTTCACCTTAGCCGCTGGCTTCGCCTTCCCTTTGGATACGGTCTTAGGTGCCGCTTTGGCCGTGACCTTTGCAACTTTCGCACGAGGGGGACTGGCCTCCCCCTCAGGGGCCTCCTCATTCTCGCCGTCTGCGTCGCGCTTTGCTAGTCCCGTGCGGAAGGCGGCGATCCCCGCCACCTTATCCCCCTCACGGAGGGACATCACACGTACACCCTGAGAGCTGCCGTCATTACGGGTGGCGATCGACTCGAGTTTCGTGCGCACCACCTGTCCCTCAGCGCTGATCAGGATGACCTCTTCGTCCGCCTCGCTCACCTGGCGAACGGCGACCACAGGCCCGGTCTTGCGACCCTCAAGAGGGATGAGCCGAACGCCCTGGGTGCCGCGGTGCTTGCGGCTGAATGCTCCAACCGGGACGCGCTTTCCGAAGCCGGTCTCGGTGAGGACAAGGAGGTCGGCTCCAGGCTCCACCACCGCCGCGGCCACCACAAGGTCTCCCTGTCGAGCGATGCGGATGCCAATGACGCCGCCAGCGGAGCGCCCCATCGGTCGCGCCTCCTTCTCATGGAAGCGGCAGATGCGACCCTGTCGCGTGGCGAGAACAATGTCGTCTTCACCAGATGTTGGGATCACTTGCGCAAGCTCATCGCCCTTATCAAGGGTGATCGCGATGATTCCCGACGAGCGCACCTTCTCAAACTGCTCGAGCGCCGTCTTCTTGATGACACCCTTCTTTGTGGAGAAGGCGAGGTAGCCACCCGCACTGAAGTTCTGCAAGATCACCGTTGCAACCGGGACTTCGCCGGACTCAACCTGTACGCCAGGAAGATTGACGATCGGGATCCCCTTGTTCTGACGCGACGCGTCTGGAATCTCGTGCACCTTCGTGCTGAAGCAGCGACCCTTATTCGTGAAGAAGAAGGCCCAGTCGTGCGTGTTCGCAACCTGGAGCGACTTCACTGCGTCCTCTTCGCGGGTTGTCATCCCGCGCACGCCCTTCCCGCCGCGATGCTGCTGGCGGTATGCGGTGAGCGGCTGGCGCTTGATGTAGCCACGACCACTGATCGTGATCACCACGTCTTCGTCGGCAATGAGATCTTCATCAGACATTTCGCGGGTTGCATCTTGGGCAATTCGCGTGCGGCGCTTGTCGCCGAACTTCTCCTTCATCTTCGCGTACTCCGCCGCAATGATCTTGGAGACGCGCTTTGGATTGGCGAGGATATCTTGCAGCTCCTTGATCAGCGCGAGCACTTCCAAGTACTCGTCTTCGATCTTCTTGCGCTCGAGTGCGGCGAGCCGCGCGAGTCGCATGTCGAGGATCGCCTGCGCCTGCAGCTCGCTGAGTTTGAACTTGGCCATCAACTGTTCGCGTGCAACATCCACATCTGCGGCGGCGCGGATCGTCTTGATCACTGCATCAAGGTTGTCCAGCGCAATCTTGAGGCCTTCCAAGATGTGCGCGCGCTCTTGTGCCTTCTTCAGTTCAAACTCGGTGCGGCGGCGAACGATGATGCGGCGGTGTTCAATGTGGTGTTGCAGCACCGACTTAAGTGAGAGCGTCTGCGGCTGTCCATCAACCAGCGCGAGCATGTTCATGCTGAACGCGGCGCGGAGTGGCGTGAGCTTCAGCAACTTGTTGAGCACCTTGTGCGGATTACCGTCTCGCTTTACTTCAACGTAGATGCGCATTCCGTCGCGGTCTGATTCGTCGCGGAGATCGGAGATCCCTTCAATACGCCCCTCTTTCACGAGGTCGGCGATCTTCTCAACGAGTGTTGCCTTGTTTACCTGGTATGGGAGCTCATGAATGATGATTGCGGTGCGATCACCGCGTGCCTCTTCGAAGCTCGTCTTCCCTTCCACAACAACACGTCCGCGACCGTGCGCGTACATCTGTCGGATCGCGTCCACGCGCTCCGACTTTCCGGTGAGTGGATTCTTGACATTGTCGTAGCGGTAGAGGACGCCGCCTGTTGGGAAGTCCGGCGCAAGGACGAGCGCGCTCAACTCTTCGGCGGTGAGTTGTGGGTTCTCGACGAGTGCGATCGCGGCGTCGGCAATCTCGCCAAGGTTGTGCGGCGGAATGTTTGTCGCCATTCCAACGGCGATTCCTGACGAGCCGTTGACGAGAAGGTTTGGCATGCGCGATGGGAGGACGCTCGGCTCCTTCTGCGTGCCGTCGTAGTTTGGCGTGAAGTCAACAGTGTCGTGATCAATGTCGGCGAGCATCTCACCGGCGATTGCGGTGAGTCGTGCCTCGGTGTAGCGCATTGCAGCGGCGGAGTCGCCGTCAACGGATCCGAAGTTTCCCTGACCATCAACGAGTGGATGGCGCATGGAGAAGTCCTGCGCCAGTCGGACGAGTGCGTCATAAAGTGCGCCGTCGCCGTGTGGGTGGTACTTACCCATGACTTCACCGACGATCGCGGCGCACTTGCGATACGCGGAGCCTCCAGAGAGGCCCATCTCGCCCATGGTGTAGAGGATGCGGCGGTGGACGGGCTTGAGGCCGTCACGCACATCTGGAAGGGCTCGGGCCACGATCACGCTCATGGCGTAATCGAGGTAGCTCGTGCGCATCTCGTCTTCAATGCGGATCGACTTCACGCTGGTGACGCTCACGCCGCCCGGGCTAATCCCGTCTGCGCCGTTATCTACCGGACCCTTCCCCGTTGGACCCTTCGCCATCTCGTCACCTCCTTTCTATCTGTTCGTTGTCTGGATTGGTTTGATGTGATGCGTTTGATTAGACGTCGAGGTTCTGGACTTTGCGCGCCTCAGCCTTAATGAAGTCTCGACGAGGCTCCACGCGCTCGCCCATCAACATCTCGAAGATTTCATTGGCCGCTGCGGCATCTTCAATCCGCGCCTGCAGGAAGACGCGATTCTCAGGATTCATTGCCGTCTCCCAGAGCTGCTCGGCATTCATCTCGCCGAGTCCCTTGAAGCGCTGCACGTTGACGTTCTTCGTCTTGAAGGAGGCAACCGCCTCGTCACGCTCCTTCTCGGAGGATGCGTACTTTGTCTCCTTGCCAGTACTGATGCGGTAGAGCGGTGGTTGTGCAATGTAGAGGTAGCCCGCTTCAATGATTGCGGGCATGTAGCGGTAGAAGAAGGTGAGCAGCAACGTGCGAATATGCGCACCGTCAACATCCGCGTCCGTCATGATGATCACGCGGTGGTAGCGCAGCTTCGCAAGATCGAATGAGCTGCTGCTGTCTTGGATCCCTGCGCCAAGTGCAACGATCAGCGTGCGGATGTTGTCGCTCCCCAAGATCTTGTCGATGCGCGCCTTCTCCACGTTGAGCAGCTTGCCGCGCAGCGGGAAGATTGCCTGGAAGCGGCGATCGCGTCCCTGCTTTGCAGAACCACCGGCTGACTCGCCCTCCACAATGTAGAGCTCCGACTTTGCCGGATCGCGCTCTTGGCAGTCGGCAAGTTTTCCTGGCAGTGCACTCCCTTCAAGCGCGCCCTTGCGCAACACAAGGTCGCGCGCCTTGCGCGCCGCTTCGCGACCACGCGCCGCATTCAGCGCTTGTCGAATCACCTCTTTACCGTCGCCCGGATTCTCTTCAAGGAATTGCAGAAGTCCAGCGTTGACCGCCGTCTGCACAATCCCCTTCACTTCAGCGGTGCCGAGCTTCGCCTTTGTCTGGCCTTCAAATTGTGGATCTACGAGCTTTACGGAGATGACGGCGGTCAACCCTTCGCGCACATCTTCACCAGTGAGGTTCGGGTCGTTGTCTTTGATCGCACCATTCTTGCGACCCCAGTCGTTGAGCGAACTGGTGAGTGCGGCACGGAATCCGGTGACGTGCGTTCCGCCATCAACGGTGTTGATGTTGTTCGCAAACGCGAGCAGTGTCTCGGACCATGAGTCGCTCTGATACTGGAATGCAACCTCAACACTTGTGG
>Ga0208224_1000128_pt1 | contig 14035 bp, 5 predicted proteins | sample LakMenEpi26Oct09_FD_150735 | JGI IMG/M metagenome (GOLD analysis project Ga0208224, IMG submission 150735) | Freshwater microbial communities from Lake Mendota, WI - 26OCT2009 deep hole epilimnion (SPAdes) | ecosystem: Environmental > Aquatic > Freshwater > Lake > Epilimnion/Euphotic zone ... | reverse complement strand
GAATTTAAATTGTATTGGGTTTTCTCCTGAATATGGAGTATCTTCAATTACCTTTAAGATTGAGGTAAATCTATAATCATTAAATCTATTTGATTCTCTAACATATTTAAGTGCTCCAGATAATTCTTTTTCTGTAGTATTAGGGACAACTTCTTTAAAAACAAACTTAATTCCTTTAAAAATAGTTTTAGCAAGGCCAGTCAATTTATCCTTTTTAACTTTTGAGAAACGGTATTGCGTTCTAGCACATGGAGTTAAAACTGAGTTGTTTAGATAACTAGGAGTAAAAATAAAATAGTCTTCGAAATAACCCTCTTGGGTTACAGCTAAGGTTGGATCAAACGGTGTATCAAAATATAACTTATTTTGTGATGCCGCAGTTATATCATGAATATAGTCATATAGTGATTCAATATAAAACCACTCATGTGTCATCGAACTTGAATCGGGTTCAGCCTTATTTGGTTCAGGCGAAAAGTTATTTACACCAAATACTGTGTCAGCATTAAGCCTATATGGATTTGATCTAGAATCAAGAGAACCGTCTGCTCCCCATTTACAAATGTATTTAACTAGACGATTTTTTCCAGCATTTTCTAATAAAAATCTTTCATAGTTGGAATCGTACTCAGATGATATTTTTCCACTAGTAAATCTATCTCTATAGATATAGGAAGAAGTCTTGGTTGGACTAGATTCCGCATAATCTGAAGTAATTGTAAAAAATCCTTTAAAGTCTAAAATATCTGGATTGTTCTCGGCAAGTTCTACATCATACGTTGGAGTATTTACAGAAAGAGCCGGAATAACAAATGGATCACCAGTTATTTTTGAAAAACTAACAACGGTTGGAACACTAGTTTTTTCAATTAGGTCTCCATCTTGATATGTAGTTGATCCAATTTTAATATCTCCATTTAATACTCTATACGCAGATTTTCCTAAATTAATCATATTTACACCCTCTGGTATAAACGACGATTTCCAAACATCACTTAGTTGAATCGATGCATATTGGCTATCAATGTGATCAAAATCAAAGTCTTTAATTGGTATAATTGATAGAGCACTTACACTAGGTTTAAACTTCTTTTTAAATTGGACTAGGCCAAACTTTAATAGGGCTTCTGTTCCAGCTTCAGTTAGAATGTTTATATTATTATCGTAATAATTAACCGCAAATATTTTATCAACTTCAGTAGTAAAAGTGTTTTCACTAATATAGTCAATGCTCTTTATAATGTTTTCAATTTCAACCCATCCAGATGGAGATTGAACTAAAATATCTGCCTTATTTGCATGCAATTTATCAAAATACTGGCCATCTACTGAAATATGTGAGGCTAGGGCTGAACCTGGCTCAAAGTTTACAACTGGACAGCCTATAACAATAGTTTGATCAAGATTACCTATACCAAATGTTAGAGTTTTAATACCGGCGTCTGCAATTAGCGAACCCAACATATAATTGGTTTGATTAATACTCGGAAGAGACTCTCCATAAACAATGTAATCGCTACTAGTTAAGTCAATAGTTGTACTACTAGCAGATCCCAATAAGTCTGCTGCAGTTTTTCTAAATTCTGGAGAATCTGATATTGAAACTTTGGGCTCATCTGTAGATGGAATATATTGAGCAGCATATTCTAATGAAACGTTACCTTCGCTGTTTACAACAATAAAAATTCTATTATCCTGTGAGTATGCTTTAAATCCACTGTTTTGGATAGCATTAATTGCTAAAGTTAAAGATTCTGCAATTTGATGCAAATTAGTCTCCAAGTCCTCTTGTGGAACTACGTCAACGCTATAGAAAAATTGATCTGGACCAAACTCGTTATAGACGGCAAGCGCATCTAAAACTGGAGAACCTCCATAGGAGAATCCTGCAACTGCGCTAATCGTTTCATATCGTTTAGAATTTTGGTTTGTTGCCTTTCCATTAGGATAATATATTCTAATTTGATCTAGGTGGTTTGGTATATCATTAAGTGTAATTTCAATAAATGATCGGATTCCACCCTTAGTATAATTGGCAGAATCTTCCATAAAAGTTTCAGTTGGTCCGTGTAATAGAGATAAATCAATTGACTTGCTTGTAATCTTTAGTTTAGAGTTTGCAGCGTCTACTTGGGAAATCTTATGTAAATTTCCAGACTTATCTTCAATTGAAAGAATACCTGCTCCTCCTAATTCAGTTAATGCAGTCGAAACAGATTGTGGAATTGCATGAAATTTTAAGTCTAATCCATTTGAATTAGTTTGGGTAAATGACGTTTGAGCATATTCATATGAATTGGGATTAGTTAGAGTTGGCGTATTTAAACCTAATGCAGCATGGTCGCTTAAATCAAAATCCAATTCTGCTAAATCTACAGTATTACAGTAAATTCCAAAGTATCTATTAAATTCAAAATCATCTGATGAATCATCAAATAAAAATTCTAAGTTTAGAATATAAGGGTAAATAATAGAGTTTCGCTCATAGCCAAGAGTTACATATTCTTCAAAATCTGTAATAGTCTTTCCACCAATAATTAATTCCTGTAGATTTTCAAACTTTTCGGTAAAACATCCCGCTTTATAAGCAATACCAGAATACGAAGAAAGTAGACCCTTATTAAAAGGAAAATTTAAAGTATTCTCTGGAAAAAGAGGATTACTTTGCATTTTTTTAATGTACTTTCCTATATGTGAATCTACACCAAGATCAAAGGTTTTAATAATTTGAGCCTTATTTAATAGACTTGCAAGGTGAGTCGGTTTATCGTATGGGTAGTTGGATTTAGTTTCAGAAATCGTCAAATTACTTGCACCAGGTATTTTAAATATTACAAATTTCTCTGGAATTTCTTTATTTAAATAAATTGGAGCAAAGTACTTAAATTTTTCAGCATAACTTTTAGAAATACAATATCTTGCTCCAGAAAAATATTCAGAAAAATCATATTGGTCTGCAAAATTAGCAGAAGTTGAATTTAATGAAACATTAGTTTTTACATCAAACACAATAGACTCTGGTGTATTACCATTGCTAAAAAATCTATACAAGTTAGAATCATGCTGCGAAGTTGGATCAATTGGATATGCTTTATACTTATCTTTAGCTAATTCTGTATTTGCATCGATTGATTCAAAAAATAAGTTTTGGCCAGAATCTACTACAAGCTTAATATTTCCAGTAAGCTTAGGGTTTGTTCTGACCAATCCAAATGATGTGTCAAAGGGTGTAATCTTTTTATAAGATAATGCCACGTGATTCTACTTAATTTTTATATTACATAAAATTAGTGATCGAAGAATTCATGGATAAATTAAATGCTGAGTTTTTAAGAATATCAGTTAAGTCTGATATGTAAACTCCGCCTCCACCGCCTCCGCCAGCTGAAACTGGTGTAAATATAGTTGGCGATGTAATAATTGTATCACGCTGATGCTTACCACTAACTTGAATATCAAATTCAAACAATCCACTCTTTGTGTAAATGTCCAATCCGATAATTTTTGTATATGTAATGTTGGTTAATTTTTGACCGGTTGACCAGCCTCCAATTTCACCGATTTTATCAGTTGTTCTAAATTGAAAAACTACAGGTACTGTTATTGACGCAGCAGATCCAGCCATAACTGTACGTTTAGAAGATCTAGCGTTTGAACCATCTACTGAAATTGATGCATAAGATTGTGGCATCATAAATAAGTACGCGCCACATGTCTTTTTACCGATTAGGTAATCATCGCCTGTACCAAATCCCAATTTAATTGGAAAAGTATCTAGTGCAGTGTATAGTGCTCCGCCGTATGCCGATGGAGAAACTGGTGTAACTCTTTCTGCTTGAGCGTAATACGGTACGCCAAATTCATTTGTTCCTGCTTCAGCACTTGTATTAAAGTGAATTGCTTGAGAAAAGGGCAAATATTTTTGAGCAGTACTTGTTATAGTATTATTAGAGAATTCATAAACAGAATTTGTAGTTAATCCTAAGAAAATATTGTTAATTGTTGTAGTTGAAACAGGGGAAGAAACTGTACCTAGCACTGAAAAATATGGATGGTCTTTGTGAATACAAAACTCAGTAAGGGTTCCATTTCCTTGACCTACACCATTTGCAACAGTTCCATTCCAAACCTCGGCAGTACTTCCACCAAGCGGAATAGTTGGTAGATAATGTCCTCCCATATAATTAGGTTTTCCAGAAACTGCATTTGTTGATTGACTAAATGTATAGTTTTGGTTTGTAAAATATGAAGATGGATTAGTATTTGATCCAAATGCTGAGGAGTCGATTAAATCTCCATAATATAATTTCTTTCCATTATCTGCACTATAATATCTAGCGTATACATATTGGCTTTTTACTTGAGAAGATTGATAACCGGTTCTTTGAGTAAATGCAGCAAAGCTTGCGCTAGAAACTCCATTTAGGTTTATTGGAGCTTTATCATATCTTAGGTATGCATTATATTGAGTATCTGTGTTTGCACCTGGGAAAGAAGTTGGAGCAGCCACGCCAATTCCTCCACCTAATGTTGAAATTAATTCTAGTGGGGTTTGTGAAGCATTTCTGATCTTTACTTGGTATTCCTTTGATACAATCTTTCCTTTATCTAGAGCACCATCTGATAATTTAGCAGAGTCTACATAATAACCAGCAAATAAGTCAACAGTTTGTCCGTTTGTAACCTGTACTTCACTTCCATCTGGTGTAACAATGCTAACAATAAGTTCAGCACTTGCAGTTGAAAGTGATGCTTGAATTGCAGAAAGAGAATCTGCAATTTCCTTTAATTTATCATATAAAGAAATTGCTGTACCGTCCGCTAAGAAAAATCCAGATGAAATTGAATCTGTTGTGTGCGAATAGTATTTGTCTTTACTACTAAAAGAGGTAGATAAGTGAAGATCTAATCCTCTAGCATTAAGTTCTTCTTGTAAAGCAATTCGACTTTCGTCTGCCATTGCTTGTTGCGCAATTAGCGTATTTTCCTCAGACGATTGAATATTTGATGGAAAATCTACAGTAATAGATTCTGACCATTCGGATTCAACTGGGTTATCTGGAAAACCTGCTTCAGATAGAGATTTAATTTTAATTTCTACTGATTCGCCTTTTCTAATTGCAATATCTAATTGATTAATATTAACTGAGTTTGGGTCAGCTACGTTTTCTTCTGTCCATTCATATAAACCGGTTGTTGAATTATAAATCTTTTGTTTAGATTTAGTTAAAACTTCAGTCCATGGAGAAAAATATCCAGTGCGCTGAGCTCCAGTTGAATCAGTAAATGTAATAGGGTCAGCAGCTGATGCGTCTTTATTTGAACTTAAATATCTATATGCAATTTTAAATTGAACAGTTTTTTGTAGTCCATATGGAGAATCAATATCTGCTGGAATTTCCCAAAAACCTCTAACTCTATATTTAGGTGATACGCTAAATTCCGGTGAAGTTTTTACATTTAGTGAAAGCTCCTTAACTACAGTTGATAATTGAGAAAATGACTGAGCTCTTGCTGCAGTTTTATTATTTAAGTCCGACTGTGCTTTTAAACGAATTGCATCGTTTTGGTTACCAGAAGAATTTATTGTTTGTTTAAGAGTAACAATAGATTTATCAATTTCTCTTAAGTTTGAAGTAATTGATTCCTTTTGGGAAACTAGGTTTTTTACAGTTGATGCAGAATCTGTATTTGTTACATGCGAATCAATTTGTAAAACCTTAAAGTTAGCTGCGTTTAGAGTTGGAGAATTTGGTTGAAATCCTAATGAATTAGGAAGTTTCTTTTCTTTAGCAAAAGATAAGAATAATAGACCAAAGTCTGCAACGAAATTATTATAATATTCGTTTAGCGTTAAATTTTGACCGCTTTGTAAAGTAATTTGTAATTCATTTGTGTAAATTCCAAATCCATTTGATATAAAATCAACAGTTAAGTCCATTTTTGAACTAATTGGTTTAATAAAGATAATTTCTCTTTCATTGTAACCAATATTTACAGCAAGGACAGGAGATCTATATAGTTCTGGTTTAATTCTTAAATTTTCAAAAAGAACAATACCATCTGAACCAAATACTCGTTTTAGAATAACTGACTTATCTTTAGTATCAACTGATTCGACTAAATATTCTGAGTTTTCCTCAGTTATTAATCTTGCACCAACTGATAATTCGCGACGCTGAGCCGCTGGCGTAGATCCAGTAACATCAGTGTATTCTAATTTGTCTAAAACATATTTAATTTTACTGTAGCTTAAGATTTCGCCATTAATTGTTTCAGGCACAGTAATTTCAGAAATAGATTGAACTTTAAATGTTCCTCTATATCTATTAATTGCACCAGGCAAATCAACGATATTAGTATCTTCAAAATATGAAATTCCATTATTTACAAGATCTGTTAATAGAGTTGTGTAATTTACAGTATTTTTACCTTTATAATTATTATCAAAGTACGTAATTAAATCTGCATCTTCGCCAACGTTTAGAATAACGCGTCTAACTTCAAATTTTGAAATATCATCAGATACATAATTTGTAACATCAATTGGTACGTACAAAAGAGGGCTAAGAAAACTTTCAAAAAACCAGTTATTTTTAGTTTTAAATCTAGTAGGTAACCCTAAACTTGCATCACCAATTTTTTCTAAATCAGTTATGGTTTTGGTGATATCGTTTAATTCAAATCTCTTAACGTTTCCTTGATCGTCTTTAACTCCAATTGTACTGTTATTCGCATTAAGAAGAGTCTTAAATTTAGTATCAATCTCTTCAATTCTACCGTTCATATATCCAATAGACGGAATAGGAATAGTTGTGCTTGTAGTTGGATCGTCAGAATTAATTTGAGTAACTTCAACTTGACTAGAATTTGTAGTTAAAGCCTGGTTCATTTTTGAAATAAGCTCCTGCGCATTAGCAGTTTGCACGCCAAGCGAATTTAAGATCTCTGATAAAGAATTAGTTCCTTCAGCCATTATCGTATTCTATCTATTTTAAAGTCCAAGTTCAATGAATCCGTACAAATTATTTCAAACATAGGACGATTATCGCTGGACCAGCCGTAATCAGTTAACATTCCTATTTTTGTATTGTATGCTTGAGTTACATTTGAAAAATCTAAATTTGTAGATCTAGCTAATGCATCTGTTGCAAGTGTAATTGTATAGCCATTTAGGATAACTGGGTCAGCAAATACTAAACGTAAAACCTGACCCTTTTTCCATTGGGTTAGAGTATCATTGATTTTAAGTACAATGTTACCAGTAAGAGTATGTGAATTTCCTGACTTTTCGTGTCTATAATAGTTGGTAAATGGTACCAATGGTATTGATGATGCTAAAGAAATATCAAATAGCGGAGTGATCTCAAAATTATAATCAGGAGTTTCGTTGTTAATAGTTATTTGGTTATTAACTGTTCTGCTAACGCCTATGCCTTTTCCGCTTTTTACAACATCAGTATTATATGCAACTTCTAGTGAAGTTTTACCATTTACAAAATTTGTAAGTTGACCCTCAACATTTGTTATTTTCTCAACAACGTTTTTAGTATTTAAGAATAGGGCACTATTTGCAAGCAAAGCTTTTTCTAAACTTGAAAGTCTTGTTTCAATGTCTGATGTTTTGCTTGTAGTAAGTAGGCTGGCTTTAACCTTTTCCCAATCGTTTTGTAATTTAGTAAGTTCACTAATTTTTGCCTCTTGACTAATTGCAACTGTTTGAAATCTATTCATTAAGTCTACAAATAGGTCTAGACTAAATCCAGCGTTTGCGTTAATATTTTTAACAGGCTGAACTGCAACATCTTCGATTGAAGTATCAAATTTAACGTTTAATTTAAATGCATAAGAATTACCATTAATTTTACTTAATGGATCTGGTTTGTATTTAGTTAGTCTTGGAATTTCAAATTCAAGACCATTTGATTGGATCTTATTTAGGAATAGGACACCATATAAATTTTTGGCTTTTAGTACTTTTGTTACTGGATCAATTACATCATAATAAACTAAAACTGTGTTGAAGTCAAAGTTTTTATTTTGAACGTTAATATCATTAAGTCCGGAAAAAGACGTTTTTGCATTTTGTGTTGCAACTAGATATTGATTAATATTAAAATTAACACATACTCCATCTAGAGTCGATCTAGTATAGTTAATTGTAGTAGTTGTACCACCGGCAGTTTTACTCTTTTTAATCTTTTTATTTACTGCTATATTATATTTCCAAGAAGTAGATGGTGCATCATAGGTTCCGTCTGTATAATATGAATTATTAAGAGTTCCTTGAAACCAATTTTGCGCAGTATATGTACTTCCAGCATACGCGGCTTGTTCTAATAAAACAGTTGAATCATCTAAATCATAAAATGCGTTTAAACTTAATCCTTGTGGGTGAACCTCACTATATCGACGGCCTACAATAGTTTCTCTATCTTCTGGCAATTCTGGACTATGCGTAATAGTCATATTTGGTTTATAGTTAGAGTCTGCTATTGAATCAAACATAATATATGGAGTAGATCCAACATTATTTGGGACATGTAGATATAATTCACTATATGAGTTTTCCTTTCCTTTATATGAATTAACAATATCAATTTCTCCAATATATTGGACAACCTTAGTATACGATGAGCCCACGGCTTCGTCTTCTTCTACAAATTTAGTAGAAGCAGATGTTTCAAGAGAATTTGCGGCTCTCCAACGAATTGCACCAGATTCCTTTAACCATTTCCAAAAAACTCTTTCTGATACGTTAAGTGGAAGCTCTCGGTTATATGAATCCTGAGAAATTAAAAGAGCTTCTAAGTTTAGTGCATAGTTTTGGAAACTTTGGGCTAAATTATAATTTTGGTTGCTTTGATTATAAAGACCCGGATCGGTCATAAGAGTTTCACCTTGAGCTTTAAAAAATAGCTTATTATCTGAAGGAGTTCCATCTGGAGTTCCGACATTAGGTAAATTTAAAAGCACAAAATTAGAAAACTTAAACTGGTTACCACTGTTATTAAATGATAAAGTTAAGTCCTCTAATGAACTTTGAAAGGTGTAAAATATACCCTTTCTAGTTGTAATAGGTTTTATAATAGGAGCAACTGCCATTTTGCGCTCAGGATTTTATTTTTAAATGTTATAAATTGCGTTTGAATCGCGAGTTACAACAAGTCTTTGTTGATTTGCACCCCAACTAGATGGAAGGTTTGCGCTGTTTTTAACAGTACCTACATTCATTAAGGTTACAGAAGAATTAAATAGGTTTGTTGTTAAACCAACTGCCCATTGCGATGCTAAGGTAGTATGAGTTGAATCTAAACCAACTGCATCTTGGTCCATAATCGCAAAGTTTTGTCCAATAATTCTAATTTTATGAGTTGCTGAGTTTGCCGCAGCAAATGTTTCATAGGCTCCGCTGATATGGGTCGTTGTGCCCAACTCTGTATTGGTAATTGCACGTACCATAATTGTAAATTCTTGACCAGGTCTTATTGGAGAGTTTGTATCATTTATTAGAACAATATCAATACCATCGGTAATCGTGCTTTGGAAAGCATTTCCAATATAGAATGCGCTTGCGTCTAATGTTAATATAATTAAGGATTTACTTGTTGCAGTTAGAGTAACTTCGGCTTTTGCACGGTTTGCACCAGATACCGCGGTTAGAGTTTTTGTAACATCTTCACGGCTATTTGAAAAACTTCCTGTAATATTAACCGAACCTGCTAGGTTAGCCTGTCCATTTGCAGTAATTGCTCCAGTAAAAGTAGATAATCCAGAAATACTAAGGCCTGCTGACGTAATTGAAGAATTGACAACCAGTGTTCCAGTTGTAATCTTACCTACGGTAGCACTGTTAACAGTTTCTGTTTCAAATTTAATTAAATCTGCAGTACCGGTTGCATTTTTAAAGTACAATTGACCATTTTGGATAGTCAACACCTTTGTTTTTAACTCAGTTAATGGAGTTAGAGTTGTGTCTGGGTCAACTCCGATCTTTTTATCAGAAAGATCAATTTTTAAATTGTTGATTAGATCTTCTAGTTTACTCTTAAGTAATCCGGTATTACCGTTAGTAATAATACGCATATCTGAAACATACGTAGTTTCTAGAATTTCTGTTGTTGATAGTGATAGTGCAACAAAAGCCATTTGTTTTTTCTATTTTTTGTTATTTATTAGTAGAGTGTTACCTCACAAATAAAGGACGACTAGCCTTCTTGTACTTAAAAAATAGAAACTGGCTTAAGGATTACTTAAATTTATTGCAGAGCCGTCGTTTCGATTAATTATCGTACCATCTGACAAGATTTCGTAGTCATCAAAGTTAATATCTATCATTTGAGAGTCGGCATTTAGCGTATTTTTTGCTAAACTTGATGTGATTTCTCTTGAATTTAAACTTTGCTCAATATAATCTATGTATGAGTCCTTTGACATTACCTTTACAAATTGGCTTGACGGTAGCGGGTGTTCATTACCCCAAAGATCAATGACTGTTCCAGATATTTCATATTCACCAACTTTGTCAAATCTCCAAATAAAGGTCCAACCTGCTTCAACCTCAATCAGGGTTTTCGGAGCAGACCCTGATGTAATATCAGTTAGCTTCCAAAACACTTTATCCTTTCCCATAACTTCTCTAGCTGAGATAAACACCGGTAGATGGGCTGGAACAGTTAAACGGTCAGTTGCTATCTTTAATTCTGATACATCTAGGGAATTTCTGGTAAAAAATGATGGAATAAATCCAACTTGTTTTCCATCTTTATATGAAATAAAACCTCGGTTTTTCCAATATTCTGGCTCAGAAACTTTTCTAGTTACTTCAACTCCATTTTCAATAAATTTTCTACCATATATTTGATCATTCAGTGGTGCATATACCATAAGATTCTCAACATCAAACTCCGGAATAACTCCATATAATTTTAGTTGCTCAAGGTTTGCCATTTGCTCCTTTGAATAGGTTTCAATCGGTTCATAGTATGAATACTTATTCGCAGAGGTAAATGTTACGTTTGCGCTAGGTAATCCAATTGTAGATATGTTAACATAAGTTATCGGCATTAATTATGATCAATTTTTAATTTAGCGGATCTTACTCCAATACCAGCTGGCTGAACTCTAAGTTTAACACTATATGTATTTCCAGGAGTAATTGTAATATTATTAATAATTGAGACAACACTTTCATTTTGACCTGATCCAAGAACTAATTTAAATTCGTCTGCATCTTGATCTATTGATATTGAAGCAATTTCAAGGGTTGTACTAGTTGAGGTATTTGTAATTGGAACAGTTAAATCTCTATTTGCACCAACTTCTGTTGAATTAAATACAATTACCTCATTTGCTGTACCTACATTAAAGCTTGGTGCACTAACCAATACTGAGACATTAATCGTATTAGAAACAACGGAACTTGGGCCTTTTACCCTAATCGAGAAAAGATCGGTTCCTGTATAGTTTAAAGTTGGAATATATCGAATTCCATAATTTAAAATGGATAAGGTTCCCTGGCTAGGCTGAGTAATTACCTCAAACCCATTAAATGAAGATCCATTTAAGTTAACATAAGGTAATGTATTAATATCAATATAGGTATTTCTTCCTGATATTTGCTGAGGAATTTGCGATAAGATTGGTGCAGCCGGCTGCACAGTTAAAGTTGCGGTAACACTTGATGTTTGAGCAGTTGGCGCATTATCGTTAACTACAGTTGCCGTAATGGTATATGTACCATTTTGCACATTTGTATATGTGACTGGGCTATTTGCGGCGCCTGTTCCTAATGGTGAACTAATTGTATAGCTTTTAGCATATTGAGTAGATACTCCAATCGTTACGTTGCTTCCACTAGTTATAGGAGCGGTAAATATTCCAGGATTACTGAAGGAAACCGTTGGAAATGGCGCAAGTACCTCTACTTGAAATTGTTTAGAAAAACTATTTGATAATGAAGTATTCTTAAATGGTGACGTATAATTAACAGTTAGGGTAGGGGTAATAAGTTCATATGCTGGATTTATTCCCCAAAGAGCAGTAAATGATCGAGTTGAATTATTTACAGAAATTACTGGAATAATAGTTGATCCAGTTTGAGTTACCGTAATACCGTATAGGGCATCTTCAGAAAATTCTGGAATCCACTCTGGGTAGACTGAATTGACTCCAACTTGAATTGTTCCTGAAATACCTTGTCTTAGTACTTGATTTGCAATATAAGTATCACTAATTGGTTCTCCTACTACAACTTCTCTATATACTTGAAATCCAGTTGAATCGTTAAATGCGCCCTTAATACTAAATCTATAATAGCCAGGTACCCTTGGTCTAAATGATACTGAAGTTAATCCCTGGCCGTATTGATAATATGAAAATCCTGGAATTTCTGGTAAAGAATTTAAGTCAGTACTTGAGTTTACATCTGCAATATTTTGCCAATCAGTTTCACTTGGGCTGGTTTTTTGTTGAATTGACCAAATAAGAGAAGTTTGATTTACTTGTTGTAAAGTTGCAGAAATCTTATAAACTCCTGGAATAGGATCTTCTGGTGATTGGTCAATAATTGAAACATACGATCTATTTTGGTTTGCAGTTGGTGTCGTAATATACGAATATGACTGAGACGTTCCGGCGCTTCCAGGTATGGCCTCAGATGCGATACTTAGAGAGGCTAAGTTTTGGCCTTGTGGAACATCACTAGTTGTAAAAGTTACAAAATTTGAATATAAGTATGAATTGTCTGATCCTTGTAAGTATGATCTTAGATAGTATGGTCTGTTTGGAGTTAACCCTGGAATTTGAGTAACCAAATTAGATGGGCTAATGCTTGAATTAAATGCGCCCGATTCAAATCTAACTACTCCAGGCTGCCCTACTTCTAAGTTTGTGGAATTATCTAGTTTGTAGATAACTCCATACCTAACGTAAACATCGCCTCCACTATTAGTAAAGGTTGAGGTACTGGTTGCGCTGGTTTGTGTAATAGCGCTTATAGTTGGGGTAGTAATTGTACTTGCGCCAACCGTACTAAAACTTCCAGTAGGTGATGTCCCTACTCCAGTTGAATTATTTGCGAATGCTGTTAAAGTATACGCTGAACCTGCAAGTAATCCATTAAATTGCACAGATATTCCAAGCGAAAAATCAGTAAGAGTTTGGACTCCAACTTCGGTACCGTTTTTAAATAATTTAAATTGAACACTAGTTACAGTACTGCCACCATTATTTGAAATTGTTGTTGTTGCAATTACTGAGGTTGCTGTAATTGAACTAAAGGTCGGCGTTGTTAGCGTTGCAACCGTACCAGTTTGCGGTGGAGTACATGCTCGATATCGAACCGTTTCTCCTATACACTCTCCGCCATTTGAGGCCGGTGTAACAACATATCGAGTTTGCTGCTCCTGATACGATCCATTAATTAGTCGACATGGGCCCCAATCTCCAACGACAAAGGATTGTTGAGTTTCGCCATAACCCCAATCGCTTAATACGCAATTGACTGGGCTTCCTCCAACTATACAATCGCTATGGTCAAAACATGAACTAAATCCACCAGAAATAGTTATTCCATATGGTCCAGGATCAAAAACATAATCACCATATACCCTAATTAAAGGCTGCGAGGTTGAACATACGGCTAATGTTATAATTGACCCATTATAACTTTGGAACCAATTTGAAGCCTGCACAATGGTAGACTGCCCAGATGAAAAATCAGTATATTGAAAATCTACTGCATTAATTGGAGTTTGATTAGTATCAATATCAATTTGATAACAAAATGGACTTCCTTCTATATTTTCCGGTTGGTCTATAAATGCTGGCATATTAGTTTGGAGTTACTTTTACGGTAAAGTTATTTGTATTTGAACTTTCCTTAGCAGTTGCATATACTTTATTATTTACAACTTTATATCTAAATTTAGAAATAGCACTATGTGTTGATGCATTTAATTGAGTAATTAAATTATCGATTGTCGAATAAGTTGGAACTGTATATGGATCGTGTAATCCTAGTCGTATTTTATGA
>Ga0208224_1000124_pt1 | contig 14406 bp, 16 predicted proteins | sample LakMenEpi26Oct09_FD_150735 | JGI IMG/M metagenome (GOLD analysis project Ga0208224, IMG submission 150735) | Freshwater microbial communities from Lake Mendota, WI - 26OCT2009 deep hole epilimnion (SPAdes) | ecosystem: Environmental > Aquatic > Freshwater > Lake > Epilimnion/Euphotic zone ... | reverse complement strand
ATAGGAGTTTTACTTAATTGTTTATAAGCAACCCCACCTATTGTACCTTGACTTATACTTGTATTAAGATAATAAGAAACCGAACTACCTCCACCTGTTGATGTGGGGAAATCAGCTAAAGTACCATCTCCTCTAACATATTCTGAAGCATCTCCATCTAATGCAGTTATTACACCACTATTAGCTACTACTGGACCTTGAATTGTCCTAATCTTTGCTGCTCCTGTTATTTGTAATTGATTGCTCATATTAATTATTGAAATATTCCTCTAATAAATTCATCAGCCTCTAATGCCCTTCCGAAAGTAACCACACCACTTGTACTATTAAACTTGATTTGGTCGTTAGTAGGAGTTCCTGTTGTTAAAATCTCTCTTACCTCAACACCACCTCTTGTAAAGCCCAGACAAATCTTTCCTATCATATCTGCATAAGTAATAGTAGTTTCCCCTCCTGCTGCCGTTGAAGATTTCATATACACTTGACCAGTTACTGTTACTATCTCGCCATTTTGATTTATTGATACTCCTGAAGTTGTATAAGCACCTGAACCTTGTAAACCTACTGAATAAGTACCTATGTCCTTATAAGGAGCATTGATTTGTAAACTTGTAAGATTACAATTACCACCTATAATTACCAATCCATCTACCCCATTGTCAATAGCAAATTTAATTGCTATTTGTGTTCTATTTTGTTGCGTTTGCAATAAGTATAAATAACCATAGTTTTCTAATGTTATTAATCCATCGCAATTCACACTCCAATTAGCTATGTCGTTCTTAAATTCACGATACCAAGCACTCGTTTGAGATGTTACTTCTTTCTGGTCCACATTAACCGAGAAAGAACAATTTGTTGAACAAGCAAAGGGAATATCAGTTGGCATTGTAGTTACTACACTAGCTACATTATTTCCTTGTGTATAAAATGTAATATTTCTAGTACTTACATTTTGAGGGTAAACCATAACAACTATTCTATCACTTGCAGATAATGCTGTTGCAGGAAAACTTATAGAAGTATTATATAATGTTATAGATGTTGATGTTAAGGTCGTTGCAGTACTACTTGCCAAAGATGTAAATGTTGTTCCATCATATTTATATACTATATAATAAAATGCTGGGCTACCTGATAAATTTGTTGTAATAGATACATAAGAACTAAAATTCCAAGTTCCAGCAGGAATAGTAGTCAAATTAGGCTTATTTACATCTGTAATAAACCTAGCTATTATATTATCTCCTGTTGCAACGAAGTTGGCACTACTTCCTACATTTTCAGTAGAACTTAATTCATAGTAAGAATTACCACCTATTGTGCCTTGTGAAACACCACCATTTAGATAGAATTGTCCATTGGGATTTTGCCAATAGAGAATCATATTATTTCCTTGTACTTTATCTGCCATATTGCAAAGTTAAACTATATTAATATTAAATTGTGCTAACCAAAACGGACCAAGTTGACCTGTATCTGTAATGTAATTTGGAATAATAAATGCCGTTATTTCAGCAACGCTAACCTCAATTAATTGAACTGAGTTTAATTCGTTTACATAAGCATTTTGGCTTACTCTATTCATTATGAATTTCTTACCAGTATAAGATAAGTTTCCCGTAACTGTGTCAGTTGTAGTAAATACCTTATCTAAATAGACAAATCCTCCACCGCTTATATGTTCTCCTAAATCACATTCCACAGTTGCCACATTCTTATTTACATTCCTAATATTTTGATAAGTCATAAATACAACTAAATCTATTGCACCCAAAGGAGTACCACTAGGGCAAGATGAATACCAATTCTCTAAGAATGTACCATCTGAAGCACATAAAACACCTTTATTAGATGAATAATTATAAGTAGTAGGATAGTTATTTCCATAAGGTTGCTCAAATACTTTTAAAGTAGATTGTATTGTATTATCAGCTACAAAGTTTGCCTCAATAAACTTTACTTCACTATCTCCTCTTTGTATAATAAAGTTTTGTAATAAGGATGCTTGACCTGATGAATCACATATAATCTTAAACTTTAAATATCCAAAAATTGCAACACTTGATACAATATATGGTGGAATATCTCTAGTAAATGTTGTAGAATTTTCAGATGGGTCAATTGTAATATTTTGTAAAGTAGTTTGCCATTGTCCATTAGTATCTAAATATCTAAGTCCTCCTGATGTATTAAGTGTAATTTGCAATTTAGCACCTGTTGAAGTTGTATGTTCAAAACTTAATTTAAAAGGAACTTCCCCTATATAAGGAAGGAAATAATTAGGAGCAGCTAAATTACCATTCTCAATACTAGCTAAACCACTTGTATTTCTTACTAAAGAAACTGCATCAAATTGACCTGCCGTATCTGGTACTATTGTAGCAGTTGAATCTCCTGTTGCACCTAAAATAAACGCAGTTGCAGTATTAGTTGGGAAAGCATTTAGCTTTAAGTCTGCATTGTCGCAATAGTTTAAAGCTGATTCGTAAGCACCTCTCCCTTGTATATTGTAAAACCCTTTCTTTAATAGTTTTACTTGACTATTATTTATAAAATGCACATTCCCATCTGCATAAGGAACTATGTTAACTGTATTACTTAAAACACCACTACTTGTTATTGTTGGACTAGCTAAAATATTATATTTAGTAAAATAATTAGTAGTAGCTGCCATTTCATTCATTGAGAATATACACCAGTCTCCATTAGCTTGGAACATTCTACAATTAAACGAGGTCATTATTTTGCCAATAATATCATAGTATGACTCACCCATAAAATCTCTTCTATACTGATAGATTTGGCTAAACGGCTCGTTACTTACGCCATCTTGTCTATCAAGCATACCTCCTGCAAAGTATGAACAAGCCACAACTAAATTAAGTACATCTGGATAGCCTAATAACTTTAAGCCATCACTAATTACATTTAATTGAGTGTCTAATTGATTAATACTATCATCTCTTACATATTCAATATTTTGTATAAATGAAATACCATCAATACAAGTAAAGTCTGCTTGAGTTATGCCTGTTGAAAAACCCATTTGAGTATAATCATTAAACATAAAACCTCTCCACATTACATTTGTACTTTCTTTAAGTATTACATAATACTTCCTATCATCTTGACTAAGTACATTAGGGAATTGGTCGTAATCATCTTGCGTTTCTAATAATATAGAAAAGTTAACCTGAGTAGATATTATTGTAGGGTAAGGATATTCCTCGTTTGAGTTAGGTTGTACTATTATTGATACTGGCTGATAGGTTTTAACTACTCCAGCAACATAATCTCTCTCATATATCTCAAGTACTTGATTTGTACCATTCCTTAAGATTTGAGTTATTGTATATCTTAATCCGTAAGCCATTATGCTAAACTGATTGATTGTCCTTTAATGTTTGATGCCTTTTGACTTCTATTTACTGCAAGTAATAAGTCTTGACCTCTTAATACAAATTGACCACCATTACTTGAACCACCGCTACTCATTGCACCTGCGTTAAAAGAAGTATTTATAAAACTACCTAACTTACTTAAAGGTATAATTGCCTCTGGTCCAGCTTCTCCTACTAAAGCCATTGAAGGTCCGTTTGTAATACCACCTGTTGCTCTTTTACCTGAATAACCAAATGCACTCATTAAAGCACCACTTGCTGCAAATATTGCTTTAAGTTCTGGGAATGCAGTAAGGATAGCCTCAAAGATAGTAGCTTGTAAAACGGCAGCAGCAATGTTTTTAGCTATATTAATAAACATTTGACCTATTGCCTCTAAAGGGCTTTCTCCTGCCGCCATAGCGTCAAATGCACTCATAAGTCCATTAGTTACATTATTCGCTAACATATTAGCAAAGTTTTCGTAACTATCGTTTAAATCTTTTAATTTTTTATCTTCTATTGCATAATTTGCTGCTCTTTTTCTAGCGTCCTTTTCTAAGAAATCTCCTAATCCACCAGACTTTTTAGTATCATCTAGTAATTCTTTATTTTTCTTTTGAAAGTATTGTTTTCTTTTTTCGTCTAATTTATCTTGCTCTGGATTGAATACAGTTAATATAGGCTTAAGATTTAGCTTTTCAAACGCATTACGATATTTTTCCATATCGTTAAGCGTATTTTGTAAATCATATTTAAGCCTTTCCGAGTACTCCTTAAATGGGTCGCTTTTATCTATTTCTTGTCCGAATGTCTTAGAATGACTAGCTAGTTTATCTTGCTCGTTTGCTAAGTCTTGAAAAACTTTAAATATACCTTGAAATACTCCTTCTTGCTCTTTAGCTTTCTTTGCTATTGCTTGGCTTCCTATAATGTCAGTAGCAGTAATTGATGGGCCTCCAGTTAGCTTAGATAATGCAAATGCTCCCAATCCCTCACCCATAAATAAACTACCTTTATTTGCGTTTTGAGGAGCGTTTTGTGCTACTAATTGTTTAAACGCTTCTTCAGATGCTTTTTTTAATGCTATTTGTGCTGCTGCTCTATATAATGCAGCTTTTACATAATTGTCTTGATTATCAATAAATAATTTTTCTGCCTCTGCAATATCTTTTGTAGTTCCGTAAACTTTACCTAATGAATTATTATATTCATCTAAAGCATCCTTTTTTGATAATGTACCATTCCTAAATTTCTCAAATGCAGTATTAACATTTTCAATTTGTATATAGGCATCGGAAAATGCAGTCTTTGCTCCTGTAAATGAATTGGCAAATTCTCTTAATGATGCAGAACCTCCTGTTGCCTTGTCAATAAATAGTCCAATATCATCGCCAAATGCAACCACTAAAGAAGAAACAACTGCCAAAGCAATACCAATACCTGCTGGTCCAGTTAAACCTGCTGCCATTGCTTGTAAAGCCTTTTTAGTTCCACCTTCAGTTGCAGCTAATCGTTGGAATGATTCCAACATAGGGTTAAGGTTATTGGTAATACCAATCATACCATAAGGAGCATCCTGAGCAATCCTTGAAAAGTTAGTCAAAGCATTTGTGGCATCTCCCATTGGTCTGCCTAGCTTATTAGCCTCCTGTGTTAGTATATTAATTCTACCTTTTAAATTATCTATATTTTTAGTTAGATAATTTATCTCGCCAATATTAGTAGCTTTCTTTAATGCACCTTCAAATTGTGCAAGAGTATTTTGTGCTGATTTTAATTTAGATTGCAATGCTGATACATCAGCATCAATACCAATACTAAACCTATCAAATGAATCTGCCATAATATTTTAATTTACTCCATACAACTTAAGTGTCCTTTCTAACTGGTTGCTTGTCAACATTACCTTTTCCTCTTCAACTTCTATATCATCAATCGCAGGTATATGCCAAAAAGCCTTTATACTTTTGGGTGATTTTTCAGAACTGTTACTTAAATATACAATATAGGCAAGGTTTCTAGTCCTTGCCCATTCGTTTAACTCTTGTCTTTCTTTACCCATTACGATAATAGAAAAGTCTTTCCAAGTCATATCCCAAAACTCGTTTGGGCGTATATTACATTCAGCAGCCTTAACTAAAATATCATCCCAATTTAGCTTTATTAGACTTTTTTTTTTCTTCTTTAGGTGTTCCTTGTACTGCAATAACAGTATGTTCTACTATGTATTTAAGATACAAAAGAACTTGTCCTTCAGGATTAAAAATTCCGCCTATTTCATCAATCCAATCGCAAACATCATCTTCAGTAAATTCAATTTCTTGTTTGTTAGTAATACATGCTGATTTATATCCAATATGTATTAATTTAACAATGTTATCCAAGTCGTAATTATTATTACCTAAAACTTCAAAGTACTTATCTATTGTGATATCTTTTGCTTTGCAAAATTCACGCATTGACCAAGTACCCCATTTTAATTGAATTGTGTTGTTGTTTAGTCTTAATTCAAACATAGGTTATTATTTATGCAGTTTCAGTTTGTGTTAATGGTGGTACAGTTACTACGAAAGTTGCAGTAAATTTAACATCATCTTTATCAGCAGCGTTTACTTCAAAATCGCTAATAAATACTTGACCTGAATACACAATATCTCCTGCGGTTGGAGTTGCTTTACCCATCTTCATATTGAAAGATGTTCTTGCAGCGTGAGCAGCATACAATTGTTGGTAAGAATCCTTACTTGGAGTTCCTGTTTCATCAATTGCAAAACCATCTCCTTTAAATGATTGATTAAATGAAGGCCCAGCTTGATATTGGTCGCCACATTTAGAAGTTGCATCAATAGTATTTACTACTGAAGTCATTGAGTTAGTTGTAAGACACGCAACAGGTTTAAATGTTCCGTCATTGTCTATGTCAGCTAAAAGGATATAGTCTCTTGCTGATACTTTTGTTTCTGCCATTTTATTTTAATTTTGAGTTATTATTAAATTATAAGTTATTATTGTTCTAAATATATTATCCGAAGGTTCTAAGGCATCTAAGTTTCTAATTGCACCTACCACTAAACTTGAAGCATAAAACCCATTTGTAAGGGTTATTGCAGTTTGTGAATTGATTGCAGCTAGTATTAAATCACTTATAGTTTCGGCTCTTTTATATCCAAAGTTACTATTTTTTATTACAATGTCAACATCAATGGTAACTCCATTAGTGTAACTGATTTTGCCTTGCTCTTGCGTTGATGCTCTGCCGTTCATTATAATATATTCATTTACACCATTATTAGGAGCATAACCATCAAAAACAGGCAATCCACTTGAACTTGTCAAGTTAGTATAAAACCATTTCTTTATTTCAATATTAGGATTTAACATTAGCTATTACATTTTTTATGTTCTTTCTTAAAATAGGAATCTCGCTTTCAAATGCTGGTATTAAGTAAGGTCTTGCTCTAAGGTTAATTTTTTTTATTTTTTTGCCTATAAATTGATATGCAAAATCCTTATATCCCATAGGAACACTAACTTCACCCCCTGTCCCAAATTCAACATAAGGAGCATATTTTAAAGCACTTCCTACTGTATAAACTATCTTATTACCTTGATTAATTTCCTTTAATTGTATTGAACTTCTAAGGGTAGAATTATCAACCTTTACATCTCTTTTAGCTTTGCTTTGTATGGCTAATGCAGATGCATTTACTTCCATAGCGACCTCTTTAGCAATCTTAGGGGGTAATTTACCTAATCTTTTAATAAGAGCATCTAAACCTTCAATCTTAAAAGAAATTTGGTCTGCCATTAGAAGTACATTAATATTTCGTAAAATCTAAACTGATTCTCTACATCTTTAATTGAATGTATTGTATATCTTTCGCCTTCAGCATCAATTTGATAATTCTCAGTAATAGTTACATCGTATCTAATAAATAACTTAGCTGCACGAGTAAAAGTTATTTGTGCCTCTTGCAATGTTCTATTTTGATTCTCTGGTCTAAAATCGCCAAATACAACCTCTTGTAAGGCAAAGGTAGTCGTAAAGCCACCTTGACCATCAGATGTCCTTGTAGGAGCATACAAGCCGATTTCAGCGTACATTGTATTGGCATCCACATAATTTGCTTTCTTGCTTCCTAGTCTCATAATATTGGGCTTATTCTTGTCCAGCGTTGACAGGCTTTCCAAGACTTTTCACAAATACCTGTATTTGAATCTAATCCTCTATTCTCGTAATCGTAGCTTACTTGGTCTAAAATAGCAATCTTTAAGTCATTAGGCACAGTTGCATACCCAACAACATAAGTAGCCTTTAAGTTCCTAAGAGTAGGTCTTTGTAATTGTGGGAACTTACCACCTACTAAAGTATAATCGGCAGCTACTATTGCATCGTTATTTTCATCTATTAATGAAGTAAAACTATTAACTGGTCCATAAGGAAGATTAAAACTACCATCAAAATTAGTAAACCAAACAACGGCAGTCTTAGGTATTAAACTCAAGCCTGTGCCTACTTCAATGGCTTCTCTTGCTTGTTTAATCATTAAAGAGATTTGGTTATCATCAACGGAAGTAGTTACTCTGCAATACAATTTAGCCTCTGCTAATGTTACTGGTTCAACCACAGTACCTATATCGGTTAAAGTAAAATCTATAATAAAATTAGAATATGCCATATATCTTTTTTACAAATTTACATTATTTATAATAAAAAACCCCCTACTTATTAGTAAGGGGTCTTTATATCTATGTAAGATTAGAACTATACGTTTCCTAAGTCAGCATAAATAGCTGAAGTTGGTTGCATTAAGTTAATATCTTCATAACACTCAATACGAGCAGTAACCATATTTTGTTGGAAGTTACTTGCATTCTCATAAGAGAACTCAATAGCCATTCCTTCAACCTCAATTCTTTCTACAAAGTTGTTATCTAAAATAAGAACCTTATCATCAGTTACCCAAGATGCAGCAATTACTGGAGTTCCCCATATTGTCATACCACCATTAGGATTAACGATAACACTACCAGAACCAGCATAATAACCAGCAGTGATAGTTTCTTTCAATAAGCGACCTAATTGTGCAGGGCTTACTAAAGCAACAGAAGATACAAAGTTTGCACTCTTTTGGTTGCCAATATAGTCAACTAATTGCTTTAAATCAACAGTCTCAGCAGTTGTAGTAGAACCAGTTGCAGCAGCAGATACAGTTGCAAAGAAAGCAGCGTTCTCAGCTTTGTAGAAATCTCTAGTCAACATTCTTGGTAAAGTTGTACTCAAGAAAGGTAAACTTCTAGCCATTTGCTTAGAGAAAGTAGAGAAACCAGCGATGTAGTCATTAACTACTTTCACTTCGCTTAATGCGTAGTTGTTCTCACCTTTGTTTGAACCTTCAGTTTGAGCAGCAATGTTGTTAGTTGTTGCAGTTTCTTTGTAGAATACATACAAACCACTTTCAGAACGAACAGTAGGGATTAAATCTCTAAAGTTGATTGCTTGACTTGGTAATACTGATGCATTAAGAGCATAAGATGCTTGAGCATCTCCTGTTAAACTTGCACTTAAAGTCATAGACTTTACATCTCTTAAATCTAAACGGAATTTACCATTTGATTTCATTGATTTCTCCATCTCATCTAATTTACCATCTAATTTCTCAATGATAACTTCGTCAAGATGTTTTACTTCACGCTTTGCAGCTTTTTTTGTTGCAGCAGCTTGAGCATCAAATTGTTTTTGTGCTTCATCTCTTACAACTTTAATCTCAGCTTTAGTTTCTTCTAACTTAGCCTCAATGTTAGCTTGAAAACCTTTAAGGTTCTCAGCCATTTCGTTAATAATGTTTTCCATTTTTACTTTTTTAATATTTTATTAAATTCTTTAATTGCCTTCAGGACTTGTTCATCATTGTTTTTAATTTCCTCAATTATCGGCTCAGATGATTGCTCGGTCTGAGTGATTTCTTTAATGATTTCAATTTCTAATAATTCTGATTGAATCCTTTTTATTTCAATCTCCATCAACGCAAAGGTCTCATCTGTGAAACGACCACCTTTAAACGCTTTCAAGAGTTTCTCTAGCCTATTTGCTAATTGCTCTTTCTTAACTTCACTTTTAACAGAGATAGTTGGAGTCTCTGGGTTTGCTGCCCATAATACTGCACTACCTTCGTAAAGTTTAAGTTCACTTATTGTTCTTATTCCGTTTTTATCTACACTTGAATTAATTGTACTAAATCCAATTGAGTGCTGATTGATAAGACCTGCATCGTACATCTTAATCATATCTTCTCCTGTTTCAGTTTCTACTATTGGTGTAATTGCAATAAGCATATCTCCCTCAATGTATAATTGCTCTGGCTTACCGATTACGGCTTCCATTTCAGCACAATGGTCAACTAAAGACCATATTAAGTTTTTACCTGCTGGACCTCTTTCTTTAAGAGTCTTAGTAAAGGCTTCAGGAACTATAATATCATTATCTAAATCTATGTTTCCTGTTCTAGCCCAAACTGCTTTAACTCTACGAGTTTCAGTATCAACATCCATTACCTCGTAACCAATATCTTGTTTTTCAACAATTGTATCTTTTGATGAGTATGTTTTCATATTGACAAAGTTATTATTTTTTTTCTTATTGTATTAGTGATGCTATAAGTTTTCCTATTGATTGACCGATTACATTTTGTAAGGCATCCCAAATAACTCCTATTCTACCCATTGGAGGATTGTCTGCTAGGGTTAAAAGTTTACCATTTGCACCTCTTACTGCCTCATATCCTAAAGTGCAACGGCAATTACAAACATTGGCTGCACCATATTTAGTACTATTACCTTTTGAATCGCAAGGATGGTCCATTGGGTCGTATCTTCCATTCTCACCCATTAAACTACCATTTATATTTGGGACTTGGAACTTTGCATTCATAGGAAGTTTAACCCCATCCATAATTAAATGGTCTGTTTGGTCTATTGGTTGCCTTCTTGTTCTAGCATCTCTTGATGCAATCCATTCTTTTAATGTAACTAATCCAGTTGCAGTTGCACCTACTTGTGAACCTATGTTTGCTGCTCTGCCTGTTTCCGTTCTAGCAATAAGTTCTGCTCTATAATCCGTAATGCCTGAAGTTCTAAGCAAAGCAATTGTTTGAGGCAATGTAAGATTTTGCTCGGCTGACTGAACTAAGAATCTTCTTATTTGTTCTTTGGTTGTATCAGTAATATCTGCTGCTAATTGGTCTAAGCCATCATTTTGGAGAACTTGGATAATAGCATACTGAAAAGCATCTGTTTTTTGTGATTTAAACTCCATAGGCACATAAACCCCCTTTACAGACTTTTTAACGACACTTTCGCTTATAAGAGCCATTTTAGTACCCATAGCTAAATGCAGCTTATAAATGGTCTTTTTAAGGGCTTTATCGCTAATTTTGTTGTAGTCTAGGGTACGGCAATAGGTATTCACCTGATTTTGCAGTTCTTTCTTGAACTTAGGCGAATATTGTTTTAATGCGTTGGCATATAGTTTTCTATAATCTTGCCAAATCATTTTATGGGTTTAGGTTGTCAGGAATATTCAAAGGTTGAAATTGGTCAGTAGGTTGCAAAGATGAAGGGATGTATAGTTTCTCCATTTCCTCTTGTGGAATATAGTCAGGAGTTTTAATACCCATAATCTCATTCTTTTGTGCTGGAGCAATCCACCAAGCAGTATTTAACCAAGCAACTTGCTCTGTTTTATTAGCCTCTAATTCTTGATAGACCTTCATATCATATCCTACATACAATCCACTATTTCTATATCCCCAGTCAGAATGTAATTTTCTATTTAAGTTCTCAGTCAAAGCATCCAACAAAGGAATAGCACATCTTAAAGTTAATGCCTTCTCTCCCTCTAATTGATTGTTATAAGTCTTATTATCAGCATCGTTTAATAGTTGTGATGGTACTCCGTAAATATTACAAAGTGCCTTCATATCCCATTTCTCTGATTCAATGATATTAAGTTCAACAGGGCTTAAACCTATTTGTTTCCAGTCTACCTTATAACCACTTACTGCAATAGAGTTAAAATTAGCTGCACCACCTTTCTCGCTAACTGCTCTCTTTAGTGCTTGTGCTTGTGCTTGACCACTTGTAGGGTCAAATCTTTCATCGTTCATAAATAGAACCCCTGCTGGTCCACCATTTTGGAATGATGCAACGGCAGCAGTCTTAGCTTCGTTACTTCTAGTTAATGTTCTTGCTGCTGCAAGTAAAGGACTTTGTCCGTATAATTGTCCACCTGTAACTGTCCACTCTGGATTGAAGTATTTGTCGTGTAATATTTCTTTTGGGTCAAAGGACCACATTGCTCCGTAGTATAATTGGTAGCCCACTCTGGTTGGTGGGAACATTTCAATGTTTGCGATAATAGCCATATACTGAGCAGGTAAGGCAAATAGTTCAAACGGCTTACCTTGATTGTTTCCTGTTTCAATAAGTTTTCCATATATAAATGAATTTCCTGTTATTAACTTAAATCCACACCATTGCTCAACTAAATCTGCCCAAGTATCTTCTCCATTAGGATATCTTAATAGGTCGTTTAATCTTTGGTCTCCTGTATATATCTCAAATGCTTTCTTATGTAAATCGTTTACTTCTTGCCAGTTAGTAATCTTATCTGGTTGCTTCATCAACGACTTATATCTTTTTGCAGATACTTCATCTTTAACTTTATATACATGAAATGGAGCAAGTTTAGCTTTATCAGTAATTAGTTTTACAATTGAGTAAACAATATCATTAGCTATATATCCATCTCTTACGAATGCTCTTGAATCACCACCTTGCCAAGTAACGATACCTCGTTGAATAGCGACACTTGTATCAAAAGGAATATTAGGTAATAGAGTGTTTATCTTCTTTTTAGTTAAGAAGTCAAAAAATGCCATATTATTAGAATTTAAACAAAGTTATGATTTTTACATCAAAATACACTTACTTGAAATCTTGGTGTATATTCAAAGAACATTCTCATAGCTAAACAATCACTAAAATCAGGAGAACGACCTATGGCTGCTTTAACTTTATCTTTAGGAATTACTCCTTTTTTCATATCGTTATCTACTGACTTTTGTTTGACTTGTTCTAGTTCCTGAATGATAGTTTGTTTTTGTTTCCCATCTGCCTGAATGTAAAGTTCTGCTTTGTTAACCATATCTGCTAATTTAAAATAGCATTGAGACTTTAGGTTATCAAAGTTTTCCTTTTGTCTTGTTACAGGGTTTACTAATGGAGAACTATTATTGACAAATCCTTTACACCTAAGAATATCTACTACTCCACCTCCTACTCCATCCTCATCGCAAACAATGTTAGATGTAGGTACTTTGTGTTCAGTTGCAAAGTTCTTTATAAGTTCAGCGACCTCAACAACTGATTTACCATTGAATTGATAAAACCTAACACGAAAGCCACTCCATATACCAATAACAGTACTGTCATTACCAAAGCGTGCCACATCACAAGTAATATAAGAATCGCCAATAGAAACAAAAGTATTGGTAAAAGAATCAAGTATTTTATCATAGTCTATAAGTTGTGCAGGGTCATCTAAGTACTCCCAGTTACCAAATAAAAGCCTCTCCTTTGAAACACTATCCAAAGTTAGTAAGTTCTCTTTGTAGTGCTTAGAGATAAAAGGATTGTCATCTATCAAAGAAGTTATGAATCTTTTGTTCTTAGATATTGTGCCATCTTGTTCTGGCTTATAGAACTCCGAGTAAGTCCAGTTCTTTGCTGGGTTGCAAGTGTAAAGAATCTTAGGCACTAAATCGTTTTGGTCTAATTGAAATCTTATTCTTGATTTAATAATATTTCTAGCCTTATCATCTACTTGATTCGCCTCATCTATAAAAGCATCTGTAATCTCTAGTGAACCTAATTCATCAAAGTTAGGGTCGGAAGGGTAAGAGTAAAGGTCTTTTAGTAGTATAGTAGAACCATTAGGAAATTCTATTTGGCTTGTTTGTCCGTTAAACTTATAATGCTTGTTGGCTTCTAGTCCTTGCATCTTAGCTATCTGAAAGAACGAGACTAAGGTTGTTTCTTTTAGTGTTTTTAATACGGCTCTCCCAATTAGTCCTCTTGTATTGGGATATTTTAATCGCATCTTTAATTGCCAGTAGCAACCTAATGCAGTCTTTCCACCACCTGCGCCTCCCCCAAATAGAATCTCATTTGTTGTTTTATCTTCTAATAGGTCTAAAGCAGTTGTTTGTTTAATTGATAGTTCCATAATTGATATTCGTAGTATTCGTAGTAGTCGTAGTAAGTACGAGTGCTACGAGTAGTACGAGGCTAAATGCTTCCTTTGTTTTCTACATAGGTTTTCTTTTCCTCCCAATTTATTTGCAGTCCTCCAGATAGTTCTATCTCATTTGTTTGCTTGGCTCTACCTTCTAATCTATCAAGTATTTCCTGATAAGCCTTTAAATCTCCTTTAAATGCCTTTTGTAGTACCATCATATCTAATTGCTCTGCAACAGTAAACTCCTCCTTCTCTCCTGTAATTGGGTTGGTCTTTACTTGCACTAATTCAAGCAATCTTAACAATCTAGTTTTGCTATTCGGTATTCCTTTAGGTCTGCCATTAGGGTTTGCAACCTCCCCTTTCTTAAATGGGGTTAAATTTTGTTCATTTGCCATAATCTCACTATTATTTCACTATTCTTACAAAGTTACTCCACAATTAGGACAACTCTTGCCACCTTTAGTATTGTCCTTTGGTTCATCTATATCGTTATTAGCAAAAGCTGGTATATCTAATCCCCAGTTATCTAAGTCTTGAATACTCCATTCGTTTGCTAATAGGTCAAAATCCCAATCGCCTGTGCTAACATTATCACGAACAATAAATTGTTTCTTTTGTTCTTCAGTTAAGTTGTTAGCGTGAATAACAGGAACATCGGTAAGACCAGCTTCTATACAAGCACGATACCTTTGATTACCACCTAAAATGACATTTTTCTCA
>Ga0208224_1000121_pt1 | contig 14475 bp, 13 predicted proteins | sample LakMenEpi26Oct09_FD_150735 | JGI IMG/M metagenome (GOLD analysis project Ga0208224, IMG submission 150735) | Freshwater microbial communities from Lake Mendota, WI - 26OCT2009 deep hole epilimnion (SPAdes) | ecosystem: Environmental > Aquatic > Freshwater > Lake > Epilimnion/Euphotic zone ... | reverse complement strand
CGAGAAACATTCCTCGACACAATCATGTGGATGACCGCAGCCATGAGAGGGCCAACAATATCTCGATTGTTACGATCTAAGCCGCAAACAAGAAGGGTTTTGCCATCTAAATTAAGAGGAATGGTAGAATCCCCACTAAACGCACCAATAAAATCCTTCTTAAGAAACTTCTCAAAGGTGCGTTGGGCCGTGCCAATAATAGAACTTTCGGTTTCAGGGGCATTCGCCACAGAAATTAACTGAGCCAAGGGGCGCATTGTCCAGATGGGGAACTGTTGACGTTCTCGTGAATAACCCAACCGTTTACCGAGTTCGGGTAAAGATAAAATAGCCGCACAGGTCATCAGGTCAGCGTATTCTTTACCGCATTGAGCAGCCACCGCCTTAGCCAATAAGAAGATACCCTGTACCAAAGTGGCCCCTGCATCCTCGAAAAACTTATCCGATGAGGCATTAGCATTGAGGTCAATATTTTTGGCAATAACTTCAGCTAATTGACCCGCAGCGACGGCATCCTCATCATCTTTCAAGAAATCGAGGAGATTACAAACATCAGAAAAGGGGAAATTGGGGGTAAAGAAACGAACCTTATAGCCCCGTTTAATCGCGTAGGCGATCGCCCGACTACTTTGAGTAGGGAACTTGAAGTCGTAGAGCAGTACAGGAAACCCTTGATCTAGAGCCGAACGAATGCAAGGGTCAATGACACTGAAGGTTTTACCCGTTCCTGCTGCTCCGGCGACAAGAATACCCCGTTGGATATCAGGGATATAAATGGGGTGAGAAGCCGCCGAACGCCGCTCAACTTTTAGCCCTGACCATAACCATTGTTCTTGAAGTTTAAGCAGTACAGGGTCAGGAGTCCCAATATATAAGGCGGCTGAATTACGAGTGGGAGAGGCAATTTGCGATAAAGCTTTTTGGGCGGCCTTCTTTTTTTCTCGTTGTCCTCCCCAATAAGCGGTGGACAGTTTACCTGTTTTAGAACCATTCCCCATTAAGCTTAAAACCCCAAATAACCCGAAAATTCCGATTAATGTTAGGGCAGTGGGACTTGATAAGATATCGAGTAAAGAATTATTGTTATTGTTATTGACAAAACCCAAGGATGGGGGTGAGATTTCAGTTATCAGTGAACAGTTATCAGTCATCAGTTTTTTTTAGTTATCAGTGAACAGTTATCAGTCATCAGTTTTTTTTAGTTATCAGTTATCAGTTATCAGTCATCAGTTTTTTTTAGTTATCGCCTCATCAGTGATCAGTTATCGAAAATTTGGGTTTAAAACCCCGTCACTTCGGCTCACTTCGTGCAATCGCGCTCCCAGGACTGCGAGGTTATCGAGCGAAGTTCCTTCGGCGCGATTGCACGAGATGCAGTACAAGTCGCTCAGTGCATCGCCTTTTAGGACGGCTTTGGTATAATGGATTTTAGGGAGTGTCAATAGTCAGTTATGGCCCCAAAAAAATCCAATCATTCTCGGTATAGGTAAAAGCAGGGATGGGCCCAATACCATAAGGAGAGCAACCCAAATTAAACAACCCCTTCTGGCAAATGCGGAAAAACCAAGCAGTTGTAACTGTTTCCGTGACCTCATCGACATCCCAAACCACGACCTTAAAGCTAGGGCCAAAAGGGTGTCGTCCGGTGGGTTCTACCCCGCCAAACATCCCTTTAAGTAAACCATAGCCACCATCAACAGATTGATACTTACCCGAAACCCATTGTTTGCCAGCCACAACGGGATTATTCCCTAATTCAATGTGAGCGCAGTTTTGCGGACAACTGACATTAAACCCCAGGCGATCGCTTCCCGAAATGGTCTGAGTAGCGGGTTGTTCTACGTCACTGAGTACCCAATCAATTTTGGCCACAACCCCACCCGATAACTGTGGAGGATTAGGAAAATTGGCAAAAGGGACAAGGGATAAACCAGGAATACTGGCCACAGAAAAATTCTGCCAACCTGTAAAATTTTGCAGAGGAACAGCCGTTAATCCTGGAATATCCTTAAAGTTATACTGACTTAAATCAAGTTGATTTAAAGATAACTGATTTAAGTTTCCGTAACGTTTAGTCAAAGAACCAATGGGTTGATTGAGAACCCCAGAAATGTGATAGCCATTTCGGTTTAATAAGTCTTGAACTAAAGGAAGTTGAGACAATTTAGTTTGACTTAGATTAGGAACAATCTGGATTAAATTGCCTAAAGTTTGTTGAGATAATAAGGGGAAATGGTCTAAAGGAAGTTGACGAAAAGATTGTCTGCTAGACTGTTCAATGTCATTTAAAGTTAACTGCTGAAGTTGAAAAGAGTCTTGAAAATCCCCTAATTTAAGAAAAGTGTCAATGGGTTGTCCTTCTTGCCACGTCCTTGAAGGATCATAGTCGAGTTGTCTTTGAACAGCAGGAGGCACGTTAATCGAACCTGATTGGGGAGCATCAGGCAAATTATCAAAGGTTAATTGTTGAAAATTAGGAACGCTTTGAGATAAAACTTTGCCTGAATTAGCTACCAGGATTAACCAAGTTAACACCCAAAAGATTCCCCATCCGGTTAAAAACAAATAAGGATATTTACCCAGTCTTATTAATTGATAAATCCATTTTTTCACTTTTCTTCTCCTAACTGTAATATCTGACCAACCCGTTCCCAGGAAACCTCAGAACGAATAAGGGATTGACTTAAAGATTGTCCCTGTTTAAGATAAATAACCACCCGACGAAGTTGGGGTTTTAGACTGTCCCAATTCTCAATATTTCCCTGAGTCGAAGCCACAAGTATTCCCCTTTCTAACTGAGTAATTAAAGGAGAAGCAACGGGGGAGGGTTCAGGGGTTGGGGGAACCATTTCAAAGATTAAAGAATGGGGACGTGCTGATTTATTAATTCGGTAAAGATAAATGCCGCCCCCATCTGGGCCGGTGGTGATCACTGTCAAAAGACTGCTATTAGTTGAAGGTAAACCAGGGATTTTTAAATCATTAATCCGTTTAAGGTGTAAAACTTTAGCACCAGGGCCATTACAGTTGACCGAACCAGGAAGTCCTTGTAAACAACCATCACCATCAATAACCACAAAAGAAGGATTGTCCAACCAAGCTTTAGTGATGACCTGATTAGAGGGTAAAAACGAAAGGGTAACGCCATGACCATTGGCTAAAGAAACATTAATCGGCTGCATTTGATTGGATTGCCCTTTATTAGCGGTTTTTACCACACGAAGCCAGGAAATAGGTTCTGTGGCTACGGCTAAATTAGCTCCTGCTCCTGGAAGGGTTAGGGCAACCAGTACGGTGAAACAACTAAGGGTTTTTAGCATGAATACCTCCTAATAGCAGTTTTTAGTTGAGTGTATTAATATTTCGGTTGAGTGAGTGTGGGATGGGTGGGTGTAGGGGCGGGTTTTTAACAACAATTTAGAATTCTAAAAAGTATGTTAGATAAACCCGCCCCTACGGTTCGTGTAGTTCGTGCAATCGCGCTCCCCGGAACTACGCTCACTAACAGGGGGGAATTTTAACTTTGATGTTTACGACCTTGAGATGAAAACTGCTCTAAGTTAATCGAACGAGTCACCAGAACTTGAACAGGGATACCAGCATCAACCCACCAAAGTCGAGAGAGATTTTGAATTTCACGAATAGCTTGCTGATTGCGTTGTTGCCATTGTTCGGCGAGGGGGGTAAACCCGCCTTCTAAGACAGCCCCAATATAATTGGGTTGATTGTAAGTAGAAGTAGAAGAAACACCACCAATGCCACTAAAGGTAGAAGTAGAAGTGGCGCGATTAGCCAGTTCACCCGCTTGACTTAAGGCTCCCATCACAAAGGTGGCCCCATCGCGTCGGGCTATTTCCCCTGAATAGTTATCTTTAAGTTGAGCGATCAGGGGACTACCATTACTTAAACGAATCTGCAAAGCATCAGCATCAACCGGATATTCTTGTCCTTCGTTAATAACCGCAACGGCTCGACTACTGATAATGCCATTTTGAACCGATTGAACCGCAAAAACAACCGTTGACCCTTTCTCCAGTGCCGTTTCACCTTGGTGGGTTTTGAGTGGTTCGCTCAAAGTCACTGTAAAGATGAATTCCTGATTAGTATTTCTGAGATCAATGGGAACGGCGATGGAGGTGGCCAAGATAGCCGCAGCTTTTTGCCCCAGTTGTAAAGAAGCACCAGTAGATGAGGCGACTAATATAGATTGAGGTAAGGGTTCGCTAGTCAGGATTTTATCATCAGATAATTCAGGTGAGGGGGGTTGATTTTTGGGTTGATTGGCCAGCACTTGATTAACCTGTTGGCCACCACCGTAACTGCCCAATTGTGCTAACATTTGCCATTGTTTTAAGCTGAGCGAAGCCGAAGCTTCAATGGGATCAAGGGATGAAGAATTTGAGGGAATGATGCTTGATGGAGGTTGTGGTTGTCTAACTCTTGAAATCCCAGAAGTAAAGCGAGGCGCGAAACGAGAAACGGGTTGAGGTTTAGCTTGGTGTACGACCGCAGGGGGAGCTTGGCGTACCACTGGGGGAGGTGTTGAAGACGGCCTCGTTGGTGTTTCTCCTTTATCGATAGTGACTTTGGGTGTGTCTGCCCCGTTATCCAATTTGTCTCGAATGGCTTTGATTTGTTCGTTCTGCTCGGAAAGAGCTAATTCCCCTGATAACTTAGCATTTCTTTCTTCAAGGGTATCGGTTGAGGATGAGGGATTTTCCGTCTTTTTTAACCCAGGTTTCTCAGAATCTTTTGAAGCTGAATTGTTAGAAAAACTCGAATAAATTGAACTTCCTTGAGCAAAAAGAAGACCGAAAAAAATAGCAACAGAACCGACAACTATGGCAATTAATCCTAGCTTAACATAGGGATTTTTTGAGAAAGGTTTGCTTGGTTTCTTCTGATTTGGTGATGAGGGGTTATCGGAGATTTCATTAACGTCATTTGTCAACAAGTCGGTCACAATTTCTTGAGGATTAGTGACTTGAGTAGAATCAAGTTCATGGTCGTTTAATTCCAGTAACGTAAAAATTTCGGTGGTTGAATAATTCGGAGATGAATTCATCTTATTTTAACTCCTCACGACGATAGGGAACAATGGAATCAATTTCTAAAGCAGAGGCGCGAATTTTCGCTACTTGTTGAGCTAAAGTGGGAGGTTTTTTTGTCTCGGATGTTTGACTTAAATGATTGACCATTTGAGGATTAGGCGGAACCACTGAGCGAACATAAATGTCAACATTATAAGGAACCACTTCGGAGACATTTCCTAAATCTTTCAAAAACAAAAGATTAGAAATTAAGCGAACTTTCCAGCGACCTTCAGCCACTTTTTCCGGGGGAGAAAAAGAAACAGGAACAAAGGCGACATTGGTTTTTTGAGTAAAAACTGACTGAGGGATTAATTCAGCAATTTGACACAAAAATTCTTGACGAAAATTAAGTTCCATCCCCAAACTGGCAGACCACACAGGAGTAGGAACTTTGCCAATTCTTTGCCCATCTTCACTACTAATGTCCACCCCTGGATCTGGGATAATTTGCCCAGGTTGAGTCGGATCTGCCATCGTTCCCCCCCAGGTGAAAGTGAGGGTAAAAATACTGTTTAAAAAACTTAAAATGGCTTCATCAGTGCGTTCGGCTGAATTAATGGGAATTACCCCAATCGAGTCTCCATTGGAGAGTTGCACTAAGGTAGGCGGGGGTTTGGTGGCCACTTGAAAAATGCCAATGAGTAACCCAACATTGAATAATAAACTCAATCCTGTTCCTCCCAGGCAAATAATAACAACTTTGCCAAAGGCATCTTTAACAGAAACAGCATCGGATGTGCCTCGTAACTTAGCTTTATGTAACAAAGTCATTTTCTAAATACCTCCAACAGATCAATTTTGAAAACCTACGCAGTATTGATTTACCTGGTCATCTACTAGATTGCAACGTTAAGGAACGGAGCATTCACCTCCGGCTAATTCTTTTTAAAAATTGGGGTGGTGGCATCACGAACTCGTCCTCTAATGCGTTTGCGAATATTGGCAGGAACATTGTTTTGATAAGCCGAACTCATTCGACGCAGGGCCGGATGAGCCGCCATGCGGGCCGCCATCGCGGCCCCACCAGCAGCTAAGGAAGCTCCCCCCGTTGCGACGGCCCCCGCCACAGCACCACCAATAGAAGCCAAACTGGTAAAAGTAGCGAGTCCACCTCCTGCTGCCAGAACTAAAGCCAGAATGGGAGATAGCAGACCCACCGCAACGGCAAAAATCAAACTATTAACGTTATTGGCCCCTAGCATGACCATGGCCACCATGCCCGTGAGAATGTTGAAAAATAGCTTGTACAATCCCACAGAGTAAAAAGCAATGAGCCAAGCAAATAAGGACTTCTGTTTGACGGGTAGTAAGGTTCCTCCCACCGCAATGGGCCCCGCAAAAGCCGTTAACATCCAACTAATCTCAACCAACCACTGCACGGCCACCCCTAACGCTAAGAGCAATCCCACCATAGCTGTTTCAACCGCCGAACCAATCGCCGACAAAAAACCTGGTTGGTTGGTGACATTATTACTACCGCCTTGTTGCGCTAATTGATTGGCCAAAATCGTGGCATCATCAAGACATTGTTGCCGTTGGGCAGGATCTGGAATCATTTGGCAGGTTCTTACTTGTTGGTTATACCACGATTGAATGCCCGCCCCATTGGATACTTGGTTAAATGCGCTAATTAAATCAGCCCCATTAATTAAGCTCGATTGCAACACTTTTTCATTGGTGGCATTCATCAGATCTCGCATGGAAAAGGTCAAATTTTTCAGGAGTGCGCCTTGATTAGCCAGTAAGGCCACGGCCACCGCTAAAAGAATCCACTGCTCCCAATGAACGGGATTATGCTCGTCTTGGAAGACCCCCTTAACCCAGTTAAGGATAAAAATGGCGATGGTTCCCGTAAAAAACAAGACACCAATTTCGGCGATCGCCTCGTACATAGGAGAGTTAAGGGTATCGTTCCACAATTGAGCCATCGACTGGGCGACCGCCTGTTGCGTCGAAACCCCGTTTTGCAGAACTTGTTGTGTTTGTTGGGCATTGGCTAAAATCCACATAATATGAAATCCGGTTGAACATGATACTTTCTGGTAAGGAGGGCAGGGGAGGTGCCAGGAGGCACCCGGAAGCAGGGGAGGCGGCAATACTGGGTAGGTTTTCAAGTTTTTCTACTGTTGACAGGGATAGGGAAGGGTGGGAAGAGGAGGAAGACAATAAGCTTGTTTCTCCTCATAGCGGTTTTCATATGAATAGCAAAAATCAACAGGATCTAAGCCTTCGTAGGGCTGTAGGGAATAATCCACCCAAATGAAAACCGCTATCACACCTCCCACACCCCCCACACTCCGCATCTCATAGAGTTTTTGGACAAAACCTACGCAGTATTGGGGGAGGAGGAATTGTCAGCAGAAATCGTAACGATGGCTGATTAGGAGGATTTCATATCATTAGACATCTCCAACAATGATGCTGAAACCCAGATATATCAAGAGTCGATCCTTTATTTTTGGAGATGTCTATTAATTCATCCTTAACAGCGAAGCCGTTTGCAACACACTCAGAGAAGCTCCTTCCATATCAGTTTGTCGAGCTAAATTTTGGCTATCTATCCCTTCAGAAATATTGGCTAGGTTGTAATTGGCCAAATCTTGCTTAACACTTAAGTTCGTAATTTCAGAGCCGACAGTGCCTAATAACAGCCCTTGTTGGGCATTCTGGATAGCGAGCCGTTTGAGAATATTTTGAGTAACAAATTCCCCTTGAGCCGCGATCGCCTGAGCGTCGAGTGCTGTTACCCCATCGCGGATCTGGGTTTGGCGGTTAATCACCTCTTGCTGTCCCGTACCACTTAAGGTTTGTTGGGCATGGGTGCGGGTGGCTTGACGAATGCCTGTATGCTGCGCTTCATCAAGGGTGATGTATTCCCCGTTCTGGGTAAAAATGCTCTCAAGGTCGAGTTCAAAGTTACTCAAGTCAGGAAGTCCCAAGGGCCCTAACGTCACAGAAATAACTTGTCCTTGGAGTTGAGAACCCCATGCCGCCAGAGAATTCTGAAAGTTCGTGAAGAAGTTTAAAAACTGAGATTGAAGTCCTGTAATGGGGCTTAACCAGGAATTTAATGACAACAATGAACTGGGTAAAAAAGACGTGGCTAAGGAACTGGCTAAAAAGTTAGCAGAACTCGGTAACGCCGTAGCTCCTATCACCATTAAGGTACTTCCTAACATAACAATGGTTTTGGTATTCTTCTTATTTTTCATGACAAAAATCCTCAACTTAAAATACTGGGAACTGTTCAATTATTCATTGAATTAAGAAACGTGAGAAAATTGTTGAGTCAACTCAAATAAACCGCGAACTTTGTCCCCTTGATATTGTTGCCAGAATTGACGACGTTTTTGGACTTCATTCGGATTATTAGCCACCAAAGAAAACAAGGCTGCCCCAGGATAATGACGGACGGGAATCAGTCGTCCATCATCGAATAACCATTGACTATACCGCTCAAATTTATTAATGCCGTAACGCTCAGACGCATTTTCAGCAATTAATTCGTAGGGATATTTAAACCGATCAATATAGACATCGGTGGATTGAGGAAGAATTTTTCCGGTCAATTTAATATCCATGTTGTCAAAGATTTTATCGGCTGCCGCACAGTTGTTTAAAGACCCCAATCCTTGACCGGCAATAATCACACGAATGCCAGATTTTCGACCATGGGAAAACAAACGACCAACTTGCAAAGCCAAAGGGTCAAAATCAAACAAAATATTGGCTTCATCCGCTAAGAAAATGCTGTCTCTAAAAGACAAGGAACGACGAACCGCACTGTTGTAAGCAATAGACCCTAATAAAGCGGCATCTGTCTCATTATTAAGCCCTCTCAAACTCAAAATTAAGATCTGAGAATCGGCCCGAAAAGAGGAAACCTTCGATAAAAATTGCCCCAGACGACTTTCACGCCAATAATTTAACCGTAATTTGATGTAATCTAAGACCTTAAGAATGTCAGTGGTGGCATTAGGCAATCTCAGTCGTTCTAAGGAACAAAAGGGAATAAAATCCGTGAAAACAGGCATTTGTTGCCACTCAGTCGAACCAAACCCCTTTTGGAAAGCGATCGCAAATCGTTGACGAATCTCAATGTCTTCATAGAAGGCTTCAATGGCCAACAATAAAATAGAACGAACCGTATCAGGGTTAACCCCCACCGAAACAAGGGGCTTAAATCCCATGACCATATTGACGAAAAGATCGAGTAAATCTTCTTTAAATTGGGCCAATCGTTCTTTTTGCTCTTTAGCAGTAAAACCCCGTAAATCGGGAGGTTCAAGGGCATTTAAGCCTTTTTCCACATCCCCCGTATCCACATAGCTGCAATAATCAGGGAGATAATCGCACAAAGCATCAAAACTCCCTGTACCATCGGCCCGAGGCACTTCTAACACAGTAGAAGCTAAGCCATAGGGTAAACTTTGGGTCAACAAATCCGACATCATCATGGTTTTGCCTGACCCAGAGGTGGCAGAAATACCAATACGAACGGGACGCTGATAGACATCAAGAAAAATCGGCACTCCCCCTTCGGTGGCAATAAATTCAAAGCCAGAGGATGCACGACTACGATTAAAAACCAAAGGAGTGATACGGGGTAATTCCTCCGTGACATAGGTGCGATGTCGGTTAAAGGGTTTCCCCAGTAGACTCTCCCAGATTAAGGTGGGGAAGGTTTCGAGCCAGATCCGATGGGCATATTCTTCTTCCCTAACCATCCAACCCTCACGGCGAAAATAAGACATAAAATCAGCACAAGCGCGATTTAAGCCTCGTTGGGTGGGACGATGGATGAGAACTACTGTCCCCGTATGAAAGGGTTCGGAATCTAGATAAAGCGTCGCTTGGGCTTCAACGGCTTTTTCAACAGCGATGGATGCCCCTACATCAATATCGCCATGAGCAGCAGCTTCTTTAGAAGCATTTTGGGCCTGTTTGGTAATTGAATTCATCTTATCTTTGAGGAGATTATTATTCCCCCGTCTGATTTGGGTAAAAAACTCAAAATTGTAAACCGACTCCTTGGACAAGATATTGACCAGGTAAAATAATTGAGTCGCGGGTTCATCAGAGGGAATGTCAGGTTTATCCGCCAAGAGCAAAACCCCCGTATATTCCCCCTTATTTTTGACTAAATGGCGATCGCCATCGGGAACCTCCTCCGAGAGCAATAAAGACTTAGGATGAAGGGTGGTCGGGTGTTCAGTTAACCGTTGGGTTTTCACATCACACACAATATAAGGCATGGGCCGTTGACGAGGTAAACGATTAAAGCGTCGCCAATTAGACTCGATAATCTCCTCAGTGGTCATGGGTTCAATCTGCAAACCAATTTGATTGGAAAGCAAACGTCGCCAACGATTAAAACCACGCAAGTATCCCTCTAAAATAATTTGTTCAATGGCACGGGATTTGACCTCCTCATAAGCACCCGTTACTTGATACCAACCTTTCTCTAACGCAGTTAAACAGCGATCTGCCCAATCTCCCTTACCCCCTTCGACCCCCTCGGAAACGGTATAGGTGACGTACAGATTGAGAAAGTTGTTTTTTCTGACCCCCGCTTTGGTTAATTCATGGATGCGTTTGGCGGTTCCCCCCAGCAACAAACGCAACTCATCTGAATCAACGGACTCCATTTGTTGCTTTAAATAAGCCAGTCGTTCTTGATCTGAAATAAAAGAGCCAAAATGAAACGTTAAAGTCTCACCCAAAGGAAGATCATTGAAAGCTTTAAACCCCCCCAAAATATTAAATAATTCATCTTCCGAAAGAATGGGACTAATCCCCAAACAGTGAAAGCCGAAAACCAAGCGATAATTTTCTTTTTTGTTCTTTTTAAGAAGAGTGGCTCCTACCTCTTGTCCCCCATCGAGGTATTGCAGAAAAGTCTCTAAATGAAAATTATCCTCAAAGGGTTTTAACGTAACTTTGTTGCCATCAGGGGCAGTGACTTTTTTTACTCCAACTTTTACCATGATTCAAGATAGATTTGTATTCAACAATTGCCCGAATCCAATGAGGAACGGATACCAATCTTCCGAAGAAATAGTGCATTCCTCGCCAGGTAATAACCCACCAAGTTCCGATCCCCCAACCAGAAACTGTGAGTACCCAAACCCAAGAGAGTCCGAAGACTTTTCTCACGAAGAAATAACTAATAGCACTAATAACTATCCAAGGAAAGATTTGGTCGCCAGGTAAGAAAAATATCCGAGGAGTTTTGTCCAGGTTGCGATAAGTAGGCATTAGACTAATCCAATGGCAAAATCACCACCCACTACCGCAGCAGCCACAATTAATGGGGTTTTAGCGGCTTGTTTCCAGTCTTCTTCTTCTCTGGCTGAACCAACGACTTTAGCGATTTGCCAAGCGATGAAGATAATGAATAAAATCTGCAAAACCCCAAAGCCAAAGAGAATAATGGGATTGATAGTAGCAGCTTGAGGACTACCACTAAAAATCCCAGTTACTTTGGTTTGAATGTTGGTAAAGAAAAAGCCAGTAGAAGCACCCCCCGTCCCCGTACCAGGAGCAGCTTGAGCCATAACGCGAAGAGAGAAACTATCAAAGAAAAAGATAGTGGCTCCTATTAACCAAGCTAAAGGACCTAAGCCATATTTAGAGAGCAAATTTTGCAGTCGATTTAATTGACGGCGAGGAGTTTCTTGCCAGTACAAAAAAGCACAAACAGCAATTAATCCCATCCAGGTTGAGTAGACGAATAAGGCAGTTAGATTCAAATTTCCTTTGATGACAAAGGTTTGCCATAAATGCAGAAACATCAAGCTCGAACTAACGGTAAGGAGGCCAGAAAAAGAGAGCTTATCGAGTAATTTTGACCACAAAGTCGGTCGTTGTCGATTCAAAATCATAGTCATGCTTTTTTCCTCACACGAATATATTTAATAAATATCGTGCTTTGAAAAACCTGTCACCCAACCTCAGTTACCTTTTTGTAAATAAATGTAAAAACCCAGAAACTTCTTAAGATATTCTTAAGAAGTTTCAACAATTCTCTTAAGTGCCTAACCAAAATTAATTACACATAGCTATCCTTGCGTAACAAGGCTTTCAGCCCTTTGTGATAGGTAATTAATTTTGTGGAACTACTTAAAAAAGAATTTGAGATATAATCTCGAAAAAAACGAGAGGCGGTAATAATGAAGAAAATATTAAATTTAATCATGATAAGTTTGTTGATGGGGTGCAGTTCTACAACGGCTAAGGACAACTCCACGAAACAAGTTCAGCATCAGTCCCCTTCCTCTATTCCTCCCATTTCTTCCTTTACGTTTGAACTTTGTAATGTCTACTTTGTTCTGAATGAGTGTGCGACTTTTCCCAACGAGCAGAAGCATTGGGGAGAAGTCAAAGAAATCAAAATCTTCAATGTCTCCGAAATTAAACAATTACCACAGAAAAATTCCCTTCAAGTTTATGTAAAATCTCAAGGTTGCTATGGCTATTATGATTCACCTCAAAAAGAAGCATGGTATCCCATTAGTAAAATAACCTGGGCTAGAGAAGGAAAAACCCCCAAAACCAGTCTGGTTAATAATACTGTAATGGAGCCTAAACTAAGAGAAGCGTTTGTACAAATCAATGGAAACGCTCCCCAGATGATGCCTGAACAATGCGACCCGATTGAAATTGACTATTAATCAAGAAAATACGAAGTTCAACAATGAATAATGGATAATTACCTTTCCCTAGAAATAAGGAGGATTGAATGTCAACTACTTTGTCCGAATGACGACAATTACTTTGTCTGATGAGAAGGAGAGGTGTTCAATCCAATCAATTATCAATTATCAATTATCCATTGATAAAACAATCCAATTGAATCCGAAAAACCTTCCATCTTTCTAAAATTAACGGAAGGTTTTTCTTTGATTATTTAAGTTGATAAAGTTGTTGTGCATTTAAACTGGATATGGCAGAAATTCAATAAATAAAGTTGTATTCCAGTCTTATTTTGCCTTTTGCTTTCCTAAAATTGAGATCTTACACCTCATATTGACAACCCGATTTTTAGTCAAAAAATAACGAATTTAATAGGGTTTCACCATCTCAAAATAGGTTTTTTGGGACTTTTTGAACCTGGTGCAAGATTTCAGTAAAACACATCTTAAATGTGTTTTAATTTATCTGCGACGAGAGCGGGTCTTTTTCGCCATACCTGAAGTCGTGACTACCGTTGATTTATCGGTTGATTTATCCGTTGCTTCATTCGTTAAATTTATCAACGATGCTTGGTGTTCATTTAACAATAAATTGCTGTTTCTTGGAGAAGCTAATTCTTCTAAGATAGCTTGTTGTTCTGGCTGATAAAACAAATTTCGTCTCCCAATCAAACCTGGCCAAGTATAAGTTTTACCTAATTGGGTTCCGGTTAATTTATTCTTACCATAGTGATAACTAATTCCTCGAATTTTATTATTTCGAGTCTTATGAAAAGAAACCCCAATCTCAAAAGAATCTAAAGAACGCAACAGTTCGATTAATGATAAATTTGGTTGTTGGCAAAGTTCATTAATCGCTGATTTAATGTAGTTAATCGATGGGAGTTCAGAGACAGAGGGAATTTTTTGAGTGTATTTAGACTGAGGAGAAGATAACTTAAACTGTTTCTCCAGTTGTCGCACTGCTTTTAAACTCTGATAATAATCAAAACGATCACAAACGCACGAACCATCAGCCCTAACTCTTCCAGCAACAATATGTATATGATCGTGAGGGCGATCTGTATGATGAACTAACAAGTAAGGATTATTGGTAAAACCCATTAATTTGAGGTATTCATTACAAATTCGATGCCACGTTAAATCATCAAGGGCATCTTGATTAGAGAGAATCCCGTGAAACAGAGGACGAGTTACCTTGGGGTTAACTTGAGTATAAAAATGAAACTCACGAGTCAGAGAACTCGGTTCAGTTGAGACAACAGTTCCACCAATAATACTCGCCCCCTCTTTTTTTAAAACGTAGTTAAGACAGCGATTAAAGTCACTTCCTTTGAACTGTTTACCAATCATTAAAACTTCTTCTCCATCATCGCTACAGCTTTTTTTAGTTGTTCAACATCTGTTTGTAGTTCTCTGACAATTGGATGATTAAAGTTGGAACTATTAAAGTTATTAAGGGTTTGAGATATCATTGATAAGCTATCTCTAATTTGACCAAGAATAGAATTAAGTTCCTGGTCACTAAAACGGGAATGTTTTTGAATTAATATTTGTCGAATCATCGCAGAAACACTCAAGTCTGATTGATACTAAATCCTGTTATAATAAAACAAGTAAAGACGAGGAGATAAAATGCCCAAGAAAGCTTACTTAGCCGAACATCTAAGTTCAGAGGAACTGAAAGA
>Ga0208224_1000120_pt1 | contig 14482 bp, 8 predicted proteins | sample LakMenEpi26Oct09_FD_150735 | JGI IMG/M metagenome (GOLD analysis project Ga0208224, IMG submission 150735) | Freshwater microbial communities from Lake Mendota, WI - 26OCT2009 deep hole epilimnion (SPAdes) | ecosystem: Environmental > Aquatic > Freshwater > Lake > Epilimnion/Euphotic zone ... | reverse complement strand
GCTTCCTTTTACTCGAAATATAAGTGATAAGTAAATGGTATAAAAAGACGATGTCAAAGAAAAATCCGCCAGTATTGCTTAGTTTAGTAAATCAGGCGGAACTATTGTTTAAATTAGAGCAATTAAGTACTCACATATTTTTGCTCAGACAATTAAACACTGACGAGTCTTTTCTTAAAGATCTGCTGGAGATTGTGGATAGCTACATAACGAAGATAACTAACACTCACAATTTTGTTGAACAATTTGAGTTTTCATTCTTCGACGCACCTTCCGCAAATCTTCAACCGGCAGACAACCCGTTCCAGGACATCTCAATTGAGCCAGCACCATATCGTTTTCTTCACGATGGCTCAATGGATCCCCTTTGGGATATCGATGCTGGATCAGTCATGCCAATCGTCGACTGAGTTAAAAGTAAAGCTTGAAGAGCTATTACTCCTTTCCAATTCTATGATCGAAAAATGTCAAAATCTCCGAAGATTTGTTCTCCTCAGAAACCAAATAATTCACATTTTGGAAAACATTGAGCAGGATAAACCTTACGTTTGGGTCATATTTGATCCTAGAGAATTTCGATTATAAAATTGGAAACAATTTCAAAATTTTCAGGCAACCTGCTAAAACCTGAAGATAGAAATCAGAGAAACAAGATGAAATATGAAGATATTGTGTTGGCTGTCATCATTGTAAAAACACTATTAGTGATTTACTACATAATCGTGACGAACAATTGCCAATAACGAAAACACTCCATAATTATCAATGTTTTTCAAATATTAACTCAGTGTAAAAATATGCAATTAATAAATTTTAAATATGCAAACATAGTAAATGTGTAATAAAAATGAAATGAACAAACAACATCGGTTTGAAATTTCATTGATAACGACGTTAAAACTCTCAACATCTCCGAAATCGAAAGATTCGTTGCAGATAATTTTTAACTTGTTATTTACACTACAATCTTACTATGTCAATTTCTTAAGAGATTTCCCACATTTGTGTAAAGTCAGAAAATACAAGCATTTTCGCTGGACCATAAATGAGGAGACCGAATACAGATATTTAGTCCATCAATTTGAAGCCAAAGTAAGAAATGCCTATAAATTGATGCACACATTTCCTGTACCAGGTTAATCGACTTATCATTATTTTGTAATTAATTTGAATTGTCATGATCTGGAAACCAGTCACAATTCAGACTATCAGCCAAATAGAGGCATTACAAGATAACAATTTACCGTCTACTCGACTTGAATTAATGAAAACTTTAACAGTAGTGAGGCGAATGAAATGTTACTTTCCATACTTCACAACTCATGTTAAACGTTTTCGCGACAAATACGCTGATTCAATTTCGAACAGACAAACAAATAAAATAAGTTGGAATAAAATTGATGAGATAGCTTGGAGACATTTCTTGAATCAATTAATGTCTCACGTAATTTGCCACGCAAACAGGCAAAACCCTCCCCCTCCTCTTGTGGTTGCAGGGTAATAAAAGTCAAGTCTATCAAATCGTCAAAATTATCCTAACTTAAGAACTTTGTAGGGCAGCCCAGGAACAAAACCTGAGACCCACGACTCAGAGGTCAGGTGTTCGAACCCAGAGATGCCTTATAAGTTTTAATTTTATTTTTCAATTTTACACAATGCACGAAAATATATTGAGCAAATACAAAAGAGCATACTCTCGATTTCCCTCACAACTCAACCAAGTTCATCTTTGGTATTACAAAGACGTTGAGACAAAAAGAAACCTCGAGCACGCTTACAAACAAGCGAAAGACATTTTGAGACATATGGAATCATTGGGAATAAAGACAACCCCTTCTTATGACCCAAAACCCAAAAAGTCTCACTCTGGTAAAAAAGCTCAATAAATACACTGACGTCAATTTAAGGTGTATCATATTCGTACAAATGTAAAATATGTTTTAATGAAATAAACTGAACAATAACCTCTAGTTCATCGAATATTTATTTCATAAACGCAAATAAAATGACCTAAAATGGAATCATTTTACGAAAAGTATAAAAGTTTCGACTGGGAAGACATAATTAGCTCTCGTTTAACTTCATACCGAAATGCTACAAAACAGGGAGAAAAAGATACCTGTGAATGGTGCATAAGCGATCACAGATGTTTTTCTCTTGAGAGACAAAAATGCATTGAAGCACAACAAAGAGTAATAATTTTTGGATCAGTCCAACAAGCCGAAAATCAGTTGAAAACTTATTTGATGTCACCACATATGCTTGACAATAACACACCAACAAAAGAATTGTGTTATAACGGACAGAAATTGTTCACAAAGCCAATGATCAAGCATTTCCCCACAACAAAGGATACCCTCACTTGGAAATACCATGCTTAAAATTTGAATTTTCTTTTGCATAAAATTTAATATATTGAGTAAAAAAGATGATTCAAGTCAGCGCTGTTGGTAACCAAGAAAGTGACACAAAAAGACACAGACACAAACATAAACAGAGTGAATAAAACAGGCAAAAGCTCAAGAAAGAACTCGTAAACAGATTTCAACGCGTCACAAGCAATCGAAATAATTTACGAATAATTTCACTAAGCGCCATCTGTGAATGTTTTGTTGGAGCCACTGCAGCCCAAGTCTGTCAAGTCGTTTAATCAATGATGAAACGCGCCAGCTCTCCTACGAAAGCTACAAGAGTTATAATGAGATACTGTTCACATCTAATTTTACTCTGTTGCACTTTGCGCAATGTGAAATAGTAACAACTAAATTAACATTGTGTATTTTAACCAAGTGAACAGGGCAGTCAAACACAGTCTTTCGACTGAACAGGACCTCTCTTGATTGACTCGGCGCTTTATTTCATCTGCGAAATAAAGACTTGTTCTCAAAACTTCTCTTTTAACCAAGTCCCTCGACTGTAAGAGTTAAAATCGAGAAAAAGACTCTGAAAATTTTCACAAAAAGTTTTCTGGACTTAGCAGGTATCGACCTCAGTCCATACTTAGAAATTTTCATAGAGACCACTCTGAAATTTTTTTCACGAAAAGTTTTCTGGACTTAGAAGGTATCGACCTCAGCCCATACTTAGAAAATATTTCATCGAGTAAGAACAATCTTTCAAAACCTTGTTAAAATAGCAACTAACTTGAAAAAGTTTCTCTAAGACTATATTAACAACGAACAACTGTTAGTGTAATAAAAAGAAGCCACTGCAGCATCTAAGTTTATTACAACCTAACGATTGAAAGACCGCCTGAGAGACCCATTGGAATCTATCAAATCGAGTATTTAACTGACGAACCTCTACCAGTTCTCTTTGATAGGAGTTAAATAAAAAGACTTAGAACAAAGTTCAAAGGCTTTATTTAGTACAGGAATACCAGTCACAGCAACTGAGAGTACTGCTAAACATAGCCTAAAAGCAAAGTTCACAAAAAAGCATTTTAGTATCAGGAATACCAGTCACTGCAACTGAAGAGTACTACTAAAATAGCCCGTTTTAAGATCCTTTAGTAATACCACAAGGTACAGAACCAGGACACATTAGTTCGAGACTACTCACTAATGGTTAAACGCAAGTCTTTAACTCAAAGCAACCCAAAACGCAAACGAAGCAGACTTCGTTGGTTCACTATGCCTCGTCGCAGCTCTTCTGAAGACTCCGAGACAATGGAAGCGGGTAGCAGTGACACTCCCCCCCAAGCAAGTGAACTTCGTTTAGGAAGCATCCAAGTTCATCTCAAAAGAGAGGAATTGGAAATGTTTCTGGATGCACGCGTCCAGATAACAAGGTATGGAGAGACCACCCCAACAATTTGGGGCATGGCCACGTCAATTGACGGTGAACCTGGACATGAAGTCCTCCTCCTGATGAACGTTCAAGTGCACGATGAACGGTTCTCCGAGTATCATATACCCGTGTCTACCATCAAGCAATTGGAGACCATAGCCGGGCAACAACTCGTTGACACGTTCACTGAACCCAGCAGGTCACGCCGAAGTTCAGAAACGGCCTTGACACCGAGATCACGTTCGAACTCGAGAGTCTCAAAATCTCGTTCCGACGCCTCCCGCCATTCATCGATGAACCGTTCGAGATCAAACTCACGTTCATCCATTGCGGTCGAGGACAATGATCACGCATCAGCAAAGGAATCCAACCGATCACGATCGAACTCGAGATCCGGCCAAGACTTGAAGTTAGTTCTGAGCGAAACACAAGCGGAAGAACCGCACACTCGCCTCAGCTCAAAGAGTCCAAGCCCGGGCAAGGCCACTGCAGCCTCCAGCTCGCCAGATCGATCAACACGTGAACCGAACCCAGAGCGACGACTTCACAGCATGTTTCGCACTTGGGCCAAATGGGCCACAAAAAAGCTGAAGAAAGAACGATCCACCGCCTTACTGGCAGAAAGGAACCCCGACTTCCGCTTAGCCCTAATCACGGCATTTGACGCATGTCAAATCATGATCGACGATGACGAAATCCGATCGATCGAAATCGGAACCGATGACGATCTCCAAGATCCAGAATTCCTGAAGAGATTCTGGCAATCAGCCTTGGCATTACCATCCACAGCCCACCACGAATACTTCTGTGAGCAACAAGATCTCCGGATGTTCGGAACCAAAAGAGGCATGTATCGTCCAGACAACAGCCTCCAATACGTCAAAAACGTCCACATACCAATCGTCTTCACGAGCGATGGACACATTGACAAGCTTTACCTCGAAACGTACTACGAAACGTGCGAGTCCAAGCTGACCTACGAGAAGTGGATAGCTCTCCAAAACGTCCGTTTTTACGCACAACTGGAGCAACTAGCCATCCTCGAACCAAAAGTCTACCGACAAGCCATCAGCACAGAGAAGTATGCACTTCTCAAAGCCTACCAAACCGAATTCGCCGAAAACGGAGCAATCGGATTTGAAGCATGGTACGACGGTCAAGACGCACGTCCTAGGCATGACGAAAAACTGACTACCGAGTACCAAAAGTACTCACAACCCTCCTCATCCGCAGAAGATGATGAGGTCGGAACAGATCGACCAGTCTACACATCCACTCCCAAAGGATCGATGGATGAGATGAGTCAAGAGGCCACTGCAAGCCTACCAATGTCCTCCATTCTCCGTGTCAAGAAAAAAGTGGACGGAAACATCAGAGTTTTATTAGACACAAAACTAATAGAATCCATGTACCAGCCTCCACTCCACTGGAGAAATGTTGAGCAACAGGAGATCGCACGGAAATTTCCAACCGACTCCCAACGAGCCACAGCAAAAGCTATGACTGACGAAACACGTCTCTTCAGACCACGTCTAACGACGGCCGAAAAAGATGAGATCGCACGAGAAGTCTCAGCCATCTCTGATCGTGCCGCCGCTCAAATCATGGACAGCGATGATGAAGAATTCCGAAAATACATCGAAGCTACCGCCAAGTATGGTCGAGAACCTACGGGATTGACGTTCGATCACCAATCTGGTGCTCTGATAGTCACTCATGCACAGTCATACGCCCACCACAAAAGAATGGCCATCGACAGCATGAAACGTCGTTCCGACCAATTGACCGAGCAAACTCGAACTGAAGGACGTTCAAGGTCCGCGTCACAAAGATCCGAAGGTCGAGCAACCGCTCCCACCGATCTCACTGAGTACAGCGCTAATTCGGACGAACTCCGGAAAATCTTCGCTCTCAGTGCCAAACCTGACAACTCACAAGATCTGATCGATCGTTCTCAACAAATCCGACGCTGGGAACTCGAAGCACAAAAGCTGATAGCTCGAGCACCAAGCCGGAAACGGGACAAACTTCAAAAAGTACGTGACAACTGGGCACGATCGTACGAAGTTTCGTTCAGGGACTACGTCAAGTTCATGTCTGATGCATTCTCACTCCCGAGCAACTCAGACGACCTCGAACAATCACGAAACAGTGATTACGACATGTTTGATGACGAAGACGAAGAAGAAGACAACCGAGAACTCAACCGCTCTTCACCAGATGACAATGACCTCAGCAAATGGTCACACAAACAATGGTACAACTTCTTCGCCAGAAGCATGGTCCCAAACCACCCTCTGATGAGCAACGCCACTGCAAGCGTACAGACTCTCTCAAGAGCCATCAGAGCACAAACACGCCACCCAGCAGCAGAGCGATTCATAAACTGGATCGCAGCTGAAGACTTCGGCATTCACGGAAGGTTCAACCACGTCTTCATTCCGAACTACGTGTACCTCCCAAAGGATATCCTCACAGCCATTGGAAAAATCACACTGAATGTCACAGACGTGCATTACCACCTGATATGGCAAAAGCTCTACAGAGCCAGACAAGAAGCTGCCGCAGCTTACCAACTCCAACACAAGGAGCTCAAACCATCTGAATGGATTGACGCATCCCCCTGGGTGAACATCCTCGAAGATGTACAAGTTGCAAAACCTTGTTTCACGGAACACCTCGATGTCCTACAAAACAAGTCCGCAATCCAGAAGACACCCTTCGCCACACTGCATGGCACGGCAAGATCAGTCATCTATGACAGATTCTTTCGCCCGTTGGAAAGGCTCATAGCCATCGACATGCCGCTACACGAGAGACTCATCAAAGCTCTCACAAGCGACATCGAAACAGACAACTTAGCAAAAATCTTTACTAAGTTGGCCGGGCTACCTGGTCTACCAGACCACGTACGAGCTGCATTCATCATGGAAAACATGTCCACAGTCAGACATCTCCATTCGTCAGCCTTCACACCGCTGAGAGCGACGCAAACTCCGCCTCACCGGATGGCCCCGCGAACCAAAGTGATCGCAGGCGACAAACAATTTTCATTGGACGGCAACGATCATCTCGAAACTTCCGAACTCTCACTGGATCCTAACGAACCCAAAACCAAAACGTTCGAAAGCCGATACTTCGTAGCCCAACGAAACCTGCGAGAAAACTTCTCAGCTATCAACAACATTCAAAAACGAGTGGAACAGTTGAAACTCGCAGCACGCACCAGCGTATCCTCCGATGACTTCACCAAAATGAACATCGAACGGATGAAACTACTCGACCAGATCGGTTTCATCAACATTGGAAACATCCGATTGATGAAAGATTTGCACCAGCTGACAGAGCAACAACTCAACAATTCCAAGAGATACGAAATGAGATCCAACTCAATGCACGAGATAATCACATTCCAAAGCTTGCGACACAAAGAGATTGAAACGCTCTTAACCCAACTGGACGACTGGTACGAAGAACGCAAAACACACAGACTTCGAATGAAAGCACTCAAAAAGCAAGTGGATGCATTTCAAATCACGAAATCGTTCATTCCCAGCTTCGACGAGTCCCTCAGACACTTGGAACTCATCCAAGCCCAACTCGACTTGGACAAGAAGATCGAACAATTGTCAAGGTTCATCGAAATCGCTGTCACTGTCTGCGAACAAAAATCCGACGAAATGGATGCTAAGAGCAAGACAAAATTGGAAAAATCCAAGAAACAAGAGATGCGATACATTCAACAAGAAAAAGCAGCCTCTCAATCGTCAAGCCCCACACCATCAACGTCAACTGGGAAAACACGGTTAACGGACAAGTTCAAAAGGAAGCAACCTTCCTCATCTCCTGACAAAGTTCAAGCACTATTCAGGGCATCAAAATGCACCAAGATGGACAACTCCCCACCAAAGCCACCTCCTCGCACTGCAACGAGTCGAGAAGCTAACGTGTTCTCCTGGAAAACCTCACCAGTCCGACCACATGACAAATCCATGCGGCCCGACACACCGGTTGACAAACCACACACATCGGTAAACTATGGCAACACGAAACGGTTCGTAAGCCAAGTAAGCCACAAGGTACAAAAATACCTTCCGATGCTCGGACGCACCGGCGATCGACAACCTCCAAAAGAGGATCTGACTCAATCGGAATTCAAAGAAATTCAACGAGATTGGACTTCATCCGAATCAGAATCAGACAAAGGTCACGACGTAGCGGATGATCACCCCCTACGCAGACCCCAGCCGAGTCGCTACTCACGTAGACCCAGCATCGAATCACGTCCTGCAATGACGTTAAACTTAGCCGATCACTCAAGTGGAGGTCAGGCAACCCCCACACATGAGTCAATCACGACGCTACCTACACAAGGAACGTCGAACCGGAACTTCACCGTTGCTCCGTCGAACATGAAAAGAAGCCCTCGCTCAGACAACCTACAGGCACTACAAGGAAACGAATCACAATTCAAACCCATTGCACCGCCCAGAAGAACAAGTCTCACCAAGGCATCAACCAGTTCGACACATGCAAGTACTGAGCCAACCCCACACTGGCGAGAACAACTCCAACCAGTTGTGCAGTTCAGAACTCACTACAAATTCGGAAGTCACCAACCACCAGTTGAAATCAACTTCGAACAAGGAGGAACCGTTCAGCCTACACACACCACGAAAACCGATGGCCGGGCTGAATACAACTACCCTCCGACACAACGAAGTCGACTGCGCCAAGGGACATCTGAAACGCATGAGCAATCCGAACCGGACGGAAAACCTACAAGATCAGGCACTGCAACCAGATCTGAGGTTAAAGACCGGAAAGTCTACTTGAAAACCGACAACGCTTACGATTGCATCCCACGCAACAACGGCATTCGTCGTCCGACCTCAAGTATATCCGGAGATTCCGACTCAAATGATGATCGTATGCCACCCCTTAGGCGCCAAAACGCCATTCGGAGACGTCGCTCGCCAACTCCTGCTAGACCAAAATCTCAGCCAGGAATCCTGACGACACAACAAGAACGACTCATCGCACTGGCTCACGGAGAAGCAAAGTTGGAACCCAACATGAGACCAACTTCTGCAGGAGGTAACAAGTACAAACTGCCAGTCCAGCCCCAAAGGCCGCGACCAGAATACATCGAAACCCCCAACACTCCGAGACCAGTCCTTCAAGTCCCTCTACCTCCGAAGAAAAGGTTTCCGAGAGAAATGTCTCCAAACACTCAGAGAGTAAAACCGGCCTGTGCCAGAAGACTCTTTCCCCCAGAAGAGAAAGAGAGAGACAAGGAAGAAGAAGTCCCATACTGGAACAAACTTCCAAACCAGCCGCAAAAGGATCTGGGACAATACGTTCCATGGAGAGGACGCAATCCCGATTTCGCGCCAGAATGGGCCAAAGGCAGATACTGTTCGGACGACCTCGCGATTCTACCAAACCAAGATGAGAAGGCTCTCATGACGTCACACAATGACTACAAAAGCTTCCCAGTCACTGGAATCAACAAGGAATCCGCAATCACGCTTCTGACCGTCCTCCAGACAAGCGCACCAACTCAGATCCAAATCTCCGAATTCGATCTTGATGAAGAATCATACTACTATTTGACTCTTCCCATCAATCGATTCAAACAGCTAATTGAGCAGCTGAAAGAGCTCAACAGGACGTACACCGAACCACAAATCAACAGTGTCGATCTCGCAGTCAATACAGAAAAGTCTATCCTTGACGAAACGCTGATCTGGAGAAACAGCAGCAACAAAGTTGAGGACCACCTAGACATTGCGATTTACGACAAGGCTACCACTGCCGGTGTTGAGCGTACTGTCTCCCTAGACTACCATCTGGGTGACGATAGCAGGAAGTCGATCACGTTTCCCTGGCTCCACTTGTCAAGATTTGTCTACTTCGGTCACGCACTCCTAGAACAAGTCGAATCTCAGACTTGCTCGACCATTAACTAAATTCCTTAGTTAATGAACGCCGTTTTAGAATAAGTTCTCACAACTGAATCTGCAAACGTGATGCGAGTAACCACTGAAGTACTTGCAACTCGAAAAACAGAGAGGTACTGCGAAGAAGGCTCTACTTCAGCAACCAAAGCTGATAGATCCAACAAAAGACCTACCTTAGCAACAAACGGCTAATAGGTCTGACAACACCTGACGTACTCAACAATACTGATGCGTCCACAGGCCAGCCTCAAAAGAAGTGAGACATCTAAAAGAAAAATCCAGTCGAGGTTTTCGGTTTTTACGACATCGTCACAAACACAAGGTGTTGCTTCAGGAACTCAACAGCTGACGCACTCACCCAAACGGAACCCTGCGCCATCAGTGAACCCAGGAACCGAACAAATGTGACAAACAAACTGTGATATCAGTGCCAATGGCAGATCGCTAGAAACAAAACGTTGCCCAGCAAAGAAATCCACCTCAGAAACCTAAAAGCTGATGGATCTCAACAAAAGCTGTAAGTAATCAAACAACGATCTGACACCACCAACCACTGACACGCGTCAAATGGTTCGAGCCACTGCAAGCTCACCATTTGACAAACCTCATCTCAGAACACTCAGCATTGGAAGAGATCCACTTCAGAAAAATCTGAAGGACCTCAACAAAGGGCACTCCTTCCCGACAACTCGGACGAGACCCAACAATCAATGAGTCTGATGAAAACACCAGGACGCTGATCCACCAACAAAAAGTTGACAGCATCCAAAGATCGTACCCCTAACTGTTGCACCGATGCTGCTTCAACACAAACGGTTGACAGTATCCAATATGCTACTTCAGAAACGTGATCCACCTCGAAACTCTAATGGATCTCAACCACTGAATGCATCAGTCAAAGCCTGACAACAGCATCATAGCGGATCGATCTGGTGTACCTCCAACAAACAAAATACTGCTCAGCACCGAGATCCACTTCAAAAACAAATTGGATGGAACTCACAGAAACAGCTGCCAGCACCCATCAATCACCTGAAGGAAGAACCTTCAGCACCGCAAAGTTTAAGCATTTTTGATAGCACACAAACAGAGCACAAAATGCACAACTGGCGACGGCCCGTTGTAGAGATTGTCATCTGCATGTAAAATACAAATCATTCTTCAGAAGGGATGAACAATCTCTCACACAGGAAAGACTTCTGAGGAATGTTAGAACGCCATGCCATTAATGTGCGTATCGTTGAAGACGATGACCACCTAACAGAAAATCTGGAGACGATCCAGCAATCTGAAGTGAATCGCTTCCCTTTGCCTCGTATAGACAATGTGGGCAAAACCCAGAAGTAATTGATCGATTTAACCATCGACGATACCACAAACAAGTTCTAAATGAAAACAACCGTCAGCATCGACTGCGTTCAGTGAAGAGACCCACCTCAGAAAACGTCTGATGGACCTCAACAGTGACCCGTCTCCAACTCTGAAGAACAAGAGATTCACCTCGGAAGAAAATCTGATGGATCTCGACCGATCCCACCGAAGACAGGTCTGTGAAAGTTCGAGTCACTGCAAACTCACTAAACGACCTACGGCAAATCACACAGAACTTAGTTTGTAGAGGATTGGTCTCCTCCGGAAACCACGATGTTGTCTCAACAACACAAGGTTGACAGCACCCAAATCGCCGCCTCAACCAAAGAGATTCACCTCAGGAATCGGTAAAACTGATGGATCTTAACAAAAGTTGACACATTAAGTTTCCAAAGAACCGGTATCAATTCAATAGGTGATTCCACTGTCTCAATCCGACCGACAAGAGACCCGAGAGCCACAGTATAAACGTCTGCAGCCAACGCCGGACGGGAACAAGCCTACAGAGAAAGAGACCAAGAAACCATCTCATGGAAGGACAACCAATACTCATAAGTGCCCGGTCATAGCGCATTGACACAGGCTTCGCACCAGCTAATACAAAGATCACTAGAGATACAGCAATTGTACCACATTAATGAAGAGGATTGGTCGCCTTCGTAATAACAGGCCGGAATGTAAGTGAAGACCTCGAACTAGAGTCTAAAAACAAGTCACCCCCCCAAAAAACCAACCTGGATTAATGACAGGCAAGCTCGTCTTGGATCATTAAAAGATGACGTAATTCGTTGTAAAACCTCATCGGTTCATCCATAGCGGACGGTTAACGTAGTCGTGACTTCGAAACAAGTTCTATCAGTCCGCCTGAGTAGAAGTCAGTGTCATGTTTTACATCACAGTTCAAGACATCAAAAAGAAAAACGATGAATCGTGCCTTTAGTACTTCCGGCATCATCTCAAAAGTACCTTGATGAATCTGAATACCTTACCCGAGGTCGATGACATGTTCGTAACTAGTAGTTCTCAGCGAACGGGAGAAAGAAGGGATCCTTCATAGCTAGGCCTTAACGAGATAGAACCTAGTGGATCCTTTGCCACCCCGTTCGGACTCCGGTTATGCGTCCCGCACTGCACGGAAGAGTCTTAGCTGTGTCCTAGCCGGCCACTGTTGTTAGTAGGTTCCGAAGACGCACGGCACACGCAAAAGACATACGCATGATACGTAAGACTTAACCGTTCACATAAGTCTAAAGAGCATCCTGAATGAACGTCGAAAAGATAAGAGGAAAAGGTGTACTTGGTGAAAACACACCTCTATTCGTTGAGCACATATGCTAAGGACCAGTCTTGACATGCCGAAAGCGCAAATTCGACAAATTCTTCGGAATTACGGGTCAAACACGAAAAACTACTGAGAGGGTGAGACCTCAACAAGAGTCGTGCCCGACCTAAATTTTGTCAATCTCACATTGAGCAATCGATGTGAACGATCGAAAGAGTGATACACAAAAAAACGATCGGTCTGGACCCCTAAAGAGATTGAAACGGGAGCTGTGCGGCAGTCCTGAAAAAATTGCCCCTGCCGAACCAATGTCCGGGGATTGTTGTTGTTGTTAAATCAACTATAAAATCAACCGAAGGATCAACATTGGGCTCTCGACCCTAGAAGGCAAAGCCAATACGTTTTCCTCCGAAGCCAGGTCATCCTGTCGACAATGATGGGAGAGGAAAGCCGCGACGAAACATATGGAGTTTTTGCGAACTACAATCAGTTTCTGTATCCGCTTTGGAAAACGTAGGCCGAGCTGACTCTGAGTATATCGCTATGTGGTCATATAAGACAATGAACAACTCGGAGATATTCTTAATTAAATAGTTCATCATGGAAGCCATGACCCAGGAGTTCATGCTTCACAGACGCCCTCATGCTGAAATCTGATCAGCAAGAGAAGGTTCCGACGACGACACCAGCAAGATCCACCGCAGAAACAATCCTCCGACGGATCCCAAACAATGTCAACAAAGAACAACAGATCCACCTCAGAAATCTGATGGATCTCAACAAACAATGGTCAATCTCAGATACCACAAAACTGAGAGAAAAACCAAACCATAAATCACTACCGAGCTACACCTCAAAAAAATCTGACAAAGCTCAACCTCACCACATGTCCATTTGGGTCCACATCAGAGACACCAGACGCTGCCTCAGCAACAAACGGCTGACAGCATCTAACACACATCTGAAGACCATCAAGACATGAACCAAACACAGGTGTTCTTCCCTGGATCCGATTACACATCCTATCAGGAATAGGAGGTTACGCCAAATCCTCACTGCAAGGATTCTCCGTAGACAAAAGTCACGTCGCAGAAATGGCAAACCATAATAAAATGATAATCGCATCAACCGAAACAGGAGTTGATATAAGATTGGCTTCAACTTCTACAACAAATCCTCACTGCAAAGGACAAATTATCCTTCGGCCAGACACAATGATTCTGCGAAAGTTAAGCACGCATGCACCACAAGTAGTTCACGAAGAAATCAGATGCTGCCTCAGTAACAAACGGCTGACAGCATCCCACACAAAATTCCTCCAAAACTGAACCACGCACCGTGATGAGTGACAATTAACTAACCCAGACTCACAGTCGGATACACAAGAGGCCATCCAATCTGAACGAGCCAAGGGCACGCCCTTGATTCAACCCAGTTAACCTGATCCATATTGGAGCCCCATTGAGATACGGTTGATAAAGAATCCCTACTCAATTGCGGAACCCAGTCCTTGTATGATCACGATCAGCTTGACAAACGTGCTAGATCCGATCCATGTCCACACTCTCCCATAACAGAGGTCAAGAGAGAACGCATGATCCCGATCAAAACACACCGCAAACCTTGTGCCCACAACGGAACCGAGAAGCCCTAGTGAACACAAGACAACTTGCACAAAATCCTCACTCGGTTCGAACTTTGGCCGGGCTGAAAACAAAGATCATCACAGATTCTTGTCCTTCGACAATCGAGTCATGACCCACTGCAGGTCAACCCAGACATCACTCTGAAGTCTGAATCAAACACGCATAGGCATCAAGATCCGATTTAAAGTCTTGACTTGCACTAGCTTCTGATGCCCTGCCTTGAACAAATCCAAGAGATCCACCTCAGAAACCAAAAACATCTGATGGATCTCAACTGCTCAACGGATTGAAGAAACGAAGAGAACCTACGAAGATCTACAAGTTCAAATCCACAGGAAAATTACCAAAACACCACAGCATCGTCATTGTTTTGTAAGACAACCAATGATCAAGTAATTTCCAAATCGGATACTGCTTCAGTAACAAACGAC
>Ga0208224_1000116_pt1 | contig 14634 bp, 24 predicted proteins | sample LakMenEpi26Oct09_FD_150735 | JGI IMG/M metagenome (GOLD analysis project Ga0208224, IMG submission 150735) | Freshwater microbial communities from Lake Mendota, WI - 26OCT2009 deep hole epilimnion (SPAdes) | ecosystem: Environmental > Aquatic > Freshwater > Lake > Epilimnion/Euphotic zone ... | reverse complement strand
CTGCTCAAACAGCAGTCAATAATTTACAAGCCACTATTGGAACTAGCACAAATGTTTTGGCTGGAGTAGATGATGCTGGTGTTCAAATGAATCTTCCGTTCGGAATGCAAATGGGTGGAACTGTTTACAACAATGTATTCGTTGGATCAAATGCAACAATAACATTTGGAACAAATGAAGGATGGGTTTATCATACAACTCCAGGAGCACCTTCAGTATCTATTGCTGGATGGGACTGGACTACTTGGAGTACAGGAACTGGAATTACATATTCAACTACTGGAACAAGTTTAGATATTGCTTGGGATTTAAGACCATTTCCACAACAAGATGCTTCTACTCAAATGGTTCAGGTAAGATTTAATGCTGATGTTAATCCAAATGACGGGGCATGGATGGCAAGTGTAACTGCTAATGGACCAATACCAGATCAAGCAAGATTTAATGTTAGAGAAACAACCAACGGTGCACTTATTCCAATTACAGATACTAATGCTGGAGCAGGTTTTGCTGGACAAATAAGTCAAGGTGCAGCATTCACTCCATATGTAGATTCAAACACAGAAACAGTTCAGGCATCGGTTGACGCAGCAAATGCAACGATTGCACAATTAAACTCAAGTCTTACCCCAGTTGTTGCACAAAATACAACAAATACTTCTAATATAAATGCAATTAACACAACATCTTTAACCAATACGGTAAACTCAGCGGTATCAACAAAGACATCTCTTGAGTCATCATTAAACACTAAATCAAGTCAACTAGTTACTGCAATTAATAACAACATTCCAACCCCTGCCCCAATAATTTCAACTCCAATTGTTGCAGGAACTACCGCAACTATTACACCATCTCTACCTGAAGGATATACAGCAAACACTTGGTTCTATCAAGTAATAACAGATGATCCAGATGCAGAAAATCCATACGAAGGTGGAACATATAATACAGATGGTGCTCCTGCATCTATTCAGTTAAGTGGTTTGACAGAAGGCGCTACCTATACTGTTAGAGTTGCTAACTGGTCTGGACCTGTAAGTCAATATACTGATACTGTTATTTCTGTACCAGCACCACAAGGTGCAAATTTAAATGGTGGTGGTCCTGTAGATACAACTCCAGTTGACACAACCCCTATAGACACAACTCCTATAGACACAGAGCCAATAGACACAGAGCCTGTGGATACAGAGCCAGTTGATACAGAACCTGTAGATACAGAACCAATTGACACAGAGCCAGTTGATACAGAACCTGTAGATACAGAACCAATTGACACAGAACCTGTAGATACAGAGCCAGTTGATACGGAGCCAATAGACACAGAACCAGTTGATACTCCTGCAGAAGAAGCAGAGGTTGTATTTGAAGAAAGTGAAGTTTCTATTGAAGAAATATCAGAAAGCGGTGCAAATCTTTCTGTAGAAGATATTCAAGAAGTTATTACTGATTTAATTAGCGATAGTAGTTTAGATGCATCTGAGGTTTCTGCCGTACTGGAAGCAATTGCTGAAGGTGGAGAAGTGTCTGCAGAAATTGCTGCTGAAGTATCTGAATCCTTATCAGAAGGTGGATTAACAGAAGCAGAAGCAGAATTTATTACAGAAATGCTTTCTGCAGATGGAGAAATAACAACAGGAGAAGTTATTAATTTATCAGAGGCTTTAAATGAAGACGGTACATTTACCTTGGCAGAAAAAGATTTAGTTGCAGATGTATTGGTAGAATCAGCAGAGGGAGCACCAGTAACTGCTGCAAACATAGAATCGGCGGGACTTGAATATCGTGATCTTCCTCCTACAATTCCAGTAGAGGTAAGAGAAGATATAAACGGTAACCCCGTAGTAATTCAAGCAGAGGTAGCATCTGCATTACTTGTGTTAGAAAGTCCAGCAGCATTAGCAAACGCAATTGCTACTTGCTTTAATCCAGATGAAGAAATTGAAGGATTAACGGAAGAGCAAAAATGTGAATTAGGCAAGGCACTGATTAATATAGGTGCCGATATGTCTATCCCAGAACGTGAGAAAGCAGAAGATATAGTAGTTGTAACAATAATAGCTGGTCAGATAGTTCTTGGCACAGCATATAGAAGGAAGGTATAATATGAATATGAACTGGTTAAAAAAATGGGGCTTTGCGGCCCTAAATGAAAACTTTACATTCCTAGGATTTTTCGTAGCCTGGGTAGTACTTGAGGGCAGCGCAAAAACAGTAGTAGGCTATGTAACTATAGCCTCAGTAGCCCTATGGTTTTTAACCATTGGAATAAGAGAAAAGTCAGAAAAAGACGAATAAATGATATAATTGGGATATGAAAAAATTAATTCCCATTGCTTTATTTGGCTTAATAATGCTATCATTATCTGGATGCGGGTATGACGGTCATTATCGTTATCCATGTCAAGATCCAAAAAATTGGGAATCAGCAGAGTGCAAACCACCAATCTGTACAGCTAACGGGGCTTGTCCAGAAGATTTAATAGAGATGAAGGAACCAGCAAATGGCTAAAGAAAGATTATCACCACAAGATTTAGACGCAAGACTTAAATTTATTTTAGGTATAACTCTAGGATCAATTCTATTTATTACAGCAACAGGAATCATGTATGCGTTAATATTTGTCACACAGCCAGTTATTGGTCAATCAGAAAACGACAAGATGTTTTTCAATGTTCTAGGTAGCGTTGCAACATTTATTACAGGAACTCTTGCTGGTTTACTAATTGGATCATCTGGAGCAAAAGATGTGATGGCAGCACAAATTGCTAATAAAGAAGTTGACGCAAAAAATACACAAGCAGACAAAAAATTAGAATCAGAAATTGATGAAGCAAAAGCACGTAGATTAAACAAGCCTGATGGTGCTATGCCAGAGGAACAACCAGTAGACACAGATTGGGACAAATAATGTCTAAAGATTCTACAAAAAAAACTTTATTAAAAACATTAAGTTGGGAAACTTTTCACCTTGTAGGTGTTGCTGGAGTTATTTATTTATTTACTCGTGAGTGGGAATACGCAAGCCTTGGAGCACTAATTTATATAGGTTGGGAAGCCCTTGGATATTTTATTCACGAAAGAGTATGGGCAAAATTTGGGAGTAAGGTAAAATAATGTCAGATAAAGGAACAGCAGATAAGCTTGTTGAAGTAGCACTTGCTGAAGTTGGATACATTGAAGGACCAAAAGATAATGAAACTAAGTACGGTAAATATACAAAAGCAGACTTCCAGCCATGGTGTGGATCATTTGTTAACTGGTGTGGAAATGAAGCAGGAGTAAAAATACCCAATACAGTTTATACCCCAGGTGGCGCAGCCGCATTTAAAAAAGCTGGGCAGTGGATTGATACAGATATCGCAGACCCAGAAGCAGGAGATATTGCATATTTTGATTTCCCATCAGATGGCGTAGACAGAATTTCTCACGTTGGTATTGTTGTAAAAGACAATGAAGACGGAACTGTTTGGTGCGTAGAAGGAAATACATCTGGAGATGCTAAAGGCAGCCAGCGAAATGGTGGAGAATGCTGTAAAAAACTTCGTGCCTATAAGAAAAATAAAAAAGGAATTCTTGTATCTATTGTAGGATTTGGTCGACCTAAATTTGAAGGAACATCAATCAATAAAACAAAAGAAAAATCTTCTAAATCCGTTGTCAAAAAATGCCCAACTTGTGGCAAATAATATATGACAAAAAGTAAAAAAAGGATTGACAAACACTCATTAATTACTGTACAATTAGACTAGTAATTAAATAAACGGAGTGTAATTGAAGTCATACCTAGAGCAATCGCAAAACTTAAAGCAGAAACACTCTGTTTGGATATCTAATAAAATTGAGCCTATGGTGGAAAACCATCCAACATGGATGATCCCAGGTCACGAAGACAGTAAAGCAGAATATAGAAAAAATAACTATAGCTTAAGGTGTGACGATTTTGTTCCAGGTCAGCCAGAAGAAATCATTTTTGCGGGTTGCGAAAGAACTATTCCTATGGATATAAAAGAAGAAGATGGTTGGGCATACAAAATATTCAAAGATTTTGGAGCAGAAACTTTTGCTAACCTATCTTATCCTGGAGCTTCTGTACATAAAATAGTTCCAAATTTGTATAAGTATTTTAAAAGTATTGGTAACCCAAAAAACATCTGTTTACTAGCCCCAGAAATGATAAGAGATTTAGGGTTTTGGGAAGAACACCAGATATATAAGCCAAAAATATTTTACCAGTACAGGCCAGAAGTAAATGAAGGAAAAGAGCATAACATAGCAAGCGTTCCTAACAACTTGCCAATGCAACTTTTAGCTATTCGATATCTTCATACGATGAGAGCATTTGAACAATATTGTGATCAAGTTGGAATAAATTTAGTTTGGACTTCTTGGTGTGGAGAAACTAATAAATTTTTAAACGAACATGATTTTAAATTCTTTGTAAATTCTAAAGATGAGCTGTATAACCAGCAAAATATATATGATTTTTTCTCAAATAATTTAATAAAAAAGGAGAACAAATGAGCTTAGATGCCAAAACATGGGAACCGTATAAAACAAATTACGAAAAGATAGGACAAGACCCATCAAATATTATTATAATAGAAGACTTTTTAGAAAAACCAGATCGTGAACTTATCCTTCAGTACCTAGATCAGTACAAAGATGACGCAAACTTTTCTGGTGGTAAAGATATAAGATTTTCTCGTGTAAAGCAAGAAAACAGAACCATTTATGCTTTACAGAATAAGTATCAGGACAAGATCTATGCAGAGATTAAAAAACATTACATGGATAAGTACGACATAGAGGTTGCACCAGAGCCATGGAATTCATTGCACTTTGTTAAATGGAGAGTTGGAATGGCTTCAGCTTTACACACAGATTGCTTGCACCCAAACGGAGAGCCAGTAGAAAAATCTTCTTACTATAAATTAAATATTGCAGGCCTAATGTACCCTGGTGAAGACTACGAGGGCGGAAGAATTGTATTTCCTTCTTATGGAGTAGACATAAAGCCAAAGCCTGGAACACTAATACTTTTTCCAACCGTGTACCAGCATGAAGTTACTAAGGTTACATCAGGAGTTAGATACACAATGCCTATATGGTATACATTTTCTTTTGCAGATAAAGACAATGAAGGTGTTTTTAAAGATTTAAGTAAAACAGTTTTAAATAAATATGACTTTAATGACTCAAAGGGATTGTGGATAAATCCTGGAGATCCAGATAAACACTTGGATACCTACTAATGGAAAACAGTAGAATTATAAGTAATTTTTTTTCTGAATCTCAAATAAATAAAATTTATGATTACGTTAACTCATGCCCTATTGAAAAAATTGTTAATAACAAAAGAGTAGGTCAGCAGCTGTATTATATTCCTGCTTTTGATATGAGGGAATCTAGAGATTCAGATTTATGGGACACTGTAGAAAAAAAAGCATTTGAAAATTCTGGTAAAAATTTAAAGATATTAGGAATTCAATTTTGTAGATATACTTTAGACACAGGAGTTACTCCGTCATTGAGCCCACATTACGATGTAGCATTTGATAAAGAAGTTTTAACACTAGATATACAGCTTAAAAAATTTATTGTCGGGGACTGGCCAATTGTTGTTGAAAAAGAAAAATATATACTTCAAGATAATCAAGCGCTAATTTTTTCTGGAACTCATGAAGTTCATTGGAGAGAAAAAAGAACTTTTGCTAAAGGAGAATATTTAGACATGATATTCGCACACCTATGCGATCCAGATTCAGATGACATTAAAGATTCTCATAAAACTAACATGAAAATTAAGTCTAACTATTACTTAAAAATGTGGGAAATGGAAAGAGCATAATGTTATTTTTAAACGAAAAAGGAGTTGAAGTTTTTTTTAGAAAATTTAATTCTAAATTTAATAAAGGTTTTTGGAATAACTATACCCTAAATATTTGGAAAAAAAATATTAATGGTTGGGGTAACAAAAAAGGAATGTATCTTGATAACTCATGGGGCATTGTCGATAAAATTCCTGTATCTAAAAATGGAATGTGGGTGATCAAAAAAGATTATGTCAAATATTTTAAATAGTCTTGGAATAGATAAGGAAGATTTAAACTGGTGGCACTTAGGTGCTTGCAGGGGTATGGAAACTAATTTATTTTATGAAAAATATGAGATTGATTACAATATTGCAAAAAATATTGATGAGGCATGTCTGTCGTGCCCAGTAATAAAAATGTGCTACGATTACGCAATAAAAAATAATGAGCATGGAGTTTGGGGTGGAGTTTATTTAAATTCTGGGTCTGTAGATAAGACAAAAAATACCCACAAGACTAAAGAAATTTGGAAAAAGCTTAAGGCAAAACATGTCTGATAAAAATTTCTTTAAATATGGAATAAATCAGTGGACGGGTGAGCCAAACAAGCCAGTCTTTTATACAGAAGAAATGAAAAAAGCGGTTCATAGCATTAAAAGGCCATCAATGCTGCTAATGGACATAGTTAAATATCCAGATTTCTTGGCGCTAAGGCTATACGAAGATAATTTTTTACAATTTGACGGGATTAAAAAAGAAATAGTTATTGATTATGTATCAAAAATAAAGAAGATTATAGAGTCTTACGGGGTAAGATGCGAGTTGGAAGGCAAACAAAGTGCAAACATTATGTAAAAATTTAAGCTTAGCCTGCGTAGAAAATTTCTACATAGACAAAAAAGGAGGAGAATAAAATGGAAAAAATCCTTTGTTATTCATGCAATAAAAGTAAAAACAACTTAGTGGTAAGAAAATCTACTCTTCTTCCTATTAATTTGTTTATTTGTGAAACATGTACAGCTTCAAAATTTGAGCCTAGATGGGTTATAATTTTATCTGGCCGTCAGAATGGACTAGATTTTATTAAAGAATATATCTTGAAAAAGAAGTATATTGGAAAAGAAATTGCAGCAACAGAGGTGATAGTTTAGGTTAATTTAGGTGATATAATTATGTATAGTGAATTCATTTAACATTAGCCAAATAACATTAGCTCTCCTAGCAGCATTAGTATCAGGAGTTGGAACTGCCCTTATTGCAAGTCTTAGAGACATTAAAAAAGATAAAATTAGAAGGCAAGAAAGAGCAGAAGATCACTTAAAATTAGAAATAAAAGACCTTAAAATTGAGTTATACAAAATAGAAAAAGAATTAACTGAATGGAAAGATAAATATTATAAGGCCATAGAAGAGTTAATTTTATTAAAATCTGAATTAGATCAGGCATTATTTGAGCTAGAATCGATATCCCCTCACAAACTGGACACATAATTTTACATTTAGTATACTTTTAGACATGACTGCAATAGTAGCCCTAATCCATGAAAATAAAGTCCTCCTAGGTGGGGACTCCGCAGCATCTGATGAAAAAACAGGATTAATCTTTCAAAGAGTAGACCCAAAAGTTTTTAAAGTAGGTCAATTTGGAATTGGGTTCGTAGACAGTTTTAGGATGGGTCAAATTTTACAATATAGTTGGACCCCTCCGCTTTACAAGCCTAACGCTGGGTTTAAAAATTTAGATAAGTTTATGAGAACTAAGTTTGTAGAATCAATAAAAGAGTTGTTTAAAGAGCATGGCTATGGTAATCAAAATCCAGGTTCTACGGAGGACGGCGATGAAGGTGGAGTATTTATTATTGCTGTTCAAGGTGCTGGTAGAATTTTTGTAATGGATACAGATTTTCATATTGGGGAAGCTGATGTTCCTTACATGGCAGAAGGAGCGGGACAAGAAATATCTTTAGGATCATTTTATTCAACTCCAGCCATTAAGACTCCACGTAAAAGAGTAAGGCTAGCACTAGAAGCCGCTGCAAAATTTAATATGTCGGTAAGACCACCCTTTACAATAATTGAAGTTTAGAGTATAATAAACTGTATGGACATTAACGAATTGAATCCAAAAGATTATAGTAGTGCCATGGATTTACGAGGATACCCTACACATGTTTGCCCTTGTGGTTGCTTTGTTTGGAACCTTAAAGTAGTTTTTGTTGATTACGACATTGCAACTTACTTTTTGGATATGCAATGTTCAGCTTGTGGAAGTCTGGCAACTGCTCCCACCCCTATAGATAAGGATAAGATTTAATGAGAAAAAGCGAAAGAATCCGATTGCTAGAACTTCAATTAATCAAAATTGAGTTTGAGATAGATCTTTTAAACAACATGCTGATAACTTTATTAGAGGCAAACAATCTATCACAACCAGAACTAGACGCTGGAAAGTGGTACAAGAGGAGATTAGACAAAAACTCTTGACAGGATTTTAGTATTTTAGTACAATATAGAAATGAATAAAAAAATAATTAGAGCGCTAGTCGCTGTAACTCTCTCTGCCTCCACCTTAATTCAGGTGGCACCTACGGCACAAGCAAACACTGTGCCTGCAATAGCAATTCTAGATACTGCCTTAAATAGCTCTTTGCCAATTTTTAAGGACAAGGTTGTTCATGAAGTATGTATCATGGAATGGAATAGTTGTCCAAACGGAAAATCATTTATGGAAGGACCTGGTTCAGCACAACTTCCAGTAGACATTATGTCTGCAGGTGGATTTGATCATGGAACTCAAATGGCTTCTGTTTCTGTAACTATAAATCCAAACATTAAGATAGTTTTTATTAGGATTATTGGTAATGTGCCTGGAACATCTCAAAGACAAGATGCTGGTTTCAATACTGTGTCCAAAGCTCTTGAATGGGTTAATTTAAACGCTGAAAAGTTTAACATTAAAAGCGTTGCCATGGCTCAAGCAAATTATTCTTTGGTAGCAAATCCTCAAATAAATTACTGCCCGTCAGATAATTCAGTAACACCTTCAATAAAAAACCTGCTTCTAAAACAAGTACCAGTATTTTTTGCAGCAGGAAATAATAGAGACTATAAAAGAATTGCTTGGCCGTCATGTATTGCAGAGTCTGTTTCTGTTTCCATGTCAGATCAATATGGAGAACTAAGTAATTTTTCTAACTACGATGCCAACCTGTTAGATTTTTACGCTTTGGGAGCAATGCCGATTACAAATCCAAACGGATCTGTAAAAAATGGCTCAGGATCCTCTATTTCAGCAATTGTTGCTGGAACAGTTTGGGCTGGCGCTGTTTTAAATAACCCTAAGTCTAATTACAATGAAATTATGCAATCTATTGTGTGTAATTCTAAGTTTACTAAAGGCGCAAGAGGTCAGCAAGGTAACGTTATGCCAACAAGCCCAATTCGTGTTGGAACTTGCCAAGGAACTGGCACCAGCGCACCAGTAGTAACACCAGTAACACCAGTAGTCCCAGCGGGACCAACAAAGCAACAACTGTTAGATTCAATAAATAAATCATTTAATGATGAAATTATTAGAATAGAAAAAGAGCATCAGCTTGCTTTAATTAATCTAAATGAGTCTAAGAGTAAACTAATCCTAGACACTAAAGCAAAATATACAAAGATGGTGTCTGACCTTGGATAAAATTACCGTATTAGAGGAAATTATCAAAGAAATCGGTGAGGAGTTGTACCAGAAATGGTACAACGCCCTTGCTATTGAAGATAGAACAGAAGAGGCTTCCAAGGCAATGGCACAAAATTCTGGAGAAACCGCATTTTGGGTAATTCAAACATTCATGTCAAAGTTTAACGAAGCAGCGGAAGAGCTCAAGGACAAATAGTGCCTTTTATTCCTGGGCCATCTAACATCAAGGGAGTCCAATACTACCCTATACCCCCAGAACAAATTGAATCTGCCGTCTTAATAGATCAATCACAGCTTAGTAAATCAAAACTTTTTTCCAATAGGGAAACCTATATTCAAACTCTGCCAAAAAATTTAGATTATATGGAAATTGGAGTTGCATGGGGCTATTATTCAAAAATAATTGCAGAAAATTTAAATCCTTCATCTATATATTTGCTAGACAGATACGATCAAGATCATCTTTGTTGGTCTGCAAGAAAATTTGGGAGTTGCCAGTGTTACCCTAAACATATCCAAACTTATGATAAAGACAGTCATAAGTCTTTTATAGAAAAAGAATTCTCAAAATACAAAAATGTTAATGTGGTTGCTGGGAATGCTTTGAGGACAACTAAAGAAATAGATAAAACGTTTGACTATATATATATTGATATAACTAACGACAGAAAGATGATCCAAGAAGTTTTAGAAATTGTTAAAAATCTAGTTAAGCCAGGAGGGGTAATAGGGTTAAACGATTACCTGATATATGACGGTATTATTGAAGATGCAAAATACGGTAGCTATCAGTCAGTTAATGAATTTTTATTTTTAAATAAAGAATGGTCAGTAGATGGCATTGCTTTGCACCCATTAGGATTTTATGACATATACTTAAGAAAAGGAGATTCTTTGTGATAAATAAAAAATACCCAAAAATAAATCCGTCTTATTTTTTAGAAAACATGGATAACAAAGGATTGCAATCTTCACTTTTAAATTCGTTATTTAGAAATGAATTTGATCAAACTTGGTCTTTAAACGATCCGTACAAAAGCATGAATGTAGGAAACAGGGAATTTACGGTTGCACCAACCGAAGCCCGTCTTCCCGATAACTTTAAAGACGACGGCTCAGTAATTTATAAATATAATAGTGATTGGTATAGATCAGATGATTTTAATAAAAATAAAACTTCTAAATTTCATATACTATTTAACGGATGCTCGGAAACAGAGGGTATTGGGGGCAATATAGAGGATTCTTGGGGAAAAATTTTACACACAAAATTTTCTAAAAAATATGATGTTGGAAATTTTTATAATTTAGGTAGGGCTGGTTCTGGTTGGCACCAGGTCATTTTAGATTTTTTTGTTTATGAAGAAAAGTACGGAACACCGACACATTATTTTGTTTTGTTGCCAAACATAGGTAGAAATTTTTTGTGGTCAGAAAACAATTTAGGGGGCTGGGATTACCATCAAAAATATGTAGATAGAGAAAAAATTTCACTTTTTTTTAATCAAAAAAGTATACTTTCTATAGAGGATCAAAAAAATGATTTAATGGATTTTATGATTTCTTGGAAAATTTTTGAAAAATACTGTGATTCAAAAAACATTAATCTTTTAGTTTCAAGCTGGGACCTTGCTGAGCTTGAAAATATATGCTTTATGCGTCAAAATAAATCAGTTTTTAAGATGAATGAGGAAGATGCTAGCAATTTTTTGATAAAAAATAAAAAAACTTTATCTTTAGAGAAAAGAGATGGTCACAAAGGAAGATCTTTTCATGAGTGGTGGGCTTATGAATTTGAAAAAGAAGCAGAAAAAAGGTGGGGTCAATGGTAAAAATAATTAAACTTTGGTTAATCAAAAGAAAAATTAAAAAGGCTATTAGGAAAAAAGAAAGGTTTATATACTGATGGGTAATAAATTTAAAAACGTTTCTGACTGGTATGAGTACGGTCTTGAAAAAAACTGGGTGACTAAGATATTTTGTGATACCCACGAAGGTCCACCCCTTACGGATGCTGAAATGATTGACTGGGATGAGGGTAACGATCCCTGCAGCTTTCATGTTAAATTCATAGATGAATAAAAGCGACATTTGGTTGACTTAAACGTTTATAAGTATAGGGTATAATATATATGTCCAACAATAGGATTCTGTTATCAGATAGATGACGGAGTAGAGGAGAAATAAAATAAATGAAATCATTTAAAAAAATAGCTTTAGTTATGGCTGCAGCCGTAGCAAGCACTTTTTTAGTTGCAGTACCGCAGGCTCAAGCAGCAGTTACAAACGGATACGTTTTATCCGACACTCTTGCTAATGGCGCTTATGGCGTTACTGTACTAACAGACACAACAAAAGCAGAGGCTGGAGTTAACGCAGTTATTGCATTAACAACATCAGATACCTTAGCTGCCACGGCAGACGATAACGTATCTTTAGAAATCTCAGGTCCTGCAACATTCACAAACTTTACTGCAGCAGGGTCAAACCCTACTGGAGCATCGCTTACCAATTTAGGTAAACTGTTTACATTTACAGCAACAACATCAACAGCAGTTACGCTGCCTACAAATGTTAAATTGACTGTTAATGGTGCAGGTACCATAACGGTAACACAAAAGAAGAAGGTCGGAGCAACCACTTCTACAGTTGATATTAAAACAATTTATGCTTCAACTGTTGCAAAGACAAACATTTTGTCTGTAGCAAATAGCTTTGGCCGTGTTCAAGATACATCAACACAGGGCACACTTGCTTCTAGCACAGACGTTGTTGGATCAACAACTGTTGTTAACGGTGGAACGGCATATGTAAACGTTCTTGCAAAAGACGCATATGACGCTACACTTACAACAAACGGTGTTATTCAAGCAACCGCTACAAACGGAGCAGTAGTAGCATGGGATGCAGCACCAAGCACACAAGTTAATTCAGCAGCAAAAACTGGTGTAGGCGGAGTACTTTATGTAACACAAGGTACTGCTAATGCTGGCAAGCCAGTAGCAACTACAATTACCGTTTCATTTAACGGATTAGCATTAACAACTAAATCAATTAACTTTACTGGAGACGCTGCATCTATTGTAGTTTCAGGTGAAGACATTGCACAGGCTGGTGGAGCACGTACAGGAACCTATGACTTTGTAGTCAAGGATTCTGCTGGTAATCAACTAGCATCAATTACCCCAACTGCTGATACTACAAAGTATAACGCACAGGTAACTGCCGTTTCTGTTGCTGGAGCATCATCTGCTACAGCAGTACAAACTGGTGGATGGACATGTGCTGCTACATCAGGATCAACTAAGGTACGCCTAAAGCATACCCTTGCAGATCTTTCAGTCATCTACTCAAATGAGTTTGATGCACGTTGTGGTCAAGCAGTAAACAAGTACACAGCAAAGTTTGACAAGGATTCATACCTTCCAGGCGAAATTGCAAAATTAACTGTATCTGCAACTGATATTTCAGGTGCTAAGGTATATGATGCAGCAACACTTGGAACAGGAGTAGCAATTTCTGCTGGCGGATTAACGCTAGTCGGAACAGCAACTTCAACAGATGTATTTACAAACGGATCAAAGACTTATCAGTTCACCGTTGGTAATAACGCTGGCGCATACAATGCAGTAGTTGATCTACCTGCATACGTAGCAACAGATTCTGCTAAGGTAGTTTCTTACAAAGTTGCCTTAAACACAACAGAGGTATCAAACAATGAGGTTCTAAAAGCTATTGTAGCCCTTATTGCACAAATTAATAAACAAATTCAGGCTTTACAGAAGCTAATATTAGCTCGTAAATAATATTCTGAATATAGTTAATGGGGCAAGGCTTATGTCTTGCCCCATTAACTATTAAATGGTAGAATTGGGTAATATGGAAAATAAATTTTTATACAAACCTATTGATAGTCAAGTCATTAAAGATTTTTTAGATGAGGATACTAGAAAAGATTTAATAGAATACATTGATTTAAAATGGAAAGAATTGTATTATGATAAAGAAAACACAATATTAAATCAGAAAAAAAACTCAATCAAAAATAATTTTCAAGTAATAAAATTAGATCCTGCTGTGGGAAAAACTTATTTAAATTTAGGTCCAGACAGTTTTCCAAAAAAATTCTGGCAAAAAGCAGAAGAGCATGCAAAAAAAATAAATCCAAATTGTGAATTTGAGTATGTTTCTATGGTTAGATACTCTCCCGAATTTGGAAGACCAAAACTTAGACCTCACTTTGATGATCCAAGTAAAGTTGTGTTTATATTAGACTATCAATTAGATGGAAACACTGAGTGGCCTATAGTTATAAATTCAGAAGAATATGTTTTGAAAAATAATGAATGTTTAGTTTTTGAAACCAACTTGACAGCACACTGGAGAGCTTCTCAAAAATTTAAAGAAGGCCAGTTTTTAATTATGCTATTTTATAGCTTTACTGACGATAATAAAGAAATACCTTCTCTGCAAGGACAATCTGAGGAGCTTCATAAATATATGAAATCGTATACAAAAGATCATAATGAGGTTTTTGGAGATTCAAAAGAAGAGGATAAGGTTAGCCACCACACCGAAAAGCTTGCGGATCTGTTTAGATGGGCAGTAGAAAGAGATAAATTAAAAAAACAATGACCTGTAGCACAAAAGACTGTGAAAACAATGCTTCCAGGATAACAAAAGATGGATATTTTTGTGAATCTTGCTATATAAAATCATATAAATCTTAATAAACTAAATGCTATAATAAAGGGGTAGATAAGCTTCTATGCCTATCTAAATACAAACTATAGGAGAAACAACATGTCAGACGGAAAAGATTTAAAAGGGTTTAACGATGTTAAGCCAGTAACAACCACATCATGGAGTGGTGAGCAGTATGCCGCAGACCCAGCATCAGCTTTCCCATCAACAGATAAGTCAACACAAGACGGATCTGGCGTTGGAAATAACGGTAAGTAATCGTGTCAGATAATTTAATTATAAATGAACCAACAGCAGAGCAGCTAGCAGCAGCTACAGCAGCATTGGCAGCTGGCCCACAGCCAACAGCACCAGTTGTTGAAGCGCCAGTTGTAGTAGAAGCACCAGCACCAGTTGTTGAAGCGCCAGTTGTAGTAGAAGCA
>Ga0208224_1000103_pt1 | contig 15749 bp, 14 predicted proteins | sample LakMenEpi26Oct09_FD_150735 | JGI IMG/M metagenome (GOLD analysis project Ga0208224, IMG submission 150735) | Freshwater microbial communities from Lake Mendota, WI - 26OCT2009 deep hole epilimnion (SPAdes) | ecosystem: Environmental > Aquatic > Freshwater > Lake > Epilimnion/Euphotic zone ... | reverse complement strand
AGCAGAGGCTAAAAGAAATTGTGCAGCTAGACTCAGTAAACAGGCACACGAAGCAGCGGTAATAGCCGGAGGTAAAAAACTACCTGCTAAAGAATTTGAAGTAGATTACAAAAAGATGCGCAAGGAAGATCTCATATTCCGTGTGATGACCTTTGAACATATACCGTTGGCTCCGGGTCGCAAAAAGACGTTGAAGAACACCGCGGACAGTCATGACAAAGTTAATTTTCCTCCATTCCAACATTGGAAATTCGATGACAAAGGTAATATCAGTTGTGTGGGCAAGAGCCACTGGAAAGGTGATCTCGAACACGGTGAATTCTCTAAGGATCACGGTCAGATGACCAACGATCTCGCTCGCATGTTTATCAAGCTCTGTGAACGCTATGCTACTAGAGGTAATGTTAGAGGTTATACCTACAACGATGAAATGCGTGGACAGGCAATATTACAACTAACACAAATTGGATTACAATTTGACGAATCTAAATCAGATAACCCATTTGCGTATTTTACAGCAGCAGTTACTAATAGTTTTGTTAGAGTTATTAACATTGAAAAACGAAATCAAAACATTAGAGATGACATTTTAGAAATGAACGGAATGAATCCATCGTATACTAGAACAGGATCTGAAGAATATGAAAACGCAATGCGAAGATCAGACGAATATGAATAATACACTGGATATAGCACATCCTGCACTTGATGATGCTTATCAAATTCTTAAAGAAGAACACTTGGATGCTAAAGCTAGTTATATTGAAAAACTGTTTGAAGAAACTTATAAATGCAAAATAATTTTTGATAATAGATTTGGCGGTTCAGTTACATTTAACACAAACAAAGATTTAGTTTGGTTTTTATTAAAACACGACTCAACAGGAAATAATGGATAATTTATTTAAAAAAGCAGCAGTTTTTACAGATATCCACTTTGGATTAAAGTCAAATAGCAGTGTACACAATCAAGATTGTGAAGATTTTATAGATTGGTACATTGGTACTGCTAAAACAGAAGGGTGTGATGTTGGAATCTTTATGGGAGATTGGCATCACAATCGCAACAGTTTAAACATTACAACAATGGATTACAGTCTAAGAGCATTAGAGAAATTAGGCCAAGCGTTTGATAAATTTTACTTTTTTCCAGGTAATCACGACCTATATTACAAAGATAAACGTGACATACACAGCGTTGAATTTGGCAAATATATCCCTGGAATTACAGTAGTTCATCATCCAACTACCATTGGGAATGTTACATTATGCCCTTGGTTAGTACATGATGAATGGAAAGAAATTGGTAAGAAAGGTGCGAAATATATCTTTGGACACTTCGAATTACCTCATTTTTTTATGAACGCAATGGTACAAATGCCTGATCACGGTGAGATTAGTTTAGACTCTTTTAGCAGTTACGAACTTGGTTTTAGTGGTCATTTTCACAAAAGACAGCAACGTGAAAACATGCATTACATTGGTAATGCATTCCCTCATAACTATGCAGATGCATGGGATGATGCAAGAGGTATGATGACATTAGAGTGGGGCGGACAACCAGAATTCTTTACATGGCCTAATCAACCTACATTTAGAACTGTTAAATTAAGTCAACTTTTAGACGATGCTGATAATATTCTTAAACCAAATCAACACTTAAGAGTAGCATTAGATATTGATATTAGCTTTGAAGAAGCTAGCTTTATTAAAGAAAAATTTATTGGAGATTACAAATTAAGAGAACTTAAAGTAATTGAAGAACGCAAGTCAATAGATGTATCAAGCAACGTAGACATTGAAGCATTTGAAAGTATAGACGAAATTGTAGCAACTCAAATTGTAAATATTGACTCTGAAACTTATAACAAAAACACATTATTATCAATCTATAGCAACCTATGAAAATACAAAATTTAACTGTAAAGAATTTTATGAGTGTAGGGAATCAAACTCAGGCTGTAGATTTTGAGAAAGAAAACTTAACACTTGTACTAGGAGAAAACTTAGATCAAGGCGGCGACGATGCAGGATCTAGAAATGGTACAGGCAAGACGACTATCGTAAACGCATTGAGTTATGCGCTTTACGGTACTGCTCTTACTAACATTAAAAAAGACAATTTAATCAACAAAATCAATAATAAGAACATGTTAGTTACATTGTCTTTTGAAAAGGATGGTAACACATACCGCATAGAACGTGGGCGCAAACCAACTGTTCTTAAGTTCTTTGTTAACGAAGAATCACAAGTTTTAGCAGACGATGCACAAGGCGATATGAGAGAAACACAAAAAGACTTGCATCACTTATTTGGTATGAGTCATGATATGTTCAAACATATTGTTGCATTAAACACTTATACAGAACCGTTCTTATCAATGAGGGCAAATGATCAACGAGAAATCATTGAGCAACTGTTAGGTATTACATTGCTAAGTGAAAAAGCTGAAACACTTAAAGAGCAAGTTAGACAAACCAAAGATACAATTTATCAAGAAACTGCTAATATTGAAGCTGCTAAAAAGTCAAATGAGCGTATTCAACAAAGTATTGATACTTTGTTATTAAGACAAAAAGCATGGTATAGTCAACAAGAAACTGATCTTGAAAAACTTGCTCGTGCTATTGTAGAAATGGAAAGTGTAGACATTGAATCTGAAATTGCTAACCACGCGTTACTAAAAGATTACTTAGAACAACGTGCAACAATAGCAAGTCTTAACAAAGAAAAAGCAACTTTAGAGTCTGCATCAAGTCAAGCTACTAAAACTAGAGACAAATATGTTAGAGAAATTGACGCACTTGATAACAAAAAATGTCATGCTTGTGAACAAGAATTACACGATCACAAACACACAGAATTATTAGAAACTGCCACACAACATTTGCTCGAAGCACAGAAATATTTTGATAAAGTATCAAATGATTACAATAAAATATGCAATGAGCTAGCTAATATTACAGTTATTGAAACTAGACCAGATACATATTATGACACACTTGAGCAAGCATTAAAACACCAAACTAACTTTAGATCTTTAGAACAACAGTTAGAAGTTAAAGCAGTTGACACTGATCCATACCAAGAACAAATTGACGAAATGCGGAATGCTGCATTACAAGAGATTAGCTGGGATAAGATTAACGAAGCAACTGCACTTAAAGATCACCAAGAGTTTTTGCTTAAACTACTCACAAATAAAGACAGTTTTATCCGTAAAAAAATTATAGATCAAAATTTAGCGTACTTAAACAATCGGTTAACATACTACTTAGATAAGATGGGATTACCGCATAATGTTGTATTCCAAAACGATTTAAGTGTTGAAATTACACAACTTGGACAGGATTTAGATTTTCATAATCTTTCAAGAGGAGAAATGAATAGAGTTATTATTTCGTTAAGTTTAGCTTTTCGAGATGTATGGGAAAGCTTATATCAAAAAATTAACCTACTGTTTGTTGACGAATTGTTAGACAACGGGCTTGATTCAAACGGCATTGAGTGTGCGTTGTCAATCTTAAAAGCTAGAGCTAGACAATCAGATTCGTCAATTTGGTTAATTAGTCATAAAGAAGAATTAATCGGACGAGTAGACAACATATTGCGAGTTTACAAAGAAAACGGTTTTACGAATTACGATTATCCAACTATACAATGAAACAGTCAATACCGTACCTTTACCAGTGGATTCACATACCTACTAATAAATGGTATATAGGATCAAAAACGCAAGCTGGGTGGAATCCAGCTTGCCATGAGAATTACCTGTGTTCAAGTAAAATAGTAAAGCCGTTAATTTTAGAAAATAGAAATGACTGGAGATATGAAATCTTAGCAATCGGCCCTGCATCATATATAAGAAAATTAGAATCCGATTACCTTACAATTTTAGATGCTAAAAACGATCCTATGAGTTTTAATCAATCAAATGCTAAAATTGATCCAGGAAATAGATTAGGTAGAATCGAGTCAAAAATAACTCGTGCAAAGAAAAGTTTAGCAAGGCAAGGAGATAAAAATCCTATGTACGGTAAAAGGGGTGAATTAAGTCCACACTTTGGAAAACATCACTCTGCAGAAGTTAAACAAAAACAAAGCGATGGTGTTAAAAATTATGCAGCATTTCGCCCAGCAACACATAATGAAAATATAAGTAAATCATTAAAAGGAAATCCTAAAGTAGGATTAAAAGGCGAAAAAAATCCAATGTATGGAAAATCTGCATCTGACTATAATAAACAAATGTCCAAGTTAAAAAATTCAGGAGATAACAATCCGATGAAGCAACTTAAACATCAACGAACATGCGAGCATTGTAACAAGACGATTGCAAAAAATCATTATACTCTGTTTCACGGTGACAAATGTAAATTAAAATCGTAATAATATGCCACTTTATTTTTAGAGTGGCATTCTCACGACTAATAAATAGTTATTATATGGAATTATTATGTTACCAAATGAAGAATTACACGACGAAATAATGAATGCGTTTAATGAATACTTTAAAGCACATCAACGTTGGGTTACAATACAAAACTCGTCAACTGTTGTAGATTTACGTAAAGAATTAATGGCTATGAGAAAACTTAGTATTAAGTTAAGAAAGTATTGTGAAGATCAACGCAACGTTGTACAGGATTGGCGTTACTATCATTTTTCCCCTAAACAACCAAGTAAACGCGCTAAAGCATTGATAGCAGAGCGTGATCAAAAAATAAAAGATGGCACTGCAGATCCGATAACTAAAATAAAGATCAAACACAGAAACTAAAGGAACAGTATGCCGAGCAAATCTAAAACAAAAGGAAATAGTTGGGAAAACACAGTATCAAAACATTTAAGCTCATTGTACGGCAGCCATTTTATGAGAGTTCCAGGAAGTGGTGCTTATATCGGAGGTAAGAATTCAGTACGTAAAGACTTCTTACATGAAGGACAAATACGTTCTATGAAAGGTGATATTGTACCGCCATTAAACTGGAAACACTTTAATGCTGAATGTAAATCTTATGCTGATTTTCCATTTCATCAATTGTTTACTGCAGGTGAAATTAAGATTTTAGATACTTGGATTGAGCAAACTTTAGAAGTTGCTGATACAGATGATTTCAATATTATTATGATGAAGTTTAATCGCAAAGGCTCTTATGTTGCGTTTGAACATAAACATTTCAAAAAATTCAAACTACAAAAAAGTGTAGACTATTACTCCAAAAAGAACGGTAAATGGGTGTTTACTGATTACGATTCTTTTTGGAGTGAAAATAAAGATGTTGTTGAGAAACTTTCTAAAGTGTAAGATCTGTTGAGTCAACAGGTTTATCTAATGAATTGATAATCTCATTAACATTTAACAGTGGTATATTATATTTTGTTACTGCATACGTAGCAACATCACTACACAGACTAAGAAATTCGCTGTAGCTACTTGTCCATTTCATCATATTCATTCTAACTAATACAAACTCAACGTTTCCTTTATGATATCCTTTCAACGGATCTAATCGATCTGGGCTTGATTTAAGTCCAGATAATCTACCTTGATCTAATTTTGTTTTTCCTTCATAAAATGGGAGATGTGTAAATGCACATTTCCATTCTTGTTTATTAATTAAATCCCATAAATCTTGATATGACATAGATACTGAAAATCTATCCTCTATTTGTTTTCCGTCTTCTAACTTTTCTAACCTAGAAGTTAATCGATCATAAATGCTAGTTGCAGCAATAAACCACATTTTATGTTTAGTATCGTTGTTATTGTAGTCAGATGGTAGCGGACCTTTAATATTCCTTACATACTGTTGTATAGCTAATGATTTTTTATATCTTTCTTTCTCACGTTCTAACGGTTCTTTATATCTTTTATCCGAAGCTATTATTGCATCTGCATTGTAATTAAATGTTTCAATAGGTAAACCGGTGTATAAGCATTGCCTCCGTAATGAGACAACTTTATACTCATTGGGTGTAAGTTCTGGTTTTATTGATAAAGCTCGTTTTATAAGTTTATATCGGTCAGAAATAATTTCAAAAACTTTAGCTGCACGGTCGTTATAAAAATTAAACATTTTTTCTGTAATTTCAAACGTTTCTCGAGAATCAAGTACTTTTGTAAGCTCATCTCTTACTTTATGCAATGACTCCATGTCAGTCCGTTGTAGATAAAATCCAAGAGGAAATGGATAATTTTTATATGGTTTTCCCTTTATATGTATTATAGTTTTTGTAAGTTTTTTTGTTAAAGTGTCTTTGTATTTCTCTGGTGTGCTCATTTCAAATACTTCCATTTTTAGTATTTACTGTATTTCTATCATGTATAAATTTACACAATGATACAAATTGGTCTGTTGTTAATTGGTTTTTCATAACGTTAATTGCATGTGTAGTAAACCAAAGATTACCTACTTCATAAGATCTATCTGAATTAATTCGATCAAAGCTTAATCGATTGTTTGTTTCATTAAATTCTCTATTAGATAACGCACATCGCCATTCTTGTAATTTTATTATATCCCACATTTCTAAAAATGTTATTGTAGACTCTCTCCGTAATACTACATCTCTTGCAAGTGTTAGCCATTGTGCATGCAACGGATTGTTAGTGTCAAGATCAGGAGGTAATGGGGTTTCTGCCATCCGTTTTTTAGATTCTTTTCTACGGTCAGATGTTTTATAATCGGAATCACGATCATTAAGAAAATTAGTAAATATATCAATTTTACTTTTTGCATCTTCTTCAGATACAGGTGTATATTCTATAAAACTTTTTAAATATTCGTATTGTTCAGGTGTTACTTGATCTCTAAAATAACCATATTTTGAATATAATTGAACATTCTCTTTTGAATTGAGAAAATTAGTAATATCGTTTACAAATGTAGTATAAAATGGTATTCGTTTACCTTGTACTACCGGTTTAGTATTAGGTGTTAGTACTCCGGTAGATGGTTTTCGTTGCGATAGAACATATTGTTTTAATTGATCCATACTACTATACAACGAACTATAATTAACATCTGTTCCGTTACCATAAATGTTTTTTAAATCATTATAAAATTTCATTAATTCCAGTATTACCGGCCATGTTCGTCCTTCAGGTGATCTAAGATTATCAGTATGGTTATCATGAACTCGTGTATTAACATAAAATGGACCTTTATAATCATCACGAAGAAATTGCTCAATATCAGCTATTAAGTTTTTATATTGTTTTTTATATGTAGTAATCGGTATCGCAGCTTTAGGCTTAGGTGTAATATCAGATTCTTTTAAAATATCTATAACTCTCATGTGTGTTCCTATATTGTGTATATTTACCATCGGTAATAATAGCAGTTGACTTTTGATACTAATGACTGTATAATCGTTTCTAACAAGGTGGAGAAGTTGTTCAGATAAATATTTGTTTAAAAATACTAAACCTATATATCTAACAAAACACTATGGAAGAACTCGTAATAATTTATACAGACGGCGCATGTGTACCAAATCCAGGTAAAGGCGGATGGGGTGCTACTATGCAATACAGAGACGTCATTAAAGAATTTTCTGGAACAGAACCACAAACTACTAACAACCGCATGGAAATGCAAGCTGCTATTGAAGCACTATCGCGTTTAAAAAGACCATGCAAAGTTAAAATTTATTCTGATTCAAAATATCTAGTTGATGGCTTTACACAATGGTTTCCTAATTGGAAAAAGAAAGGGCGTACTGATTACTTAAATCGTGATCTATGGCTTAAATTAGAAACTGTTGCTGCTGCACACACTATAGATTGGCAATGGGTTAAAGCCCATGCAGGTAATCCAGGTAACGAACGCGCTAATGATTTAGCAGAAGCTGCTGCTCGTAACAACTAACCACTTTTAACCCCTTGTTTAAAACACTTTTGTAAATACTAGACAAAACACACAAAACACTTTTAATTCACACTAACATAAGGTTGGCAGGCCGGATTGTAATACTGCTGAGACAAGTTCTGGAAACGAGAACCGCTGCTCAAATCGTTGATTGTGCAACGACTTTTAAACACTACCCTCTCGCAAGAGGATGCCAAAAGCAACGTCCATTGATGTCAATGCTTTGTTTAATCGGAATGGTGGTCTAGCTGTATTTGAAAAAGAATACATAGGCTTTAAATCTGTAGAATACTAGTAATAGTAACAATTTTGTAATGATATACGAAGCACCTGAAAGTTATATCTTAAAAATACCTGTAAGTGTTGGTCCGGAGGTAGCCAATAGCAAAAGTCTACAGTCATATAAATTCTTACTGCAAATTCCATGGCGATGGGGTGAAATCATGCATCTATTTTTATTAGGGTGCATCTGACTTCAAAAGTGATATCTCTTTATTAAAATAATTAAATTATATTAATTCATTTATAATTTAATTGTTTTTTTCATTATTGTTGTTAGAGAGAATAGTATTGAGCGATAGCGAAATACAGATGAACGTTAGTTCATCTTTTAATATGAAATATATTTTTTAATAAATATTCATATTATATAAGGGATATTGCGTTTGCAATATCAAAGGAATATTATGAAAATTTACGAAGTTACTAATCAACTTCCAAGCAAGAAAATACTTGCTCAGGAATTAAGTAAAATATACGAAGCTGATGCTCCGCCTGATCCTGGGTTCTTTTCTAAATTAGGACGTGTGTTGCATAAAAGTTTAAAACTGTTTAGTTGGTACGAAGCATTATGGAAACCGTTTGACACGTATATGGTAAACATGCAACAAGTTGAAGCCAATCTAACTAAAGCCGGTAACACTCCAGCTGCAATTGCTGAATTTAATGAGCAGCATGAACTGCAAATGGGTCAATTAATTGCAGGATTATCTGCAGGAATTATAGTTAGCGGAATACTTGGATCACTTAGTACATTTGGAAAATTTTTACAATTTATTCCAGGTATTGGTGGCCCACTAGGAAAAACTATAGGATTGTTATCTGACGGAGCTAGAGCATGGATATTATACGAACTTCAGTCTGAAACAGGAAGATCAGCAATTGCTAAATTAGTGGTTTTTACTGGAGTTAATTATGATATTGACTGGCTTGGTGTTCATATTCACGGAGACGTTAATATAACACAAATAATTGGTAAACTAGGTGTTGAAGCACACGATTATTTTGAAGATTTATTTAGACGTGCAATTGGATTAAAAGAATTAGATAAACCCATTAATGGAAAAGACCAGTTAGATCCAAATGCGCCACCGCCAACTCCACCGTTAACGCCAGCACAAGATGCAAGTCTAACGGCACAGATGTTTAGCACAAATAAACCAGTTGAAAAAGAATTGCCTGTTCCAGGTGAATACCTAGGATCTAGATTGCAACGTAATCCCGTAACAGGCAGAGTAGAAATGAAGTCATTACAATAATGGCATTCTAGATACTTTTGTCATTTCTATATTTTCTTCAATTACATTATACATAATCATACGATCTTCGTGACTTAGGTTATACAGGAGATCGTTGATTGACACTCCTCCTCTCATATACCACGATATTTTAAATAATTCATGTTTAAATCGTTTAACTTCGTTATCTAGCCTAATTAGATATTGACTAATTGAATCTCTTGATTGTCCAATTAGGCGGGATCGAAAAAATTCGATTGATCTAAGTCAACTGATATTGATGACTCGTGGTTACAATCAAGGTTACTACAAATTACTTTTACTGCTGGAATTTTCCAATCAGATTTAGTTTGATCTAAATGTGCTTTAATAATATTAAAAATTTGTTTATCGCAATTTTGTAACCATTCTGAAATAAAATTAGATTCAGTTACTACTATTTTTCCAGTATCAATTGATTCGATACTAGCCGAATAAACTTCATTTTGCATTTTACCTAATTCAATAAACAAATCATGTACAACTTCTTTATATTTCTCTGCAGGTTCAATTGGAGTTGCTGCTAATTGTTGCTGCATTTTAAAATTTCTTAAAGAAAACTCAGTAGTTTGTTTATAATTTAGTGGTTGCAATTTGATAGTTAATGTGCCAACTTCAATTGTATTATTGTATATACAACTACTAAAATGATCGATCACTGTACCTAAATCAATATCGTAATCGTTTTCTGTTTTACATTTTGGGCATGTATGTACAACTTCTAACACACTCCCATGAGTAGCAATTCGAATTGCTGTTAGTAGTAGATCAACATCTAATGTAGTTACTGCCCAACCGTCTTTAATTGACGGGCAGCAGCTTTCAATTAGTTTCACTGAACTATCACCGGATAATAATGCATCCGGAGTTTTCATTATGATATCGTCCATACCTGTCATACCAAATATTGGCATGTGTGTAGGATCACCAGTAAATGTTCCTAATTGATTGTATATTCCTTTTGAAGGTAAAGAAACGAATATTTTTGGTTGTCTATAAAATTCTTGTAAAGGGTTTTGTGCCATTTGTTACTCCGCATAAATATATTAACCGTATTTATATATACAAACTTATAGGAAAATAAAACATGAGTAGTGAAGACGATAGACGTAATGATCAATTAGATAAGCTTATCAACGCGTTGGAAGGTAATAATCGAAATAATCGAAGATCTAACCCAGATTCTGGATCAAGCGGTGGCGGTGGTGGATGGGGCGGATTTGGCCAAATATTTGTTAATACTGCACAAACTGGCGCTAAAGCATTAGACGATTTATGGAGAGGAACTCTAAATGTGTCTAATGGTTTTGACTCGTTAACTGGAGTCTTAAAAAACGCAGATTCATCTCTTGGTAAAGTATTTGGCCAGATCGCATCTCAAGTTGGAACTGCTCTTATTGATACTACTGCAAGTTTAAACAAAGCTGGATCAAACGGCGCTGATTTTAACATGGATATTGCAGAATACGATCGCTTATTAAAAGGCGCTCGTATGACCCATGAGCAATACAACGACATGATTAAGCATAGTGCTACTGATTTAGCAGGATTAGGCAGTGGAATCAATAAAGCTCAAAAACACTTTTTAGATATAGCTAGAGATTTTCAAGAATCAGACGTTGGTGCTAGATTTAAAACGTTAGGGTGGACTACTGACGAACTTAACGAAGTTACCAAAGTTGCAATGTCTAATCGCAAAGGCATGGACCTGAACGATCCCAATAATCAGCAAAACGCAGTAATAGCTACTGAAAAATTAGGAACGGCAATTGATGAAAATTCAAGAATACTTGGTTTAAGTAGAAAAGACCAACTTGAGGCGCTTCAACGATCAAAAGACGAAGGCGATTTAGAAGCATCAATGTTATTAGCTGGCCCACAAGCTCGTGCGCAATATAAACAAGCCGAAGCTGATTCAATGGGAATGGGCGACTCTTTTAAACGAGTAATGAAAGAAGCGTTTACTGGAAAAACTACTGCAGAAGGTTCAGAAGCAGCAGCAGCAACAGGCACAGCAGCTGCTGCAATTAGAGAATATGGGATATCGTTAAAAGATACTACAGATGAAGGCCAAAAACGATCTGAAGCATTAGGCGAAAAAGCTCGTGCAGCGCAACTTGAATATATGAATTCTAAAGGTGCATTAGAAGCTGCAGCTCTAGCAGGCGGCGCAGTTGCTGACAAAATGGGTAAAGAGTTAGTTACAAGTAAAACACAAGGTGTATATGTAACTAAACAAGCCGAAGCAGCATCTGAAGGTAAAAAATTAAGTGCTGAAGATGCCTTAAAAGAACTAAAAGATGCTGCAATAAACCGCCGTAACCTTAAAACAGAAGAAGGCGGTGCACTTGACACGCCAGGTGCAACTGTATCAAAAGCATTAAACAATGCAGATCGAACGTTATCTGATTTATTTGCCGGGTCAACTGAAGGATTTAGTAAGTTAGTTGGAGCAACTGATGATGTTATAAACAAATTTCATTTATTAGATTCTGAAGTATTAAAACCTCATAAACAAAAAGATATAAATTTAGACGCAATTGTTGGAGAGCTAAAAAAAGGAACGGGCGATAAAGTAAATAAATTGTTTGAAGGTAACAACGCAAACATACCAGTTACTCCTCCAAAACGTGCATCAGGATCACCTGAAATTGACAGTTTTATTAAATCATCTTCCTCATCTTTTAATAGTATGTTTGAACAATTTAACCCAAAAGGTGAAATGGTAGAACTACATGGTGCAGAATCAGTAGTAACACCTAAACAAATGGAAGGTATTATTGCTAAATTTATGCCTACCGATATAATGGACATGATTAAACAGCCAATGAATGCGGCTAAATCACAGTCTCAACAAGGAATGCAACCGTTTACAATTGATTTACCAACATCAGGCAACGCAACACAAACCGCAGACCACAAACCAATAGATATTAAATCGTTAGCAGTACTTACGCCAAACAACGAAGATTTATTAGTAAAGAACATTTCTACAACTGTTCATGATGTAGTTACTAAAGTGTTTCACCCCATGGGGAATATGCTACAAACAGTAACTAAATCTGTTGAAAAACATACCGAACCTAAAAAAGAAGAACCTAAAAAAGAAGAAAAGCCAGCTGAACCTAAAAAAGAAGAACCTAAAAAAGAAGAAAAGCCAGCTGAAGTTAAAAAAGAAGAACCTAAAATACTAGATTTAGGTATTAAAACTGCAGAAGATTTAAACAAGTTTATGTTTGGCACACAGCAAGTTGGTACCAAACAGCCTGAAACAAAACCAGCTGACGGTTTTCCAGCTATTCCAGGTCCATCAATAACAAATAGAAAACCGCATTGGATTCCAGATGAAAATGGTACAGATCAACCAACAGGTTCGTTTAAACAAATTGATTATGATATAGACACTGAAGCTCTTCAAGATCAAATAGCATATCTTAGAACACGGAAAGATGAAGATGCAGAACATGATCTTCCTATATATGATGAGATGTTACGTCAACATTTAGCAAAAGGTAGACCGGCTGACGAAGTAATTAAAGGCGGAAACGTTGAAAAAGAAATGAAAACGTTTAATGACTCATTAAAAAACATGGGCGGACCTGAAACTTTTAAAGAAATTGGTTCTCAACTTACTGATTCAATATCTACAGCATTGCCATCAACTGAAAAATTAGAAGAAACAATGACATCTGCAACTGATACATTTAAATCTACTGATTTTAATAAAGCATTTGCATCAGTTGGCGATTCTTTTGCATCTGCTAATGTTAGTACTCCTACTGTTGAAGAAAAAGTACCAGATGCATCAATAGAAGAACAACAAGCACAGCTGAAAAAAGACAATGACAAAACAGTTGACAATTATCTTGCTGCTAATCCTACTGCTGAACTAGTTGAACCTAATAAAGATGAAGCTAAAGATAATTCACCGGGAATATTTGATAAGTTTACAAATTTATTCAGTAGTAGCAATAAACCTGCATTTGCAAGTGGTAATGTAAAATACGAAACTATACCACAAGCAGAAATTGATGCTAGAGATAAAGAACTTCAAAAAACTATAGGTACAATAGACAATAGTCCGGAAGCAATTGAAGCTCGTAATGCAGAACTTGACAGACAGAAAAATTCAGGGATGTACAAACAAAAAGAACCAGAGAAACATGTACTTCCTGAAATTAAAAAGCCTGCAGAAACAAAAGAGCAAGCTCATATTAAAGATATGTACAAAAAGTTTGGTCTTGAATCGTTTAATGACTACAATGCAAGAATGACAGCTGAAGAAAAAGCTAAAAAGCCTGATCACAGCAAGCTTGCTGAAATTAAACCAACTGTAATGCCAACAATTAAAGCACCTGATATTAAAGCACCGGTAGTTTCAGGAGATTCATTAAAGCCGCCATCTCCGCCAGTGGTAAACAAGCCGCATGAAGAACAAAAACCAGCCGAACAACCTAAATCTACAGCGCAAGTTGTTGAAAAGCAAGTATCATTAAAAGATATACTCGATGCAGTAACAAAGTTAAATAACACAATGACAACGATGGCACACCATACTGATAAAATTAGTACTAACAGCCATAAACAAATTAGTGCAACACAAAGTTTATCTAATTCAAGATTTTAAATAGAACCAAAAAGGAATTATTATATGTCGTGGCGAAAACACTTTTCACCAATTGAAACTGATTACGATACCACTAGATCTGCAGGATTTAATCAAAATTCTAAAGCCGGTCCTGCTAGAACCAATTATTCTAGCTACTTACCTGATGTATATACAGGTAGTCCTAATAGAGTTGAACGGTATCAACAATACGAAGTTATGGATAGTGATCCAGAAATTAACGCAGCACTTGATATTCTTGCTGAATTTTGTACACAGAAGCTAAAAGATGGTAAAAGTCCATTTACGGTTCGATGGAACAGTAAAGGTACTAATTCGGAAATTAGAATCTTAGGTGAATATCTGCAGCAGTGGAATAAATTACAACAGTTTGATACTAAAATATTTCGTATAGTACGTAATGTATTCAAATATGGTGACGCTTTCTTTATTAGAGATCCAGAAACACAGAAATGGAATTGGATTGATAACAGCAAAATTGTTAAAATTATTGCAAACGAGAGTGATGGAAAGAAACCAGAACAGTATATTATTAAAGATCTTGCTCCTAACTTTGAAAATTTAGTAGTTACACAGATTACACCTAACATTAATCCTAGACAAGCAGGCGGCGGAATGACATCTGGTGCAGGTTTTATGGGTTCGCCTGGTGCTCAACGTGGGTCATCTGGTCCTTATCCTAGCTCAAGTGGTGGTTCTAAATTTGGTTTAGCTGAAACAGAATATGCAATCAATGCAGAACATGTGGTTCATTTGTCACTATCTGAAGGTTTAGATAACAATTTCCCATTTGGTAACAGCTTATTAGAGAACATTTTCAAAGTTTATAAGCAAAAAGAGCTGTTAGAAGACGCTATTTTGATTTATCGTATACAAAGAGCTCCAGAAAGACGTGTATTTCATATTGACGTAGGTAATATGCCTAGTCATTTAGCTATGGCTTTTGTAGAAAGAGTTAAAAATGAGATACATCAACGTAGAATTCCTAGTCAAAGTGGCGGTGGACAGAACGTAATTGATAGTGCATACAACCCTTTAAGCATAAATGAAGACTATTTCTTTCCGCAAACTGCAGAAGGACGTGGTTCTAAAGTTGATACATTACCGGGTGGTACTAATTTAGGTGAAATTGATGACTTAAAATTCTTTACAAACAAGTTATTCCGTGGTTTACGAATTCCAAGTAGCTACTTACCAACAGGTGCTGATGATTCTCAAGCAAGTTTTAACGACGGACGCGTAGGTACAGCATACATTCAAGAGCTAAGATTTAACAAATACTGTGAAAGATTGCAAAGTTTAATTACAGAAGCATTTACGAACGAATTTAAAATGTATATGTACTCAAGAGGTATGAATATTGATGCAAACTTATTTGAATTAGCATTTAATCCGCCAATGAACTTTGCAAGTGCCCGTCAAGCAGGATTAGATTCGGAAAGAATTAATACATTTAACACCATACAAGCAGTTCCTTACATGAGTAAACGCTTTGCCCTTAAACGATTTTTAGGGTTAAACGAAGATGAAATGGCAGAAAACGAAAGATTATGGGGTGAAGAACAAGGTAAAGGGCAACCTACTCATACAGATGCAGCTGGTGAACTACGTAGTGCAGGCTTATCTGCTGCAGGTATGGAAGGCGATTTAGGCGCAGCAGGTAATTTAGCTGCACCGGCTGATATGGGCAT
>Ga0208224_1000090_pt1 | contig 16568 bp, 5 predicted proteins | sample LakMenEpi26Oct09_FD_150735 | JGI IMG/M metagenome (GOLD analysis project Ga0208224, IMG submission 150735) | Freshwater microbial communities from Lake Mendota, WI - 26OCT2009 deep hole epilimnion (SPAdes) | ecosystem: Environmental > Aquatic > Freshwater > Lake > Epilimnion/Euphotic zone ... | reverse complement strand
ATCGGTTACAACTTCAAAACCTGAGAACGTCGACTGCAACAATGGCGGATGGTAAGAAACTTCTTTTGACTTTGTCAATTATTTTGTTTTATGTTTGCATATGTTGTAATTCAACTCGAAGTCCATCAATGTTGAAAGGCGGCCTAGTTTACAGCGAAGAGTCTCATCAAGGCCCCGTGTATCTGAATCAGAACTATTACACGTTCGCTCGAAAAACAAACACAACAACCCTTGCCACTGCAGCAAGGTTGTGTAGAGATTTGACATCTCTTTACAAACTTCGATGCGCCGATATCGCTATCTCTGCACAGAGATTTAATATCAAACTAAACAAAACCTTGGAAGAATCCAAAGACACTGACACAGAAATTGTCATCTCTGACAAAGAATCTCATGTGTCAGATGCACTTCAAGTGTGCACCTCAATGAATGCACGACTCCCAGAAATCCGAGATATGACATCTCGTGAGCAGATCCGCCAAGCGGCCATTGCAGCCAACATCACAAAGATTAGGGCAGGCATCTACTGGGATCAACTATCGTCAAACTTTCGCTTCGAGTCAGATCATGTCACAATCCAATCACTAGACCCAAATCCATGGAAAGTCATGTATTATGGAGCTCACCACACTTGGCAAGAGCACGGTGAAAATATTGGACACTTCAAAAGGCTAAACGATGGTAGCATGTCCAGCAAGTGGCCTATCATCTACAGCAACCCTCAAGACCAATTCCGAATCAAATTGGCAGACACACCTGAGATTGGATCCTGGCAAAAGATCCTCTGTGAGAGACCAAAGGCAGCAAATGCCTACAGGAGCCTTCAATATGATGAAGCCTCAAGTCCACTGATCCATCTTGCAGATCACTCCTGCAAACGAGACACAAAAGGACTGTCCCAAACCACAGACATTCTGATCCGTCAAATTGCACAGATCACGAACCTCAACATCTCAGTACCTAATTCCGATGATACCTCAGCAAATTACCTCCCAGAAATGGTCGAGATGGACGGCCACCGGACCGATCAACGATTGGGCAGGTCTGCAGAAGACACAAATCAGAATTACCAACAAGATGAAGTAATTATCAGCAACATTCTGTATGCTAGTTCTTCATCAAACATGTCATTCTGGATGACACCGTATCAACAGTCCCTCATCCATGAGCTGCGACACATCTTCAGCATCGAAAAGTCGGGCATGAATTTCCACGACTGGCTGAAAATCCAGCTCCAAGATCGCTCTTACCTGATTCAGGGGATTATTTCCAAACTGGAATACACAGAGCTTGATCTGTACCATGACAATGTTCTAACAATGATGAATGACACATTGGACGAAGAAGATGCAGAAGCACTAACCAATGTGTTCCATTTCATTGTCGATTCACGAATCTTCAACTTGTTTGTATCATACATCAAGTCCCAAAGCCGAAAGAATGAAGATCATGATCATGACCACATCTACGAAGACGAAGAAGACGAAATCGACTACGACAACGAGACAGATGAAGAATTCTTCAACAAAGAGAATGGAACAGAACACTCTAGACACACTAGAGCAATCCCACTGTGGGTAGCACCCGTCGCAGGGATTACCACAGGCGCCAACATCGTAACCTCCTTGGCAACAGGAGACGCACCACTTTCGTGGTTTGGTGACATCTTCAGCTCCCTCTTTGGTCTCCAAACCAAAGCTCAGCAACATGAGCAAAACAAGCTAGCTCTCGAAACAGCAGAAGCAGTCGAGAAGCTCTCCATCAACCAGAAGCAACTCAATGTAGCAATCAACGCAGCCAATGCTCGGATTGACACATACACCAAGTATGTGATGTCTTCCCACAGAGCCGTGTCCATCATTGCAATGGAACAAGACCTCAAAGCCATGGTTCGACATCTACAACTTCTGATTGACACAACTTTGCAAAAGGTTGCAAACATTCTGGTAGCATCAATGACAGATGTCATTTCGCCATATGCCTTGAGTCATGAAGAACTCAAGAGAGTGGCATCTGATGCACACACCAACAACAAGATCACAGTTTCAACAGCCTACACTGACACCAAAATGAAAGCAGTGGTAGTAAACAATGAACTGACCCTGATCTTCCAAAGCCCAATTGTGGATGAATCCCAACTGTACCACTTCTACAGAGTCAAAGCTCTGCCAGTGTTCATCCAAAATCGGACCTTCACGCCAGTGATTGATGCCAATTACATTGCCATCTCACACGACGGCTCAGACTACATCTCAATGTCTTCGGATGAGTTCTCCAGATGTACAACCACTCCTACACAATGCTATGTGACGAACCCAGCTGTTCCAATCACTTCCAATGCTGACTGTTCCATGGTAACGTACAGAGACCTCGTCATGAAATGCCCACTGGTAGAAACAGACATTGTTCCCAGTCCAACCGTGCACATCAAGGACAACAAAGTGATCTACTCAGTCCCATCAGAAACTGGACTGCTGGCCAGATGCGAAAATACCAAAACGCACAAACCTGACCAGGCTCACTTCAAAGTCCAAGGCATGGGAGAAATCTCATTCCGCCCAGCCTGCACTGTCACACTCCCAGATGGATCACACTTCAAGACTCCCTCAGGATACGCAGCAGCAGACATCCCAGAACTTGCTCTCTATGAGATCCTCAACATTCACCCGGTACCCACCAATGTGACTCTGAGAATGATGACCACATCGATTGAGCACACACCCATCATGACACTGTCATTCGACAACATGACTATTCCATCACTGGAAGACCTTCGACTGGAAGCTTATCATCCCAAGAACGCCATCCCATTTCTGATCAGGTTCTTCTCCATCATCATGGTAATTATCATCATCATTGCCATGATCCTCAGCTATCGCAAATGCATCCAGAAATACAGGTGCTACAAAAGAGGAGAATCCTACAGCCCAGCGGACCAAGAAAACAAGCTCGATGATATCACCAAGGAGCTCAAAGAGATGGAAGTGGACTATGCTGGTCACGCACCAGTCATCCCACCAAAATGGAACAGGTGGACAAGTGGATCTTCGGTGAACGTCAATTCCATGTCCAATTCAATGATGGATTTGAGAAACAGGATTTTCCGAACAGCCTCCACTCCCCAGGTCAACCAGGACAGCGCCGAAAAAGGACAGCTCAGCACCTTCAACACGTACATGTCCAACAAGGAAGAAGACCAAGTGTCTTTCCCCAAAGACAGAGTCAAGCTTGTCTACAAGCCTCTCACTCTCACTCCCATTCTGAAAAGACGCTTGGAAGAAAAGGAGTTCAACCCAGAACTCCTCAGGCCACTGCAGCCCCCGGCTGTCAGGTTCAGCAACCAAAACCTTGGACCTAGTGTCACCATTAGGCCAAATGCGGTTGAACCCACAGACCCGGGCAATTCAGCGAAGAGACTCAAAGAATCCACCGCAGATTCTGAGAACAAGCTCTAAAGAGCACCGCTGATATTTTAATAATCTTCTTTCACAATTTAATTGCACATAAACTTCATTTTGAAACTATAGCTAATCTATCAATCTAATTTCAGCTATAGAACTTCACCCTCACGACGAATTCGATGAGATCGAAAAGGAAGCTGTATCCAATAAACGGAAGAGAACAATCTCCAGCTCATCCTCCTCCTCCTCATCTTCTTCATCTTCCTCGTCATCAGCATCCTCAAGCAGATCGTCCTCGCCCTCGCCAGAACGATCTACAGCAACCACTGCAGTTGCACAGGCCTCGAGCACAACGTCAGCTCGGCCAGATGCTGGAGACAAGAATGACCAATTCGCCCTTGCCAACCTGACAAAGCACATCCCCAAAAAGATGAAGACAAGCCAGGGAAAAGTACTAAGGATGATAAAACCAAAAGTGACATCATCCTTACCACCAATCCCCAAAGTCTTGCCACTAGCACAGAGATTTGTCAGGGTGGAGATTTCATGTCGAATCGACACCGTCAGACATGACGGAGGTGACCAGGTTAGCACCAATGCACCTGCACTAAAGATCGTCCAACTTCAACGCCCAGGCTACCACCTGGACAACGCGTTTTATGACGAACTGGTGATCAAAGCCATCGCTCACCTTAAGAAACACTCGCCACTGCTGCAGAACGTTTCAAAAGGTTACACAGCAACATTTGAACCCGAAACAAGGATCAAATACTGCGCACAACCAGGAAGAGGTCTGCACAGAGTCTGGCTGCCGTTGAACAGCAAATCCAGGCAAGACGCTCCTGACCCAGCCACGGTGCCAATAAACCACCCTAACCCAACGGGTCACGCATTCTATGTTCACACATACTTGCGCATAAAGCGAGACGTCACGCCTGCACCACCAGCCAAAGCAGCGACGCCACTACCACCTCCACCAACACCTCAACCGCCACCAACAACAGCAGCAGGCGAACAATCCCCCATGGCAGCAGCAATGGAAAACTTGAGAGCAATTGCAAATGACTGCAGAACAACTCCGGTTCACATAACAATGGAGAGACTCTCAAGGATGCTATATAGCTTCATGCGAGACGTTGACTTCAACGCTTGCAGGGATGCCGCTCCAGCCATGTCAAAGCCACCTCCGGCGATCGCAAACAACCGACAACGCCAAAGGAGACTACCAAGGCAGCAAAGTCACCACCAAGGACGCTACGCACCTTACTAAAAAGAAAAACAAAATGAAGAAACAAACTTTATTCACCATTTGTAAAAAATTAGTGCACTATGCAGTAAAGTTAACAAATTTCACATTGTGAGCAGGAAACGAGTTAACGATTAAAACATTAATTTTGCAGTAAGAGTTAACAAGTTTCAGCGATTGAACACAGAAACGAGTTAACACATTTAGATTTAAAATTTAAACAACAAGAAAACCCTGTGTAAATTTTAATCTGAAAATGGAAAATGTTTCAGCATTTTTAGCAGTTTCAGGTTAAAATAAAATAAAAGCACACATGAACATTTTTACTAGCAGTATGTAAAAATGGTGCCATTATTATGTACTAGTAATATGTGATTGTAGAAAATGTACTTGTAAATTAAAAATGTACTTGTAGATCCAATCACACCAACACCAGACACCAGTCTTGTATTTGTTACTATTCGATACTGTCTGCTTTCTGATTCAGAAAGGCCGCAAAGATTTCAAAAATGCAAATATAAAGATTTCATACTTTATGAAATCACTTTTTGGCTCAAACAGTACCGCGCGCGGATGGATCGGGTTCAATTCGAGAGACTCTTATTGAAACCGTCTTATAGCGATTGATCGTAGCGAGTTCAATGAACTCGCTATAAAGTAGGACAAACACAAGACTACATCACATTTCTATGACTGTGAGCGTGTTTGCTTGACGCTGCTGCTTATTCAATCAGCTAAGTTAGCACCAAGCAAAGACGCACACGAGTAGCGAGAGTTGGACACACCTGCTATACAGTCTGATGGAATATCTTGCGCAGTCTATGCTACAGCTATTTCGTCATACAAAGATTTGGTGCCGTCGCTGTGAGCCAAGCAAACAGCACCGTCACCGATGGTATAAAAGGTCTCCCCACTTTCGATACTAGGCTGATTGTTACTTCATAACATCTAGTGTGTGAACGTGCATAATAAAGTTATACAAGTTCGACTCGTGTCTTTATTTACCATCCTAAGACTTATAGTAGCATCTCCCGAGTTCGATTCTGACTTCCGGGCACTCAGTCCTGACTTCGAACTCGTATAAGTCCGTAGCATAGTAAAGACAAGACTTACTCCGTTTACCAGACCATCTATGGCGACCCCGTCACTAACCTGTGTATCCATGTGAACAAGTCACCTGTCATCCAACCACAGGGTAAGCATTCCAATAAATTGAAAAAAAAGTAATTTTTTTCCTCAAAACGGAATACAAATAAAATTGATGAATAAAATTCCTCAATTTCCCACAAAACTGTCACTGCAACAGTTATGACAAAATAAGTTTCACTATTACACTGTCACTGCAACAGTACTTTAAAAGCTCCGAAACATCGAACTGTCACTGCAACAGTATAATTCGTTTGAGCAAACTTCATTCTAGAAGAAAGTGAAACAATTAATGAAAGAGTTACATGTTATGTAACACAAACGCACTCCCATTCCAGAAACTCCCATCAATCACTGCAATTGATATCGTAGAGGCCACAGCCTCCGAAAAGAGAGAGAAAACACAAACCTCGAGAAAGTTCCCTAAAAAGACACATACTCGAGGAATAACACGAGTGCGTATTAACTTTCATGAGGCAAAATTAACAATTCGGCAAAACCATCGCGCGGATAAAACCAAATTGTCAAAATGCCTGTCTATTACAATGAAGATGACGACGAAAATCGTCGCAGACAAAACAATAACCCAAACTATGGGACAAATGCCAACTTCAGAGACTATCGCGAGCCCACTAGAGCCACGAGCGACACTGAAGCATCCTCAACAGCAAACCATATCGGAGACCTGTACAGGAGGCACAGAATGAACCAAGCCGAAGCGCAAAGTGACGCCCGGCCAAACTGGTTCCAAAACGCCCGCGATCAACAAAATCGCGATCAAGGCAACAACGTTTTCGACCGAATCAATCGACTGAACGAAAACAACCCCACGAATGACCGTGGAGACCGAAACCAAGGTCCAAGGGAAAGAGAACCGCAATATCCCCGAAATGCGGCACCCCAAAATCTAGGGAATTCGCTACATTCCCTCACTGAGCAAATGAACAACATGCACATGGATCTGGCAGCTCACCCGATCCAGCCCCAGAGACTGTCAATGTTGCCACAGCAGCAGCAGCAAGTTAAAAACTTGAAAGACAACCTCTCAGTGGCGCATGTCGACCTTGAAGCTCGCAAGCTACACATTAACTTGTTTGAAGCAATCAATCAAAAACTGAATTTGGGTTTGGATGATGATCTCGAAAGATCCAAGCACATCCACCTCCAACAAGCTATGCGATTGGAAGAGGAAAAGCTTCGTCTCCAAAAGGCAGACAACCTGGCCTCCAAATTCACGGCCGCACTCGAAATGCCGAAGATCGTGCCGCCACCCCTAGGATTCAGAAGAGAAACAAACCTTCTGGATAAGAAGAACATGGTGCGAATGATCACACCATACGACGACACGTCGCTCAACTCCACCAGATCATTCAAACTGGTATGGACCGAGATTCTAAATTTCGGACGAGGCGAATACCTCAACGAAGATGACTACAAAACAATTCTGAGCATCATCCTCAGAGGCAACATCGCCGAAGACTTCCGCATCATGGACAAGGAGGGAAAATCCCTCAAAGACATTGTCGATGAACTGTGTGTGCTGTACGACACCACACAGACACTGGACGACTTCCAGAAAGAAGTGGACGATTTCAAGCGAGAGAAGAACGAGAACCTCAAAAAGTCTATGGCTCGTGCAAACAAGCTCACCAGACGCCTCGAACCTCTTTCCACCGAAGCGGCTTGGCCAGAAACCTACAACAACATGCGCAAGGCAATCCTTCGTCAAGTTGTTTCGCCAGCCACTCGCGCTCACATCGACATGGAAGAGCATCGTCTCATCAAAGCTGGTGCAGTCTACGACGTCGACTCACTCATCAAGATGGCTCACGAATACGAAAGTTACCACAACGCCATCCCCACCAAAGACATCCAAACTGTCTATCAAGTGGCATCCATGGCACCCAGGAAGTCGCCCATGGAGATCACCCGGACCGAGGATCAACTCAACTACCTCAAGTCCGAAATGTCGCAAAACAAAGGATGGGAAGCGAAACTGGAAGAAGTCATCCAAATCGCAGCAGCCAACGTTGCAAAGGATCGGTCTCGCTCACTGGATAGTAAAAGTAAGACAAATTTCAAACATACTACCAGTCTTCGAACTCCGAGTCAAACCCGAGTCAAAACGCTCAAAGACAACGACGAACTGATGCAAGACGTAAGCAAATCGGTCGGGTCAAACTATCGCGCGGATAAACCCGCCCAACAATCCCAAGACCAACAACAGCGAGGCAGACAACAGGATCGACGACCACCGCAGTCGCAATCAAGAACTCCGTCTCAAAATTACAGAGACCAGAGCAGTTCCTCCCAGCCACGATCCCAATCTACCTCATCGCAAGGTCAGGGAAACTACCCACGCAAAGAGAATGACTATCATTCCCAAAACAAATCGTACAACAACAATAGGACGTACCCTCACAGGTCTCAGTCGCAAGACAGAAAACCTCCGCCACAGCAAGCGGAACGAAAAATCGTTTGGAGGGAACCCAAATTGTACGTCGAAGGCAACCGTCACTACTATGACTGTGCCACGTGTGCTACCAAACACACCGCAGACGTAGTTTGCATGAACATGATCCAGGCGGAAAACTAATGAGTCCACCACCCCTGTACACAACGGACTCAAAATTTCAAGCCTCGGACATATTAAAACCTTTTGATTTCACCAAACATCCTGACTGGCCAAAAAACCCACCTTACGACGACAAGCACACAACTGAAAAGATGCAACCAAACGTCGAAACACAACGGCCACTGACTCCGTTACAGAATCCGACCATAACACTGCGAAGAGTCGAATTCCCACCCCCTGGCCAACAGGAAGAAAACAAAAGTTACCCCAACCCGCAAATTATATCAGGGAATACTTTGCACCAAACCACAAAAAGCGTGAAAATCTTCACTTCAAATGTCAGCCAAAACCCTTCCCTCGCTTTCGTGGACATCAAACTATCCTCACCTACGAACATAGGCGATGAATCTAAGTGCATCAAAATCAAAGCACTCCACGACAGCGGCTGCGCCAAAACGGTAATCAAACACTCAGTGTTCGAGCAACTACTTGCACTAGGACATATTGAGATCATGAAACCCGAACGCCAGATCGTGCTAATATCATGCACGGGCGAAGCACAGCCAATCGAAGGATCGGCCGACATCATTCTGCACTTTGAAGGTACAAACGGCATCAATACGGCATTCCAGCTCAACGTACTAGTGCACACAGCTCTATCCCAAGACTTCTTACTGGGAAGAGACTTCACCGGATCTGACGCAAAAGCGTTCGAAACCAACGAACACCTCTATCTAACGGATAACTTCGATCTGTTCTGGGATCCAATCAGAACATCCGAACAGAACAAAACACTCTGCCAAATACCACTACTAAGCACACGAGGACCCTTAGTAAGAGTGTCAACAAACCATGCCACAGTGATCCCACCACTTCAAATGTCTTCCGTAAAGACACACATTCACAAGCATGACAATCCGGCTAGATACTTACCAACTTACAAGGCGTCACCCACCAACTATGAAGTGAAAACGTGCTCCATCGAAAATGTCGACGCACTACCCTTCCTCATGCAATTTGAAGCACCACATGAACTCTACATCCCAGTGTACAACAACACTCTAGAAGATATCGTCATTGACGCCGACACTGAAATCGCGGAGATCGAAATATACTCGACGGACGTCGATGTATGCCGAATGGCAGTTGGAGAACTAGACGAGCAACATGCCTCAGTTCACGAGTGCAACAACGCACGACCCGATTTCATCAACGATGACGACGGTATGGATGAAGAAGAAAAAGAAGAAGCATTCATGCATTACCTCAAACGGGGGTACCATCACCCCTCCATGACAAAAGAAGTCGAATCAAAAGCATCATTAACCGAAATGTACGTAAAATCAACAGTACCGGTACGCGATGAAGACTTCGACGATCAATTCGACTTAAACCACCTGTCGAAAACTCACAAGAGATTGGCGCTGAAAATCTTCAGAAAAAACAAGGAAGCATTCAGCAAACATGCATGTGACCTCGGGTGTTCCACAGACATCGAAATGGACATCCCGTTACTAACAAAGGAGCCACACATACAAAAGTACATACCTGTACCACATGCAGTGAGACCCCAACTAAGAGCAGTCTTAGATCAGATGCTCGAGTACGGAATCATCCGTGAATGTAACGAACCTTCGCTATTCTGCTCCAATCTCCTAGTCACAAAGAAGAAAGACGGCAAAAGCATCAGAGTGTTATTAGACGGACGTCTACTCAACCACTACATGCAAAGACTTCCGGTCAACCTGGTCACACACCCAGAAATTTACGCCCAGCTTGTCGGAAAAGTATGGCTAACAGTCGCAGATCTTTCTGACTCTTTCTTCCAAATGATGCTCAAAGCCGAGTGTCAAGCTCTAACGGCCTTCTATTCTGAAGCTCACGGAAAACGATACTGCTTCACACGATGCCCACAAGGCCTGAAGAACTCACCACTCCACCTCAAACTCCTCCTCGACACAATCCTCGGAGATATGGCACAAGACGTCATACATTACGCCGATGACATCATGATCGCAACCGACGGAACTTTCGAAGAACACATGGAGAAAGTTGGACAAGTACTCGGCAGACTCAGAAAGGGCAACATCAAGATCAGGCCCCAGAAAATCAGTGTTGCCAAAGACACAGTAGACTTCCTCGGAGTTGTCTGGCAAAAAGGTAAAATCTCCATTCCAGAAGCAAAACTGCTCTCCTTCACGGAACTACCCTCACCAAACACACCCAAGAAAACAAAAGGCGTAGTGGCAATGATCGGATATTATCGCAAATTCATACCACATTACGCACACTTGGCAAAACCACTCGGTGATCTGGCCCTCGTCCACCCAAAGCAATTCAAATGGACGAATGAACATGAAACGTGCTTCCGATACCTGATCGAACATGTCAAAAAGCACGCAACATTATACCTCCCGGACCCAACCAAACCATACTACGTTCAAACAGACGCATCAGATTTCTGCGGAGCAGGAAGAGTCTTTCAAAAAGACGCGCAAGGAGACGAGAAAATCCTCGCATGTGTCTCACGAACGTTCACAAAGACAGAACGAGCTTACAGCACTGTCAAAAAGGAGGTCCTGGCACTACTATACACTCTTAAGACTATGGATTTCTTCCTAAGATTCGCAGCCAAAATCATCATTCTGGTGGACGCTCAAGCCATCCTATTCCTCAGAATGTGCCGGGAATCAACCGGAATCCTACTCCGTTTCTCAATGGAACTATCACTCTACGATTGTGAAATCCACCACGTCAAAGGAGAAGACAACGAGATCTCTGACATTCTCAGCAGACATCATCCAGACATTGATCAACTCAAAGAAGAAATGAAAGCTGCCAAACCAATGTCGGAACAACAAACAGTAAAACTCCTCAATCGACTCAGAATGCCAGAAGGAGAAATCTTCACAAAAGAAGAAGTAGCGTACATGCTTGAAGCACCAAGCCTACCAAGTCCGGATCAAAAGGCGAAAAAGAAATCAACAGCCAAAGAAGGTCCCAGGCCAATGAAAAATTGTGCGCAAACACTACACAACCGAAAAGTCAATCTACCACGAGAAGTGAAATACGCTCCGGGCGCAAACATCCCAGTTCACACCTGCTCACTCACGTCCATGAACCTACAGTGCTACCACGTGAACTCTATGTCATACACAGACTTCAAAACAGTATCACGAGCAGTCCTAACGGGAGCATTGACACCCGAACAGTTCAAACAAGCACAGCGAGATGACGAATACATCGCCCACCTCATCCGGCGAAAGAAAAAGCTAAAAAAGTTCATCATGATCGATGACCTGCTATATTTCAAAAATCAGTTCAACCTCAAACTAGTGCTACCGTCATCACTACTGGACATCGTCATCAACGCAAAACATTTCACAGTGTTCGGACTACATTTCTCCAGATCACGCATCGCAAGAGATATTCAACAACGCTATCATGTACAACAGAGTACGTTGACAGAAAAACTCAAAACCCTAGTGAACAACTGCCTCATCTGCCAATTCAACGCTACAGGAGAAAAAGATCAACATCTCCGCAAAACGGACTACATCTATTCTCCAAGAACGACATGGGCAGTCGACCTAATGCCAAACATGCCTCTAACCAAGAAAGGCAACAGAGTCGCTCTATTGGCAGTCGACCTCTTCACAGGTTACATACAAATCTGTCCAATGCCAGATCGACGGACAGAAACATTGATCGAAGCAATACGAAAAACGATCATCAAACCATTCGGGATTCCGAAATTCCTCAGGTCCGACAACGAACCAGGACTATGGACATCCAATGAATTCTATGAATTTCTACAACCATTGGGAACAAAATTCTTTCCCACCAGTGTAGGATCCCCATGGGGAAATGGCCACGCAGAAAGGAGTATCCGCACTATCAAAGAAGGTGCCAGAAAATTCCTCATGCAGGAAAAACTGATTGACCAGTGGGACACGTGCGACGAATTTTTCACAAACGCACACAATCAGTCCACATCAGTTTACGGATTCTCACCAGAAGAGCTAATGTTTGCAATACAAATCCCGCAAGCATCAGACCTACTACAATTTTGGCCAAACTTCGTGTCACACTCGGAGTACGTCGAGAAAATCTTTCCGCAAGCAGAGAAAATACGAGAGAAAGCTCAGCAACGCGCCAATCACAAGAAAGACAAAAATCGGACATACAAAAACCAATCACGAGTGTCCAAAACTTTCGAATTAGGACAAATCGTCGCACATCGACAACTGCAACTAGCCACAGGCCCAAACATGTCAATGAAGCCAAAATTCGACGGCCCCTACACAATTATATCATTCGACGAAGACGGAGTATCAGCACGCATTGAAAACCTGGACACTGGAAACCAAATGAGAGCACACTTCACAAATATGATGCCCATCAACTTCCACCCATCGGCAAACCGTGCACAAACAAACTTCGATGACAATCTTGCAGACATTTCCCCGTTGTTACGAGAACGATACACATTAAAATCGAAATCACGCCGCAATCTCAACATCGACCTCGACGAAGACGACCTTGATCACGTCAATGCAAGATTTTACGACGAAAATCGACAACCAATTCACAAGGATTTGTCTGACAAAGTCCTCATGATAAACATCGATGAACACAGTTTCATCAACCAACCGGATCATCAAACAGGCAGACTCATCGACGATGACTTCGATGACATGCAAGAAGACATCCGGCAACAAGTCGAAAAAGCAAGAGAAGATGGACTATACGACTACGAACCCGTGTCACCACCTTCCAGTCATGCGTCAGACGACAGTTTCGACGAAAACGAATTTCTCTCAGAAACAGAAAGAGATTCTCCGACCCCGCGATCCTCACAAATGTTCAGACGACATGACGACAACATGTCCGACACCGAATCCGAACATGAACCAGCATCAGACAAACCCGCAAACTCAACGGAACAAGACTCGGAACACGAATCAGAATATGAACGGAATTCAAATCCGAGACCCCCGGAAGAAGACGACAACATTTTCGACATGTCCGTTGATTCGTTCGACGAATCAAATGCCCGCCGAACATACAGTCAAAAGTCCGATTCGAGCTCTGACGACGAACCAATTCCGTCATCGCAGCCGCGTACTACAATGATTGTCCCCCAAATAAGCAAAAAATAATAAACATTGATAATCTTGACTCAGCACGCAAGGCGAAAACGCAAACTGACATCATCATATCGACGCAAAATGTTTATTGCCCAACGGAACAATTCGAGAAACAAATGAAATTTGAGAAACAGTTCACAACCAACAAACAGGGCAATACTAGATGAACAGCCCGTGTTTTGAGCAAGCTAGACTATCTCGAGAGGCCACTGAAGCCCAAAAGAAACTCGAGAGGCCACTGAAGCCCCAAGCAGTCAATCAAGCCTTCAGCCTCAACAAATTTACTTCAGAGTGAAAAACACCTCGAGAGGCCACTGCAGCCCAAAACAAACTCGAGCAGGCCATTGCAGCCTAAATAATCACTCACACCTACAGCCTCCATAAAATGACTTAAAACTGATAACCTCGAGGCCACTGCAAGCCACATATTATCAGGGAGAAAATAGCTATACAGGTGAATAAAACGAAGATAATTTGAGTTGGTAACAATTGACAAAACAAAAATGATTCAATTCATTTTACGTTGCCAAAGAACTGCACCCCTCTGCGTAAATTGGTACTGACACAGTGAGACACTGAGACTTGATGCACCTGCAAGAAACACGTGCGTAAAAGAAGTCAAAGCAGACCAACAAGACCAATTAAGTTGTAAAAGTCTTTTTCGGATTCTTTTACACAAATTGCAGCAGAGCAAATAAACAAATCATTTCTCGAATATAGGAAAACAATGAAAGGAATTGTTTTGTGTGAACAATCACAGAATAATTAAAGTTTAAATCAATTTTTCCTTTCTGATAAAATTGACCAACGAGAACGAATAATTTTAGAAATAAAATTATTTTCACACACAGAAATACCGCATTTCTTTGTTTGGCGTATACTAAATAAAGAATACAAACACAATGTCTTTTACTTGTCTTAGACGTTAAAGAAAGATAAGCTAAATTGACCTAACCGCTACTATATACGGAGAAATAGCGTGAAATTTAGTACACAACTTTTAATATTGAAAAATATTAAAAATGAGTTCAAAAATAAAATTGTTCTGACCTCTGCTGAAGCAACATCTATGGCCACATCTATGGCATAAAACCCCAAAAAGGCATAGAGACAGTTTTTTTTCAAGTCAGAGCAACAAATAAAATGAACGAAACATTTGGCACCCTAACCTCCACAAATTACTAAAAAGATGTTGAGAAAGGGTTATCCGGTCCTGTAACCGTTTGGACTTGAAAAATCGGTTTGGCACCTAAAACTCCATTGATTGTCTAAAATGAGAAGTTGAAGGTTATCCGGTCCTAAAGCCGTTTGGACCTAAAACACCGGTTTAACTAAAATGTTTTTTTCAAAATATTTTGAGTTAAAAAGTCCTAAAGCCGTTTGGACTTAAAACACCGGCTAGCAAGTACTAAGGCGAGTCCTAAAACTGTTTGGACTTAAAAAACCAGTGATCTATGTTTTAATCTCTATTGGACATACAAAATAAACAAAGAGACGTGAACTGAAGAAACTGCACTGTGGAGAACGCATGAAGTTCATAGTAGTTTGAAAAAATAATCTGAAAACAATTAATTTTGTCAATTCTGATTTATTTTAGACAATTTCGAACGCAAAACATTTCTGATGCAGTTGACATAATTACACCAGAAATAACATACCTCCTACGTGACTCGATGAAGAATCTTCATCTAGGCAAATGAGGAAGAAGGGGGGAGAAGAAGACAATTTTGTTTCCCATTAATTCCCTAGCCACTGCTGCAGGTTGCAATAAAAAGAGACAAAATTATTCTACACACACTTCACCCCTCCCCTCTATGTTGGAGAGAGCAACGCAAATACGACTGATTTCTCAGTTAAAGTCTGTAAATTGTTGTTAACAAGTTTTTAATGTTTACCAACCTCTGATTAACAACATAAGACCTTCTACAAATGTAAACGCAAATTTCAAAGTCACTACAAAGGTTTACCGGCCTTTACTGTGTTTTCTATGAACAGTTTGGGTTCTATTGAAGCTCAGCGAAACAATTCTGTTCTTAAGTGGTCAGACCCACAGAAAATAACCGAAACAAAAAAGTGGTTTAAAGTACGTTAACTTTGAATATTTGTTGGATTTAAATATGGAATATTTTATATTCTAAAGTTGAAAAGAACGTCTCAAGCAGATATTACTTCTGCACAAAAGTTCTGTGTAAACAAAAGTCTATAAAATGCAGCAATTCATAATTAATTTAACGCAAGTTAAAATAATTAACATACGCATTTCACCTAAAATTGAATTCATTTTCGGTTTTAGTCTTTAAAATGAACTCGAATTATTTTCTTAAAATTAAGAAAATAGCAGACAATAAACTATTTTGTGTGTGCTCGCTTTTGACTGAAAGGCAGCACACTTGTGACAAACGAAAACACAAAATAATGATTCTTACAATTGTCTTCCCCCCAGAGGTGGGGGAGGGGGCCACTGCAAGCCACAATTTTATTGTCTGCACCAACTGAATGCAAATAAAACGGTGATGAAATCACGAGAAAATTGAAAAAGAATATTCCCCCCTTCAGTCGACAGTCGGGATGAGTATTCCAATTTTTACGTGACCCGTGAGTAGCGCACACAGGGGGGAGAAAATCTTCTCTCCTTCCCCCCTCCTTGGCAACTCAATTGCGTTTGGTAAAGAATCGCAACAAAAATCTGTTTTATTGGACATATCAAGTGCCCAGTATAGCAGGCTAACTAACGCAAACAAATTTCGCTTAAATACCTCGTTGACTAGTAAGAGACTATCAGTTACTTACTCGTTTTTGAGTTGATCACTTGAAGCTGCTGTCTTCAAAAGTAATATATTAAAGTGAACGAAAAAGTTTTTTTTCAACAAAAAAGTTTTATCTTGATCGAGTACTACCCTCTCAAATAAAACTAAGTTTCTTTAACTGTCATTGAAAACAGAAACGACTACATCGGTTACAACTTCAAAACCTGAGAACGTCGACTGCAACAATGGCGGATGGTAAGAAACTTCTTTTGACTTTGTCAATTATTTTGTTTTATGTTTGCA
>Ga0208224_1000088_pt1 | contig 16622 bp, 16 predicted proteins | sample LakMenEpi26Oct09_FD_150735 | JGI IMG/M metagenome (GOLD analysis project Ga0208224, IMG submission 150735) | Freshwater microbial communities from Lake Mendota, WI - 26OCT2009 deep hole epilimnion (SPAdes) | ecosystem: Environmental > Aquatic > Freshwater > Lake > Epilimnion/Euphotic zone ... | reverse complement strand
ATTGTAACTAGGGCTTGGGGCAGAAATGGTAACTCATGGTTAGTTAATTGGACAGAGATATTCGGTGATGTATTAGACTATTCAGATAGTGTTTGGGGTAGATTAACTGATTATATATTTCAAGATTGGTCACATGGTGCAGGTAAAGGTAAGACATTAAAAATATCAGCAGCTTCTATTGACTCCGGTGATGGAGCTACAGCTGAGTTAGTCTACCGTTGGGTATCTGAAATGAGTTTAAAACATAACCATATCTTTGCTTGTAAAGGTATTGGAGAGCTTAAATTCAATAGTTATGAAATCTTTAATGAACCTAATATGATGGAAATAGGTTCTTCTAGTCAGGAACGTAAAACATTAGCTCAGACTATGGGTGTTAATGTATTTCCTATGGGAGCCTATAGAGCGCATGAAGAAGTATTAAGACGTTTTAATTTAAAAGGTAATAGAGATAGACATTATCATTGTGAAACTATGTACGGTGGTTATGAAGAACAGATATTATCTTGTAGAAAAACCTTTGAAACAGATACTCAAAAAGGCGGATTTAAACTTATTTCAGGCAAACATAAAGAAGGTATTGACTGTGAGAAAATGGCTTTACACGCAGCTTATGCTATTCAGATTAGAAACTACACTAATATACATTGGGCCGCTCTTGAGCAGCACCTTCATGTTCAATCAGAAACATTTACATAACTATAGGAGTTACAAATGGCTAGAACAATAGCAGAAGTACAGGCAGACCTTACCACGGTAAATGCTGCTTTACAGAATTTAATAGAAGGTAAACGAATAACTCAGTTACGGCTTGGTTCTGGAGATTTTGCCAGACAATACCAATACCAAGAGATTACTTATGATGTTTTAAAAGCAGAACAAGCTGATTTAACTCAGGAACTAGCTATGTTACAGACTGAACCTCAAATGAAGTTCAGAACTATGTCTAACATCCCGCTTAACGTATCTAAATTTAGGGCTTAATAATGACACTACCATATGACTCAGAAGAGTTCTATTACCAGAAAGTTAGACAACAAGCTTTTGACGGAGCTGTTACTAACTATAGAATGGAACAAAAAGGTTTAGTTACAGGAGAATCTGACCTATTAGCTGCTCGGGAACTTAACTTATTATGGCAACGTAGTCATCATGCTATTAGAAATAATGGCTGGGCTAAAGTAGCTAAAACTAAAAACCTTATCAATCTAAATGCTCTTACTATTAAATGGAAAGATGCCAATGGTAAAGTTAATAAAAAGATGCAGGCACTTTGGGATGAATTCGCTAAAGACCCTAACTTAGATGGTTATGGTACTTTAGAGAATACTCAAGAAGCTTGGAATGGTGCAATGTTCGAGTCAGGAGAAGCTCTTTGCCGGATGTTAATTAAGAAACGTCAAGGACACACCATACCTTTAGTTATCCAGAACATTGAAGCAGAATATCTCGACCCTAACTTTACTAATGGAGACCCTAATACTACTAGAAATGGTATTAGATTTAATAACTCTAAACCAGAAACATATTTCTTTAGTAAAAAGAATCCCAACTTTAATATGTTCAATCTATATTCTTTAGAGAAAATAGAAGTACCTGCTGATGAGGTTTTACATATATTTGTTAGAGATAGACCCGGTCAATGGCGTGGAGTACCTACTTTAGCTTCTATTCTTTTACCACTTTATGAACTGGACGACCTTACCGATGCTACTGTTGCAAAGCAAAAAGCTGCTCAAGCTATTTCATGGGTTATTCGTAATACCAATCCTAGCGCTGCTGTTTCTGTTGGTTCTGCTCTTAACGCTGTTGACCCTAATGATATTGACCAAGCTACTGGTAAGCGTAGAGTGGTTACACAAGCATCTGGAGGTGGTGTACAGTACCTTAACAAAGGTGAAGATATAGCTTTCTACCAAGGCACAGATATTGGGGCGAACTTACCTGAACTTATTAAAGCTGAATTACATAAAATAGCACAAGCAGCTGGTTTAAGTTACGAAGTATTAACAGGAGACCTAACTGGTATTAGTTTCTCGGCTTTACAACAAGTATCTATTGATATGAAAACTAAAGCAGAGTTCATGTATAAGTTTTATCTTATCAACCTTGGTCTAGCACCGCTTTGTGCTAAATTTAAAGAACTTGCAATAATCTACGGTAGTAAGAGTTTCTCTAATCTAAATCCAGTATTCCAGTATCCTCGCAGATATGGTGTTAATGAATTAAAAGATACTCAAGCCGACTTACTAGAAGTACAATCTGGTTTCTCTACTTGGGAAAGTAAACTTGAAGAACGTAACCTATCAGTAGAAGAAATTACAGAAGATAAGAAACGTCAGAAAGAAGCTGGTGTTAGTTTTGAACCTGTAGTTAAAGATACTGGCCAAGATTCAAATATCGAAGCTAACTCTAACTCGGCTGGTATGTAGTTAATTTAGTAAGTAATCTTCAGATAGCCCTTGACAATCTACTAAAAAAAGAGTATAAAGGGCTATCATTTTTATAGGCGCGTCTTATGAATAGTCACAATTTAATCTTAACCAGACTGATTAACACGCCTTTGGCTATTAGTCAGGATAAGTTAGATATTATCACCTCACAAGTTAGTTTAAAGCTACTTGCTGGTGAGAAATTATCTGCTGGTGTAGCTATGCCTACTGAAAAAGCTGCTACAGCTACTGATAAAACTGCAATCATTGATGTCTTTGACAGTTTAGTTGCAAAAGGTGGTGCTGGTGAGTCTGGCTTTACATCCTATGAAGGTATTAAAAGTTCTACTCTTAGAGCTATTAATGATGGAGCTACTAAAGTAGGTTTCTATATTGATAGTCCAGGTGGTGAGGTTTCCGGCTTATTTGCACTAACTGACTTTATCAGTAACTTACCTTCTGTATATGGCGTAGAAACTTTTGCTTTTACCGATGGTTCTATGACTTCAGCGGCTTATGCTATCGGCTCTGCCACTCAGAAAGTTTATGCTACTGAAAGCTCAACCGTAGGTTCTATCGGGGTTATCATGTCCCTAGTAGATGTAACTAAAGCAGATGAAAAAGCCGGTTACAGTTATACAATTTTGCGTAGTAAAGAAGATAAAGCTCTTTATAACCCGCACGAAACTACTTCTAGTGCTGTTATTGACAAATACACAGCCATGTTACAAGAGTTAGACACAATGTTTAACAACGAAGTAGCTAAGAACAGACCTAACTTGTCCTTGGACAGTATTAACTCTATGAAGGCAGATGCTTTCTTAGGTAATAAAGCCCTTGAACTAGGTTTAATAGATGGAATCGTAACTTCAATGGATGAAGTACTTAATTTGAATGTTTCATTAACACAAAGAGGTGATGTTATGACACTAGAAGAGTTGAAAGCTCAACTAAGTGCTAAAGATACGGAGTTAGCTACGCTGCAAGCTAGTGTTACTAACGCTGTAAACGAAGCTGTTAAAGGTGAAAGAGCAAGATGTTTAGATATTTTAGCTGCTGGTCAAACTTTAAAAGTTTCTGCTGAGCAAGTTACTAAGCGTATTTCTGCTGGTACTGCTAAAGATGATGCTGTAGATATTTTTACCGCTATCGCTGAAGCCGTAGGTACTGCTACTGCAATTGATACCGCAACTGGTGCTGATGCTTCTGTTTCTAAAGAAACTGTAGTTGGTGCTAAAGAAGAACATAAAGTAGAAATTGATGGTCAAGCATTTTCAATGTCTGACATTATTGCTGCTGCTCAACAAATGAAAGGAGTTAAATAATGGCTGCTGAAACTTTTACCTATACACCTAAAAGACTTATTGCTGGCAATGACCCAGACGTAGTAACTAAACCATGTACTGTCCTTTTAGGTCAAAACTTGGCTCCAAACACTTTAGTAGAATCAGATGCTGCCGGTAAAATGAAAGCTCATGCTGGTGTTAATAAAGTAGCTGGTATCTTGATAAATGCTGTAGATGCTAGTGCTGCTGATAAAGCAGGTATTGTTTACATTGCAGGTGATTTCTTTGCTGACCAATTAGTTTTCCCAGCTGGTGCTAACACTAACTTGTTGAAACAAAAACTAGTTGAAGGCTCAATGATTGCCTTAACATTCTTGGAAACTGGAGAAGTATAATGGCTAGATTTGCTACACCTTATGAATTAAATGAAATTTACGGTACTTTAGAAGACCGTAACTACCCTACACCAACTGAATTGCAAAGTAACTTTGGTATCATGCAACCATTTGAAACTGAAACCATTAACTTGGATAAAGTTTCTCCTGATTTGCGTATCGGTGTATTTGTTGCTCCTGACGTTCAAGCTAAACCAACAGTAGCTCGTGGCTATGAAACTAAAGTATTCTATCCAGCTTACTGGAAAGATAAAACTACAGTTGACTTTAGAAACATCCGCGCTCGTAGAGTAGGTGAACAGATTTCTGTACCAACTTCTAATGCTGGTCGTATTGCACAAGCTTTGCAAGATAACATGGTTATTATGAAAGCTAAACGTGACCGTTTGTTAGAGTGGATTGCTTCTCAAATCTTGCTTTATGGTTCTTATGTTGCTACTTCTGACAGACATCCTTCTGTTTTAGTAGACTTGGAACCAAACATTGCTACTGATGCAGCTACTTTAAATGGTGGCCGTGCTAACCGTGCTAACTTGACTGCAACTGCTGTTACTTTACCTACTGGTTCTACTTTACCAGTTATTAATGATAACGGTGGCAACGGTAAACGTGCTTGGGGTTCTACTGGCGGTACTAATACTGTATCTCCTATTGCTGACTTGCAACAAATGTTGGATGCAGCTTGGGAACCTATTACCAAAATCTATATGTCAGATAACGCTTGGGAACAAGTTAAGAAAGATGCTTCTTTCTCTACAGTTATCAGCACTTTGATTACTACTACTTCTTCTTTCTTAGTTGACTTGTTACCACAACAACAATCTAAAGAAGGTTTGAAATTGCGTGGTACTATCGCTGGTGTGCCTATCTGGACATACAATGCAGCTTATCAAGGTAATACTTCTGCGGCTAGTTCTTTAACTAAGTTTATTCCTGATGGTTGGGTAGTTATGGTTCCTGCTTCTAACTTCGGTGTTCAAGCTTATGGTGCTATCCAACATGGTGCTGCTGACTTCGTAGCTAGTGAAATGTTCTGGAACTCTTGGGTAGAGGATGAGTTTGGTACTCCTTGGTTGCAAGGACAATCTGCTCCACTGTTCTTGCACAGCAAGATTAATTCCACAGTCAGTTGGAAAGTAATGTAATATAAGGAAGTCCCTATGGCATTTACAGCTTCTATTGAAGGACTAGACGAACTAAGAGAAAGACTTAGCTCTGGTACTATCGAGAAAAAGCTAGTGAAAGCCGTAGGGACAACTGCTTTACAGTTACATAATGTATTAAATAATCGAGTAAGTAAAACCTATGCTACTCGCAGAAGTTTGAACTCTGTTTTAAACTCACGAACTACTTCTGATTTTAAAAGAGGGGTCGGCTTTATAGAATTTGGCTTAGAGTATAACTTCATGCCAATTCTATTACAGGAATTTCCAGTAACTAAAACTCTAGTTCCTGCTAATTCTTCTTTCCTAGCTCCTAATAGATTTGGTTATAAAGAATTTCCAGCTATAAAAGGTAGATTAAAAAGAAAGAAACCTAATCAACAGTTAGCTGTTAGGGTTAAAAGAAACGGAAGCCCAACTACATTAGATAAAGCCTTCTATGGTGAATTACCAAGAGACAATAAAGTTTACCTAATGAAGCGTCATGTTAGTAATACTTGGATAGATGAGCCAAGTCCTACTAATTTAAAAGGTAAACGTGATTTAATGGGTATTCTATTCGGCCCTAGCTTATCTCAAATGGCTAATTCGGTTTATGAGAAAGACCCTTACTTAATCAAGTTTAGAGATACTTTTGCAGACCACGTTGTAAGGAACCTAGAACCATGGTAGAACCCATAGCAGAAACTTTAGAAATTTGCGGTACTAAGTTATATTTTGATAACTTTGAAATCTATGGTATTCCAGGTTTTCAAACACAAGTCTTATATAAAGGTGAAAGTACTCTTTACGAAGTAGAAAGACAGGAGTTTGCTTTCCAAGTATCTACTTTAGACTGTTATGAAAATTCTCTCATAGTAGATATGACTTTTTACATAGAAGATACTACTTATAGATATACCTTTAGCCTAGACAGACCCCCAATCCCAGATTTAACTGGCTGGTCAAAGTTAAATGTAATTTTTGTTTCCAAGGAAGCTTTATGATTGATGTTCAAGTACTGATAACAAAACTTAAAGCTGAAACTAATTACACGGTAGAACTTGCAAGAGTTAGAGAGCCTGAGTTACAGGAATTAGTTGATTTACCAATTATCTATATCGGCTATGCTAGTATAGATTCTAAGAATCCATCAGCTCCTATAGAACATACACTCTTTAACACTCATGGCGAGAACTTAGTACAAAGTTTTGATATTCAGATAGTTTGTAAAAGTCCAGACCTACCTACTATTTGGAAGACTATCTATACTAAGTTAATAACTTGGAACCCAGAACCATTAGAGCAATATCATTCTGGTTTTACTTATTCCCAAGGTGGTGTTATGGGTTTAGCTAACGGTAATCTCTGGTGGTTAGATAGATGGAAAATAGGTTTTCCAACACTTGAAGTAACTTTTTAATTAATGAGGTAATTATGGCTAGTGGCTATTATGGTGGTGGCAGCAACTACAAAGAAGAACCAGATACTAAGATTGGTTTAGAAAATGAAGTAGCTGTTCAAGTAGAACAAGTAATTGAACAAAAACCTGTAGTGGACTCTACAGCAACTAAAGAGGTAACAGAATAATGCCCTATGTAAAATTCCATGAAAAGAATATAGCTTTATTAGCAACTAAAGAAGTAACTGAAGGTACTTATGTAGCGCCTGTAGGTACTGACGCTGTTGCTGCTACTGCTATTGACGGTGGTATCACACGCGAAACTAATGCAATTACTTTCATCGGTGATTCTCTGTTCCGTGAAGAAACTACTTATTTAAAAGACGAATATGGTGATATTAATTTAAATACACCACAACAAGTATTAGGCGCTTTAAGTGGCTCTTTAGCTGCTGATGCGGCTCCTTTCTCAGAACTTTACCAAGCTTGTGGTGGTGCAGTTTCTGTATTCACAGCTGCTGTAGGTTCTTATCCAGCGGGTACAGTTATTGTTGATAATAACAGTACAAGTAACTCTACAATTTCTATTGACATTCGCAAATCATCTCCAGATGATGCGGCTAATGATAAGTTAGTTAAGATGTTAGGTTGTCGTGGTATGATGGATTTGACAACTAACATCAGCGAAGTACCTTCTTTAAAGTTTAACTTCAAAGGTGCTTTTACTGACCCAGCTACTGTAACTCGTGTTATCCCTGATTTCGTAAATCAAACATCACAGTTAGCTGCTGCTGTTAGAAAAGAAACTATCGTATCTACTTTAGTAGCTCCTATGACTGGTACTTTTACAGCTACAACTGGTGGTACACTCACATTAGCTGGTACTATTGGTAAGAAATTAGCTACTTTGTCTGCAAGTACTGCACTGACTCCAGCATTAACAGGTTCTGTTGCTGGTGATATTCGCTTTATCACAGTTGCAGGTGCTTCTGACGCTGCTTATAACGGTACTTTCTTAGCTACCATCATTGGCACAGGTACTGGCGCAGTATTACATTACCAAACTAAAGTTGCTATTGCTAGTGCGGCTCCTACAGGTACTATTACTTTAACAGTAGGCCCAATTGCTAAAACTTTCTCTTATGGTAACTGCTCAGCTCCTAACTTCTTTGGTTTTGACTTGACCCGTTATTTAACAGGTGCTGAAGAAGGTTTTGCTAAAGGTGCAACTCCTACTGACGTTACTGTTACCATGCTGGAAGATAAAGCAGGTACTACTAACTTTGACCCAGAAGCTAACATTGAACAGTTCTTTGGCGTTAAGATTAAATTTGGTACTGCCGCAGGTAAATATATCAGTTATGTATGGGATAGATTAGAACTTACCAATACTAAAGATACCAAAATTGGTACTTACTTTGGTAAAGACGTATCTATGAGAAATACAGGCAAAAGCTATATCATTTTCGAGTAATCTCCCTTCGGGAAGGTTGGAACATCTCCAATCTTCCCTCTTTTTAATTATTAGAGGACAATCTAATGGCCGTAAAATTATTTATTAAACTTCAAACTCCTACTATTGAACTTAAAGTATCTGCTAAAGATGCTGCGGGTAATAAAGACTCATTCACAGTAGGTTTCAAACGCTATGACTTAGCAACTGCTCAAGTGAAATTAGAGCAATTACAGAATATCTTTGAATCTGTTTCAAAAGAAACTACTTTAGATTCTAAAGAACTAAATACCTTTATCAAGAATGAAATTGTATTCTTGAAACAGATTAAACTGGATTTAGAAGACGAAAACGGCAACTCTAAAGAGTTATCTGTCGCAGATACTAGAACAGTTAAACCGAATGAAAGTCTGTGGGAGACAGCAGATGAATGTCTAGCCGTCCTCCTAGATATGTATCTGGGTTCTGCTCCTTACAGACTTTCTCTAATTACTGCCTTGCAGAAAGCTTTACTGAATAGCGATTATAGTGAAGCAGAAGTAAAAAACTAATAGAGGCTGGCGAGTACTTAGGAAAGATAGTTGAATTAGCAAAATATGAACAGGAAGTAGCAGTTAGTAATGCAAAGGTAAGTTCTTTACTAGCTGCTTTTCCTGGACTTACACAAGATACTACAGAAGTTGAGGAAGAAATCCATGAAGAAGATGTTTTTTATCTCTGGGAGACTAAAGAAGTTATCTTTAAGATTTACAAGATTGCTAGAAACTATTTATCTGAATACTATGCACTTGACTCAGCCATTCTTATAGAACTGATTAAAGAAAATAAAGTATCTATGGAAAGTGCTTTATCTGAAATACCGTATATTCATAGCGGATACCTTAACATTATCTTAGAAGAGAAAGAAAATGGCAGAACAGATACTGAAAGTTAAACTTGTTGCTGATGTGGGGCAATCTGAAGCGGCTTTAAAGCTGTTTACAGATTCGGCTAAAGATGCTGGAGTATCTATAGAAAAGGTCTTTAAAGCTGTTAATGTTGAAACAGATAAAATAGCTTATGATATTAAAGTAACTGCCGATGAACTGGATAAGTTAGATAAAGCTTTTAAGTCTGCTAAAGCAAAATTCTCAGAAGACGAGACTACTAAATTATCTAGTAGTTTTATTGAAGTTACTAAGAATATAGATGCTGAAGCTGCCAGAATTGCAAAAAGTCGTCAAAAAGGTTTTGAAGAAGACTTAGCTAAACGTACTACTAGGTTAAAAGAATCACTTAGCTTAGAACTAGCTTTAATCCGTGAAGGCGAAAATAGTATCACAGCTATTAAACTAGAGTCAGCTTCTAAACAAAGAAAACTTGAAGAAAAGTTACAAGAAGACCTAGCTGCTGTAAAGCAGAAGTTTATCGACCAAGATATAACTGCTGCTACTAAAAACACTTATATCAATAGACTATATGCTGATTATAAAGATGCTACTGTTAAGTTAAATGAATTAACTGATGAACGTATAGCTAAAGCAAAGCAAGAAGTAGCAGACTTTAATCTAGTAGAGAAGAAACTTGCTGAAACTTCTGCTAGACGAGTAAAACTTGTAGAAGATAGAGAGAAAGCTTTAACTGACATTCAAATAGCTGCTGCAAAAAAGTCTCAGGAAGTCCAAAATGCTTTAATCAAACAAACAGTAGATGCTTTAATAATAACAGATGATAAAGAATATAAAAGACTTCTAGCTGCTAGAAAAGCTAATGCAGAAGCTGCTTTTGGTGTTGGCGCACCACAAGCTAGTAGAGATGATAGGGGTTATGTACCTTTTTCTATGGGTACTGTTGGTGGTAAAAGAGAAGCAGAACAAGCAGTTTCTGATAATAGAGCGCAAACATTACAAGAAGCAGAAACTAGAGCTTTCTTAAATAGAAGAGCTAAAGCTAATAAAGAGTGGGCTGATAGTTTTAATACTGTCGTGACACCGGCCGTAGAAACTAATACTGGGGTATTAAAAAAGAATAAAGATGCTGTAGAGCAAGTAGGCAAGGCACATAAAAGTATGTTTGCTCATGTAGCAGAGGTAGTAGGTATTTATAGTGTCCTGAATACTACAATAAATCTAACAAAACAAGGTTTAATGGCTATTCCTCAAGCTGGTATAGCTATGCAACAAACTACCTCTACTTTAAGTGCTTTGTTTGGTACTATAAAAGCAGAAGACAATATAAAGTTTATTAGAGAACTTGCTAATACAGCTGGTCAGTCATTTAGTGATTTAGCAGAAGCTTATAGAAGATTTGCACCTTCTGCTGTTCTTGCTGGCGCTGCCCAAGAAGATGTAAATCAGGTATTTAAAGACTTTACAGAAACATCTACTGTATTGCATTTATCTACTGACCAAGTAAAATCTCTTTATTTAGCGTTAGAACAGATGTATGCTAAAACTACAATACAATCTGAAGAGATTAAGAAGCAGTTAGGTAACGTACTTCCTGGTGCGGTAGAAATTGGCGCTAAAGCTTGGGAAAACTATATAAATAAAGGAAAAGAAGGGGCAGCTAGAACTAAATTATCTGTAGCAGATTTTATGGAGGCTATGAGAAAGAATTTAGTTGCCTCTAAAAACTTTATCCCTGAATTTGCTGAAACTTATAAAAAGTTATTTGGTGGTGTTGATGATAGCGTTTTCATAGACGCTAGAACTAAACTATTATCTAACTTACAACGTATTAAAAATGAGTTGTTCTATATAGCATCTGATATGTTTGATATTACATCAGAAACTATGAATAAAGCTGTTAAACTTGCAGCTGACTTATTAACTTCTGTAAGACAGAATCTGGAAGGTGTTTTACAAGTAGTCACAGCTATAACAACAGTTATAGGTATTAATCTTGTAGCTTCTATAGCTAAGTTTGTTGCTAGTGTTGAAGGTATTACTAAAATTGGTCTTGTTATTGGAAGAGTATTTAATCCTTTAACTTTAGCAATTGCAGGAGCTACTGCTACACTTGGTGGATTGATGGAGGCTACTACTTCTGCCCAAGTTAAGTATGAAAAATTTACAGCGGCTTCTAAAGAACAAATAGCACAGTTAATGGCTACCTATGCTGCTCAAAAAGAAGGAGCGCAAGAAGCTGGCATGGAGTTAGAAAGACTTACTGAAAAATCAAAAAGTTTTTCTATAGATTATCAAGGAATACAAATAAGTTTTAGTTCTTTATTTGAAGGCCTGACCACTATGTTTAGTGAATGGTGGGATGAGGAGTTAGCTAGAAGTGCTAGAGACTGGGAGAAAATAAAAACATTAGCTTCTAAAGCATGGGATAGTATTGGAGAGTATATTAGAAAAATACTACCGTACTCTACAAGAGAATCTTTATCTGAAATGCAGGGTTATTTTCTTGACTTTGCTAGTTGGATAAATACTAATGTTATTAAACCAATTGCAGAAGATTTAGCTATTACTTTTGATGTAGTTCTTCAGAAAGCTAAAGTAGCACAAGCGGAGGCTAATGCTAAGATACAGAAAGAGAAACCTATTATATTTGCTGACCCTAATCTAGTTGGCGATGATACTGGTAATACCACTAAACCTCCCAAACCTACTGATGCTAATTTAAAACAAGCTGCTAATGAAAGATATAAAGCGGCTTTAGAAGAAATTAAAAATGCTTCTAAACAAATACAAGCTGACCTTACAGAAGCTCTAGGTAGTATAGATATTCTATATCAGCAAAACGCTATGTCTATTGAGACTTATTTCTCTCAAAAGATGCAGTTACAGGAAACTGATTTAGCTGTTCAGAAAGAGATGTTAAATCAAGAGTTACAATTAGCTTATGCTCAGAAAGATAAAGTTAAGATTCAAAAATTAAATGGTGAGTTAATTAAAGCTGAAACTGAGGCTAATAAACTTGCTACTAAAACTATTATTGAAAAGACTGATGCTACTAGAGCATACCAAGCAATGACTTTAGAAGGACAAGCTAAAGTACTCGCTTTCCAAGGTAGAGGTGGTGAAGCTGCTTTAGGTCAGTTTGATGTAGCTAATAGGGATAAGCTAGAAAAGTTTAAAATTGCCGGAGATACTGCTGCTCTTAGAAACTTAGAAATAGAAAGACAAAATGTTGCGTTAAAAGGTGCTATTGCTGATATAGATGAGAAACGAGCTTTGCAAGAAGCTGACTATCAAGCCGCTTTAGAAAGAACTAACATTCTTAAAAATACAGGAGCTATAGGTGAGTTTACTGCTTTACAACAGATAACTGCCGCTAATGAAGCTAGAATAGCATCTATGGAAGAAGCTGTTAGAATTAAAGAACTTGAAATAGCTAAGACTGAAGAACTTGTTGGTGTAGTAGACTTAAAAGAACGTAGTGCTTTAAAGAAACTAAGAGAAGAATTAGAGAATTTTAGACTTACATCGGATGCAGTAGCACAACATTTTGATAAAGTATTCTCAGATTCTTTTACTAATGCTTTCACAGGTTTTGCTAATGGTACTATGACAGCTAAACAAGCTTTCTCTAGTTTAATTACTTCTATGATTGGTGAGATTCAGAAGTTAATTGCTCAAGAAATGGCTAGTGCTGCTTTGAGAAGTGTTATCAAACCTTTAGCTAATTGGGCTATGTCTGGGATTGGGGATATGTTTAGTAGTGGTCAAAGTGCTGCTTTTACAGATACCTTTTCTAAATCTGGAACAGACTTCTGGGGGGCTGGTGCTACTAAAATATGGCCTAATGCTAATGGTGGTGTGTTTTCAGGCCCAGGTATCTCAGCTTACTCAGGTTCAATAGTATCTAAACCTACTATTTTCCCATTTGCTAAAGGTACTGGTTTAATGGGCGAAGCAGGGCCAGAAGCTATTTTACCTTTGACCAGAAATTCTAAAGGTAAACTCGGTGTAATTGCTGATAGTACTGGACAATCGGGCAGTAATGTGTATAATATAGCAGTTACTGTTCAAAGTTCTAAGGACGAAAAGCCCGCAGATACAGGACAGAAAATTGCAGAAGCTATGATGAGAACTATAGCTAAACAAGAAATCGGATTAGCAGCTAGACCAGGCAACTCACTTAATAGAACTACTAAATTTGGATAAGACATGACTACAACAGCTTTGCCTTTACCTAATAAAATAGCACTTTCAAGTGATAAGTCTGTTAGTTTCAGAGCCATCTCCTCCCAGTTTGGGGATGGTTATCAACAAATAGCACCTAATGGGATTAATAATAAGGTAGCTTCATGGAATGTTGAGTGGGGCGCTTTAACATTAACTGAAAGAAATACTGTAGAAACTGTATTAGATAGTGTTGGTTCTTGGGGAATACTAACTTGGACTCCTACTAATGAAACAGTACAATTGAAATTCAGAATCACTAATGAAGGATATTCCAGAAAAACTTTAAATAGAAATGGCGTATTTTCTATTTCTTGTAAGTTAGTTCAGGTCTTCGACATATGACTATTAATCAAGATGTTCTAAAATCAGAAGTTCCAGCATTAGTAGAGCTTTTTGAGATTGATTTAACTTCTACTAATGTTCCGGCTCTAGTTGGTAACGTGTTCAGAGTAGCTACTATGACTGACTCTACTGACCTAGCTAATATAAAAGCTGTTAGTTTTGGTGGGAATGACTACGTTCCGTACCCTATACAGATTTCTGAAGTATCTTTTTCTTCTGATGGTGCGCCTCCAAGACCAAAGTTAGTAATAGCTAATGTTAATAAGTATATTGGTCAGTTAGCTTTTGCCTACGGGGATATTATAGGTGCTACTGTTACTTATATTAGAACATTTACACCTTATTTGAATTCCTCTAGTAAAGTATCGCTGCCGCCATTGAAATACTTTATAGCTAAAAAGACTTCTCATAACAGAACTACACTATCCTTTGAGTTAAGGGATTTCAGAGATAAAGAAAGAGCTTTCCTTCCTAAACGGCAGATGTTAAAGAAAGACTTTCCTGGACTTGGGATTAATAAAAATGTCAGATAGAATAGAGTTGACTTTCAAACAGTCTGAGAAGATTAGAGAACATACCTTAAACTGTTATCCGCAGGAAATGTGTGGTTTCCTAACTGAAGATGATTTTATTCCTGTAAAGAATACTGCTGAGGAACCGGAAAAGTCATTTAGAATAGACAGTATAGACTATGCCAGAGGGTTTAGCAAAGCTATAGCGGTCGTTCATTCCCATACTAGAGCTTTAAAGAAACAGGAACTATTTGATTTAAGAACCCCTAGTTATACTGATTATGTTAATCAGAAGAAAACTGGTTTACCTTGGTTAATTGTCGGCTGCGAGAGTTTAACAGTTACAGACCCAATTCAGTTTCCAAGAGTTCCTAGTAATGAGTATATCGGTAGACCTTTTCAATGGTTTATCTATGATTGTTATAACTTAGTTCAGGACTTTTATAGGTTTGAACTTGATATTATTCTGAGAGATTCTCTAGTAGATAAAGATTATCAAGATATTAGGCACATGAATGATATATTTAGTGACTATTTCGAGGATTATGGGTTTAAAGAAATTCCTTTTGAGGAACTTACAGACGGTAATCTAGTTCTGTTAGACCACGGTGGCTTTACTTGTAATCATTTAGGTATCTATTGGAAAGGTCAGATTATTCATCAAGGTATGATTAGTGTATCAGTTCCTTTTGAAACTTTCTTAGGAAGAATAAATAAGGTATTAAAATATGTCGGCTAAACTAAATGTTGTTATTCTTTCAGGTGAAAATCCTGAGGTATTTGAATTGTTTGCTTCTAATATAAAAGAAGTAGTTAGTTTGTTACGCTTGCAGAAAGGTGATAGCTTTGCTGATGAATTGCTAAATAATAACTATAAGTTTGTATTAGCTGATTCTACTAGAGAAGATAGTTTTGTAGCTTTAGTACCTGAGGTTGTGTTTTCTAGTTTTGAAGGTTTTGATACTTTGTTGATTGTTCCTGAAGTAGATGGTGAACTACCTGCTGCTGCTGTAGGTTGGGCTGCTGGTGCTTTAATGACTGCTTCGGCTTCAGCTGGAGCCGCTGGAGGGGTTATGGCTTCTGTGGCTGCTTTTATGGCTACTTATGCTACAGCAATAACTATGGTACTTAATTTAGCTCTTAGCATTGGTTTAAATATGCTAATGTCTGCTTTGTCTCCTACTCCTGAATTCTCATCTGACCCTGCCGCAGCTCAGAACAAATCTAATTTATTTAATGGCGCACCTATAGTAAGAAACCAAGGTGGTAGTGTACCACTTATATTTGGTAATCCTTATTGTGGCGCAGTACTTATTTCATCTGGTGCATTTACAGAAGAGGTTACAGCATAATGGAAAACTTACCAGTAATTTATGGTGAAAAGAAAGGTGGTGGACATACTCCTGTAGAAGCTGCCGATACTTTATCCTCTAAACAGACAATGAGACTATTATTTGCCTTATCCGAAGGTCAAATAGATAGTGTCCAAGACATTTTAATAAATAGTGCGAGTATTAGTAACTATAGTTCTACTATAGACTACGAGGTTAGGCAAGGTACAGTTGACCAGACTGTTATTAAAGGTTTCTCTGAAGTAGAAGCCCCTTTAACTGGTGGTGGTGTCTTTCCAGTTGAGTTAAAAGCTGGTATTCAGCATATCTATTCACTTTTAGGTATGTATGATGCGGCTAGGGTTAATCTAACTATCCCTAGATTAATGCAAGTAACAGACCTAGGAGACCGAGTAGGTTACACAGTTACTTTATCTATTTACAAAAGACATCAACCATTTGACGATAGTCCAGGAAGTTGGCAATTAGCTAGTACTATTACTAAGAATGGTAAATGTACTAATCCTTATTCATGGGATGTAAGATTAGAAAAGCCAGCTACTACCGGAGAGCTAGATTCTTGGGGCATTATGATTGTCCGAGATTCTGCTGATGATTCGGATGATAGGCATTATAGCACTACAGCATTATCCGCTATAACTACTATAGTTGAGTCTAGTCTAACTTACCCACATACAGCTTTAGTTGGTGTTACTTTAAAGGATGCTGCCCAGTTTGGTGGTTCAATTCCTGAAATTAAGTTTAAAGTTAAAGGTATTAAATTACCTTTACCAGTTAATTATAACCCAACTACTAGAGCTTGTACTGGCGTATGGAATGGTGCATTTAAGTCAGTTAGAGAATATACTGATAACTTAGCTTGGATAACTTACTGGGTTCTACGAGAACATGGTTCTACTTTCTTAGACTCTGAATGGGGTTTAGAAATTGCTGCTAGTGATATTGATGTAGGTTCCTTTTACCTGTACGCCCAGTACTGTGACCAGTTAGTATCTGATGGTAAAGGTGGTCAAGAACCTAGATATACAGCGCACTTTCAGTTTATTGAAAGAGATAATGTTCCGACATTTTTAACCTATCTGTTGAACTTAGGTAATGCTAACTTCTCCTCTAATAGTCTAGGCCAGATTTCAATTATATGGGACGGTGCAGGTCAAAGCATTACTAAAGTAGTATCTAATGCTACTGT
>Ga0208224_1000086_pt1 | contig 16917 bp, 16 predicted proteins | sample LakMenEpi26Oct09_FD_150735 | JGI IMG/M metagenome (GOLD analysis project Ga0208224, IMG submission 150735) | Freshwater microbial communities from Lake Mendota, WI - 26OCT2009 deep hole epilimnion (SPAdes) | ecosystem: Environmental > Aquatic > Freshwater > Lake > Epilimnion/Euphotic zone ... | reverse complement strand
ACCCTACCTGATCAACAGGGTCTTCAATATGGTTTCTATGATATTAGAAATAAAGAATTTATTGGTAAGAATATAACATATAATAAATATCAAGAAGTTGGGCCACAAAATCTATACATAGGCCTGTATGCATACGACTATGATGGCGATTTGTCTACACAAAGAGAGTACACAGGATCCGCCAATGGAGATTTGTATACTCCAGTGCAAGTTCCAAGTAAGTCAGCTCATCCAGTATTTAAAGTCTCATCTATTCCTAAAAATAAAATTCAATTAATGAAGACTCCGTCAAAGCTTGCAAAGACGGAACCATGGCCACTTGCTGTGAGTTCTGGATCTTTTGTTAAGTCAATTGAAATAGATATGCAAAGACCAAAAGACTGGCTTGGAATATATAGTAGACAAACGCTAAGAGCAAAATATGATACGTCCAACATAGTGTCAGTTGGTTGGTCTAAGATTTTTGGTAGAGGACATTATGACATTATTGATGAAAGTCCGGTTTATAACAACGCACATTCAATTACAGTAAGAAATGCTCCAATACACATAGTCCACGAAAAGTCAGAAGACTTAACAAGATTTGCATCAGACTTTAGACCAGTTGTAAAAGTTTACACAAGATCATCTATTTCTGCACCTTGGCAGCAAGTTTCATATAATGATTTTAAAAACGTAAACTGTAAGACTGGTTTAATTGAATTTAATTCTTCAATTATTTCTTCAGACGAAAGACTTACAAAAGTAAGTTACACTACAGTTTCTTCTGATGTAATGGTCAGAAACTCTGCTGGATCACCAATACCATTAAACCCATTCTTGAATAAAGATATAGTTAGAGTAAACAAGCCACTGTATATTTATCTTAAGCCAACAGAAATATATAAACTAAAATCAACTCCAATAGATGGAATATATCCATCTGTTACTCAAGATGTAGTTGTAGAAGAATATATTCCTGATCCAGTAATAAATTTTACATATAATAACAACATATTTAATAAATATGACATTTCTGAATATGATCCGTTTGCTCTTTTGATAGGAATTGTTTATGTGATAGATACATTCTCCGATGAAAACTTTTCTTTTAGAGATCTGAGAAGAAGGGGCGGAGGAATTTCTGCCGGTTTTGATACCAATAAAGTTCTTAATGACATTGAAGAATCTATTTCATATTGGGACGTATACCCAGCAATGGGTGAGGCATATCCAAAGGGTGGTTATGTTATAGTTAAAATTCCAAAACTTGTTAAGAAAAACTTTACAAATCCAGATGAAGTATATACAATTGTTAGAAACAATATTACAGCTGGTGTAGTTTTTGAACTACAAGACATGGAAGGAAAGGATTGGGGCAGTAGTGTTACGACAACTTCCTGAGGTTTTAGAGACCTTTTCTTCGCAGAGTAGAAGAACTGTAGGATCTCTCTTACAAAGCATAAAGGGTGATAAAACCCAAATCTCTGTTCTTGTTGAAAACTTAAAGAACTTTGACAATTCTGTTAATTATACTCCGGCTTTGGCGCTTAGCTATTCGCCCATGAATGTTGAATCTGTTTTAGAATTTTTTAGAGATTCTGGATTAAGAGTGGGTCAGTTTTTTTCCGCCGCATCTTCCATATCAAATGTATTAAATTCTATGGTTTCAATATTTTCTTCTGAAATAAATAAACTAGAAAAAGATATATTGTTCTTAGAGAACTTTATAGATAACTATCAATTTATAGTTGGCGAAGATGATCTTTTTAATTTTAACTATATTGAAAATTTTGACAATGATATAAATTCTTTTGTTAACGAAAGCTCAACAATAAACTTATTTGACAGAGATGGCATAAACTTTTCTGAGAATGGCAACTATAAGATAGATACGGCGCTTAGCAAAATGTCAGTATCTACCGGTGCCACATTCATTAATCCAATTGAAAATATTTTTGAAATAAAAGAAACTAGTAATTTTTCTGAGTATACAACAACAAATACTAATTTTGACAAATTGTTTAATGAGAGCAGAAAAGACAACTGGTCTGTAACTATAAAGTCTCCATTCTTACTCACGTCTTCAATGCCAGAACTTTCAAAGTATGTAACATACGACACATCTTATATTAAAGGAGCACAGTCTGTAAACGAAGTGTCTTTCCGTATGCCTGTTGAGATGGACTTTATTAGAATAACTCCAAATGACGGAAACGGTTTGCAGTTACTTCAGGTAGTTCTAGTTAAAACAAATCCCGTAATGTCTATAGCTTCTACATCAATTCAAGATGAATACATAGATTTCCCCGTCTTGCATTCACCACTTTTGTTAAATAAATCTGTTGACGTTGTCTTTGAAAAGTCAAGAGTAAAGAAAGTTATATTTATCTTTAATCAATCCAAATATGTAAGAAGCGAAAATACGCCTATAAGACAAGAGGTAAATTCTAAAATATTAAGAGATATTGTAAATAGCAAGAAAAAAAATAGAAATAATAAATCTCAAACTTTACAAGATATAGTTTATTTTTATTTTAAAGGTTCATACAATGGAAATGTTTCTAAAAAAAATACAGAATTTTATTCAGATTATTATTCGAATCAATATCCAGTTTCTCAAGAGTACTCAGATTTTGGTTTTATAGAAAAAATGTATGGATATTCAAACGAAGAGATAAACGCTAAAATTTCTGACCTCACAGAGGAAAAAAACTCAAGTGCTATAGAAAATATAGTTCATAGCATAGTTCAACATGTTGTAGATTCTAGAAGTAATCTTTTTAACACTAAAATATATCGTTCTACAAGGAACAGCGCAAACGATAATTTAATTTCAACTTCTAGAACAGATGGTTTTATACCAGTTAAAAATGATCAAGAATCATATTCTCTTGATTTCCAAAAACAAGATCCACTTGCTCCTGGTTTAACTTTAGACGACGCTACAAAATATCTTGAAAGTAAAGAAATTTCTAATTCGTATGAATATAGTTTTTCTTTAAATGCAATTTCTTTTGGTATAAATAATGCTCAAAATCAAAACAAAGCTTGTTTTATTTCAAAAAAAATAGAAATGGATGGAGCTCCTCTTGGAGTAAAGGGCATTGTAAATATAGTTAAAGAAAGAAGAGATCTTTCTTTTACTAATTATGATTTATCAGAAGCTGGTTCTTATGAACTTTCTATGTCATGGAAAGATGTAATTGATTCAGAAATTTCCTGGACACCTTTAATGTCTGAGGTAGATGGAAAAATAGATTCTGAAGTATTGTTTTTTGATAAGCTAAATCTTGCGCAGCTAAGGTTTATGCCTAGCGAATCATCAATAAAAGTTTATAAAAATGGATTTTTAGAAAATCCAAATCTATGGTCTTATTCTAATATTGGAAATTATATAAAGTATGATTTAAATATAGACACAAATGCTATTTATGTAGTAGAATATGAAGTGGATTTAATTAATTATAAACAAAATGTAGTAGATATAGATTCATTATCTAATTCTAGTTTTGCTGTCAGGGTTTATACAGCTAGCGGTACTCCGGGAGAAAAGTTTCTCGGAACCAGCTCCGGAAATAAAGTTACCCTGTCTTATGTTCCCTTTATAGAGGATAAGTTTGCAACAGCTGTATATAATGATTTATATGGTACTATTAACACTACAGAAAACGTTGGTTATTCTCCAGTAGTAGTAGTTCTTGACAATGGCATGACTGCAGTAAATCTAACAAACTACACGAAGAATAGCTTTGAAAAAGGATTATTTTACGATACGGATCAGTATTTATTCTTTCAAAATGGTAAAGAGTTAATATTTAATAAACCAATTTCTAATCAATTGACAGTTACGTATAGTTATATTCCTTCTTCTTTAAGATTTAGATTAATTGTTAGGAATAATATTCCAGGTATTTATAATGGCATATCTGTTGACAATGTAATTCTTAAGTGCAAGGTTAAAAATCTTGATCCATTCTCCGAAAAACTTTTGAGGTTAGGCTAAAATGACTCAGCTATCTACAAATACAGTTGTTTATGATCAGATAATTTCAAAAGTTTCAAAATTTATTATTGATTATAGAGAAAATAAATTTCCAACAAATAAAAAACTTCTTGAAGAATACCAGAATCTTATATCGTTTTTAAATCAAAGAGTTTCTGGACCACTAACAGATTTTGTTCCATACATTAAAGGTGAACCACCAATATCTGAAAAGTTTAACACTTTTACAGCAAATTACTCAATTGATATAAATACAATATCCAAACAATTAGATTATATTTCTGCTGGACTTGTAAACTCTTTTAATCTTTTTAGTTCAGAAATTGAACAAGAGAATAAATTTATTAACAGAATTAAAAGTAAAGTAAAAGTTTTGCAAATGTATTCAAGTGGACCATCAAGCGATCTTTATTATTTTGGAAATTCATTTGATAGTTCTGATTATATAGACTTTTCAAAAATAAAAGATTCTACTATGATTCCAGTTATTGAAAGTGGACAAATGACTCTTTCTATTAATCAGATAAAAAACTGGAATACTAAATATGTATTCATAGAACCAGAGTCTAACGGTTTTGCGGGAAATAATCATGAAGCTTATAGACTAAGCGAAACTGATTCAGACTACAGATACTTCTTTAAGGATACTCCAACTTCTAGAAATAAAGAAAATATCAGGGACAATAATCCAACAACATTTTTTGAGTACGAACAGATTAATGTTAAAAGTAAACCAAGTGATGCAAAAAATTTTGAGTTTCAATATAGCAGCTCAGCTGGCACTGACAATGGCGTAAAATATCAAGACTGGTCTTCTTTTAGTGGTCCAAAACTTGTTTTAGCGCTTTCAATGGAAGCTGAATATGCTCAACCTGCAAACTTCGTCAACATACTTCCTTATTTTGGTAGTGGAAATTCGTTAACAAAAGATGTTATGGTGACAAAAATAGAAGTTACCGATGAAAAAGATGTAGTTGAAAATATTATATCTAATCCAATATGGATTAGCTCAAGCTTTATCCCATCTTCTCTAGAGAAAGCAAAGTACTTTTACTACAGAGAAGCTAAAGTAAGATTTCAAGAAAGAAATGTTAAAAAAATAAAGATTATATTTGAGCAATCAGAAGCTACAGATGTAAAGATTAAGCACCTTTACTATAAACCAGACTCCACAACAAGAGCTGGCAATCCATACTATGATCAAAATAGATTTGATCCAGAACAACCAATTATTGTTCAAGATCTTTCGTTCCCAGAAATACCGTGGTCATCAAAGATTTATGATACTAAAGTTTTGATTCCAAATGTAAATACTCCAAACATATTAAAAGCTGAAGTTAACAACACTAATTCAATTGACGTAAGTCTACAAAGATCTATACCAAAATCAAAAGGATACTGTGTCCAAGGTATTGGTATAGATGGAAGAACTTATAGAATAACAAATAGATTTTTTACAAATTTTAGCCAAGAAATATTACGCCTTACCAACTATAGTTCGATTAATGATCAAAACAGAAATACTTATATGTCTGATGCAAATGTTATAAGCGATTCAACAGATCAATCATCACCATACATTACTTCTTCCACCTCTAATGATTTAGCTTCAATACTGGATACAATAGTGACTTGGTTTAATACATTTAATAATGATGGAACTTCCGCGGACAAGTATAGAAAGTTTGGATTAAATCCCGACATACCAGTAAAAAGAGTAGAAACAAACAGTAAAGACACAAGTATTGAAAAAAGAAGTTATAAAGTTAACTTAATTAGACAATACGAAATTTTAGAGGCTCAAAGAAAATCTATAGGATTAAGAGACATTGCCATAGGACTGGAAACATATGCAGACGCTGGTCAAATTGTGTCAAGAAGATATGACACTCCTTCCGAGATAGAATATCTAACACTTTCTTCAGAGTCTTCTTTTTCTGGCCCAATTAGCGCAGATGTAAATGACTATATTCAATATAGTGTTTCTTTTGATGATGGAGTTAATTGGGTTCAAATTTCATCAATCGAAAGTCCTTTTAAAAATACTCCAGAAGTATTAGCTATAAATCAAAATATAGAAGAAAGATTTAGATTACCAGGTGTAAGCTATTTATTTCCACCAAAAATTCCAGCTTCTGTCAAAAATTTTATCCTAAAAATTGACATAAAAAAACCATCTTCAAAAAATGTAACTCCAATATTGTATTCTTATAAAGTCGGCGTAAAGGTAAAGCAAGTATGAGTATTTCAGAAATACAAAAAAGAAAATTTTTAGAGAATCTTTATAGATCATTTTATTCAACAGGCCTTAATGAATCAGATACCGCCTTAAGACAACCAAACGATGACGAAATAAAAAAAGAGTTTGATAATTATTTTTCTACCAACAGGATTGGTGTTCCATTAAGAGTAGACCCTAGTCTATTGAGAAATACTCCTATTACTAGTCCAGAAATAATGAATAATTTTATGGCAAGATATATACTCAATCTTGACGTTTTGTATGATTCCATAGATGATAACACGGAAAAACTAATGGATTCAGTAAGTTACTTAAATAAAAAAATAGACTTCTTAAAAGAAAAAAGAATTAATCTAGAAAAGAAGATAGATTCAATTTTATTTTCCATATCAAACACAGATGGATTTTTTTATTCGTTTAGTGAATCTTTTGCAAATTTAAATAATATAGATTTATCATTAACAAATGCATTTGTTGATACAGAGAATAAGAAGGCAACTCTTCCTAAATTTAAGTCTAATGTACTAGATTTTAATGCCCCAGGAAAGATCAATTATTCTAATGTTCAATATAGAATAATGTTTAATGGTAACGTTGCTGTTACGGATAGACAAATGCCAGATGTAAACAATATGTTTGATGGACTAAATAATACTATGTCAAAAGTTGAATTTAGCTCAGATATTATTGGCCCATGTGCATTGATAATGAACATACCATTAGACGCTCCATTTGTTATTTCTAAAGTTGACGGCAAACTCTCAACTGGTTCTGCCGTTACCACTGTAGTAGAATTAATTAATCAACAAAATTTAAATTCTTCACAATTTAGAAGAAAACAATCTAATTCAGATTATGATAGATTTTCATTTGACTTTGATCCACAGCTATCTGGTAGCTTGAGAATTACCCTAATTAAATATGAGCCAGATTATATTGATCAACTAGATACTAAAAATAAGTATAAATATACTTTTTGTATAAGAGATCTTATAGTTAGTGGCCAATACTATGACGCCAATGCTACGTTGATTAGTTCTCCAATATCAATACCTGCAGGAGATGCAAATAAAATAATTGATGCCGTAAGCATTGAAGCAGCAAATGAAAATCAAAATGTAGGAAATATTAACTTCTTCGTTGCTGAAGATGTTCAAGGGGCAAGTGGAATATCAGATTTTAATTGGATACCAATTTCTTCTTCAACGGAAAACTCAGCAGCTTTTGATCAAATTATTTCTTTTTCTAGATCAAATAAAGTATTTAAAAATATAAAGTCAAACCCATCAATAAATGATTTAAAGCTTTATGATGAATCGACAGACAATAATCTATCTGTTAAAAATCCTTCTACTTCTATATATAATGGTATTTCTGTTCGTAGAGTTGCTAAGCTTAATGAACAAGATTCTCCTTATAATTCTTATTTATTAGACTCTGTAAACTGTTTTAGTTTTAAATATACATCATATTTAAATGGTTTATATTTAGACACCAATAGATGGTCTTCTATTATTAATAAAACATTAGAAAATGTTCAGGTTTTTGAACCTGGAAATATACAAATAACAAATATACCATCTATCCCCATAGCTTTAAACTTAAATGGTATAAGCGGATTTTTGCAGACTTCTCTTTTAGTGGAAGAAGATACAGAGGCTGTGAATACAGTTTCTAAATCAGACACATCCGTTGCATGGGACATGGCTGTTTATCTTAACGGAACACTGCTGGCTGACATGCCAGCTGGAGTTTCTTCTAAAGAAGTTTCTTGGTCATTTAAAAAAGGCATTAATAATATAGTTGTAACTTTTGACGCATCAGGTACATCTTCTGGATCCATTTCCTTGATGAGTGGAGTTTCGATTTCTACATACGGAGTTCCTTTTGTTAAGTATTATTCATATGTAGATCCATTTGATTTTAGAATTAATAGAACAGAAAATGATACGGTGTTTACCATAGATAATTATCTTGGAAATAATGAGATACTTTGTAGATCAAAAGTTAACGATAATTCAAGAATTGTATTCCAAAAGAACTCCAATAATCCTGTGAATGCCATACGTTTTAGAGCAGATTTTTCTAGGTTCTCTAGTCCGTTTGGTACTCCATCTTTGGGTTCTTATAGAATTAAATTTAAAAATAGTAATTAGGATTTAAAATGGCAAGAACTTACACCGAAATAAAAAGAATAATACAGCCTCTATACCAAAGGTACAGAAGTGTGTTCAGGGGTCCTAGGGATTCTGCGATGGAAAATCTAGAAACGAATAAAATATTAATCGATATGCATAGACTTGAAGATTCTATACAAGATATAGACAATAGGATATATGATGAGCAAAGAATCTTTGTGGGTCAATATGATCCAGAAAAAACTCAGATACATGAAGATTATAATGACGGAAAGTACTATATATTTAGTGACATTCAATTTGACTACTATAGCAATGCCGCTACTCCAGATTACGTGCAAATAGACACTCTTGATACGGTCGCTTCAAAAATGAATAGACTATCTAAAAAAATTAAAATGCTAGAAAAAAGAAGGCTAAACGGATAAAATGTCTGAATTTATATACACTCAAAAAAGAACTAGGCAGTATAACGGCCCCGTAGATAGCTCTGATCACAATGCAAGAATAGAAGAGAATTACAAAGATTTAGTTTATTTATATAATAAATATAACGTAACAGATCAAAAGCTTACAGAAGCTTTTCAAAGAGTTTTAAAAGATCATATCTTTATTAATCAATACATTAAAGATATGGAAGACAGAGTAAAAGCTCTAGAGGCAGCTGAAGATCTAATTTCAATCCACAGCTATTCGCAAATAGATAATATAGCAATACCAAGTGGTGAATCTGGACTTCAGGGCGATGAAGTTCTGTCATACGATCCAGTTTACAACATCGTTACCCTACCAAAAGTAGACGGATCTTCGCATTCTAAACTAAAATTTTTTACTGGTATAAGTGGTCAAATAATTCCAGACTTCTTTGAAACAAGAGTTTCAAATAACCTTGCAGGAGTTGATACACAAGGTGCCATTGTTGATAGTACAAATGTATACAATGCAATTCTAGACAGATCAGACAAGTACTGGAAGCGTAGTATAGTCTCCAATACAATGTCACCGTATGGTGCTCAAATGTATTTATACATAAAGATTCCGGTAGAATATTCTGGCTCTAAAAAAACAAACTTTTTAAAGTTAAACCCATTTCCTTTGTTTGGCGTAGATATTCTTTCCATTCAGTACACAACACTTCAGAATCCAACGATGTCAGAAGACGATGTTTGGTATCCACTTAACAGAGATAGACTCTATGACGGAAACACAGAGGCAGTTGGCAAGGTTCCACCAGGTTCTTGGACAACTCTTGGATCTGATTATATTTTAAACTCTGGACCAATAGCTTTCTACTTCCCGGAATCAGAAATCACTGCTATTAGAATAGCGATGAGACAAAAAAATTACCTTATTGAGAACAATAAATACATATACACTTATGGTTTAAGCGATCTCGATATTAGATATGACAAATTTCTACCTACTGGTAGAATGATATTTAAATTTGATGCCCCAGAGGGTCAAACTATTAGCTCAATAACTAGTGTAACACCTAAAATATACAATGTTTCTCCATCTTTATTATCACAGGCTTTTAGTCATAGGGTAATCTACAACGATGGGTCAATCTATACCCTAGATAATCCTGGGTCTTCCAACTCAGTTTGGATAGAAGTCACCTTAAATCAGCTTCCAGATGGCACTGCTCCTGTTTTGTCTGATTTAGTCGTGAATTATAACTAAAGATAACAATATTCATAATTACTATATAAGCTTAAGAGCTTATCCAAGGAGACTAAAATGGCTACTTTTTATGTAGGACCTCGTCCTGTACTTAAGGGTCAAAACACTGCTGAAATGGTCAATCCATATACCACGATGACTGGTAAGGCCAAAGGCGCAGGGACCTATTCATATTACCCACTTTATAGCACAAGCCATATTTTAGATGGTGCACCAGACAATGACCATACCCCTGGTACTGGATACCATCCTGGCAACGTGCTGCTTTCACAAATTTTTAATGGCACTAGCCTTTATATTCACCCACTCGCTGGAACATTCCCAGACGGCACTGCAACATATGATGGTGCAAGATTCCGTCCAATGGAGTACAAGGGCTTAGCTGGTGCAGCAGCCTTTCCAAGCGGTTTTGGCCATGCGGACAGAACAAGTGATTATAGCTACAATAACTATATCTTTGATGGTGTTTCATCGGCAAACGTTTTCGCTAACACAGGTCACGCTCCAAGAACTGATGCACAAGGGGCACCAGCTTCATTTGGATCTTTTAGACCAGACGAGTATAATGGTCTTGCTAGTGCAAAAGTTTTTACAGCTGACTACGGTCAGGCAAACGTAACAGGTGATTATGGTAGAGAGAAAGTGCAAGAGTGGTACGGAGTGCCATCTGCAAAAGCTCTCTAATTATTTTAGCTCTCCTGTTAATCTAGAAAAAGATTCTAGGATAACAGGTTTAATTGGATGGGCAGCTTTAGTAGCTTTTGTTGTAGGGTATGATATATTCGCCATTAAAAGCAAAAAAGCAGAAACTCTAACTAGAAGTTTCTGGAGATTGTCAGAAGGTAAAACTTCTAAGTTTCCGGTAATAGCTGCATGGATGATTGTAACATTTCACCTCATGTTAGAAAAAGATGTTAGAAGAAAGATTACCAAATAGTCTACATACATACGCAATCCGTCATTGCGATGATATAATGTTGTAGGCGGATTAGTAGAAATTCCCGCTCGTATGAGCGGGTTTTTCTCTTTTGTAACTAGTTTTATAGGTTTCAGTAAGTTTAGGTAGAGGTATAAAGGTTATATGTTAATTGAAGATCTGCAAAAGGTTGTTAATGGCGAATCACTACCCACAAACGTTGCGGACATGTACCTTAGGATATATGTTTCAGACATTGACTGGAAGCCACACATTGCAAAATTTTGGGCCAATACAAAAAACAAAATTACAGAGGAAGACTCAGCAAAAGTGCACATGAGAAAATCCATAGCTTGTGCCAGCTTAATTCCTATCTACGATAAAAAAGTAATTCCAGATCCTCCACAAAATCTTTTATTTTGGTGCCCTACCTGGTCTCAGTTCAACGAGAGAGACTGGGTTCAGATGTATAAAAAAGTTGTTGAAGACGATATAAAAATCAGAAATAATAGGAAGAAACTATTACAGTACGGTGTTGTAGACTCTATAGATTATTTGCCCTTAACCCGACAGGCTTTTAATTGGCTTTACATGAAAGCAGAGGAAACAAAAGTAGTCGGCTCAAATAAAGAGGACTTAATTAAAAAGTTTGAAAACCTAGTAAAAATATATGGTGGCGCAGTAATATGTAACGTGTTTGCAAAACACGATACGAACATATCAAAGGTTTTAAACTGGAGAAGTGGTTATTTTATTGAGAAAGAAATCTATAAAATATACACACCAGATCAAATAAGTAAGATAAAACAAACGGAAATATCAAAGATAGATCCAAAGTACGTGAAGAAATTAACCAAAAACAAGGAGTCATAATGTCTGCAGAGACAACAACACAAGAGCAAACAACTACAAACTTTAACGCAGCTATAAATAACAGTAAAACTACCAGCATGTTCTCCTTTAGAATAAGTGACGACTTTCTTTCTGGCTATAAAACAAAAACACCTCCTTTTGGCTATAAAGATGCCGGCGGTAACTCTGTAGGTGAAATAACATTTCTTCGCACTTACTCTCGCCTTAAAGAAGATGGCACTAAAGAGACATGGGTTGATGTTTGCGAGCGTGTTATTAACGGCATGTACTCATTGCAAAAAGATCACTGTAAGAGAAACAGACTGCCATGGAACGATGCAAAGGCACAAGCTTCCGCTAAGGAAGCCTTTGATCGTCTTTTTAATCTTAAGTGGACTCCACCAGGTCGTGGACTTTGGGTTATGGGAACTCCTATAGTTAACGTACAAAGAAACTCAGCTGCACTACAGAATTGCGCTTTTGTATCTACTGCTGAGATGAATAAGTTTAATCCCGCAAAACCATTTGCATTCCTTATGGAAGCTTCAATGCTTGGCGTTGGTGTTGGTTTTGACGACAAGGGCGCAGATAAAGATTTTCCAATTTATGAATCTTCAAAAGCAACTGTCACTGAGATCATAGAAGACAGTAGAGAGGGTTGGGTTCAGTCTGTAACCAATCTTATTAACTCATATTTAAAAGCTGATCAAAGCCCAATTCAATTCGACTACTCCTTGGTTCGTCCTGCAGGTACTCCTATTAAAACATTTGGAGGAACAGCATCAGGCCCTGGCCCTTTGATTAAGCTCCATAACGCAATTAACAAGCTGTTCAAAGGAAGAGATGGGGATAAGCTTTCCAGAAAAGACATAGCCGATATTGGCAACTTGATTGGAGTTTGTGTTGTATCTGGAAACGTAAGAAGATCAGCAGAACTTCTTATAGGAAGAATTGATGATCAAGACTTCTTGAATCTTAAGAATTCAGAAGTTTTTCCAGAAAGAAATTCCTATAATTCAGAAAGCCCTGGTTGGGGTTGGATGTCAAATAACTCAGTAGAAGTTTCCGTTGGTCAAGACCTCTCTCCAATTGTAGATGGAATAGCTAGAAATGGCGAACCAGGTGTTATTTGGCTTGACATGTCCAGAAAGTATGGACGCTTAGCAGACGCTCCAAACAATAAAGACTGGCGCGTTGCGGGCTATAACCCATGCGCAGAACAGTCCTTGGAGTCATATGAATGCTGTACGCTTGTTGAAACTTACCTCAACCGTCATGAATCATTAGAAGACTATAAGAGAACTTTAAAGTTTGCTTACTTGTATGCAAAGACGGTAACACTTCTCCCAACTCATTGGGAAGAGACTAATGCAATCATGCAGCGTAATCGTCGCATTGGCACATCAATGTCCGGTGTTGCAAACTTTGCAGACCGTGTAGGCATGCCAGTACTTAGAGACTGGATGGATGAAGGTTATAAGATAGTAAAGAATTATGATACTGTTTACTCAGAGTGGCTTGGTATTCGCGAGTCTATTAAGATGACAACAGTAAAGCCATCTGGTACTGTCTCCATCCTCGCTGGAGAATCGCCTGGAGTGCACTGGACTCCTGGTGGAAAATACTTTAATAGAACAATTAGATTTTCTAATACAGAACCAATGTTGGAGCTTTTTAGAATGGCTAACTACATAGTAGAGCCAGCTTCTGAATCGCCAGATACAACCTCTGTTGTTTACTTCCCTATTAAGTCTGACGCAAAAAGATCTGAAAAAGAAGTTACAATCTTTGAAAAGATGGCATTAGCTGCAGCTGCACAAAGATACTGGTCTGACAACTCAGTTTCCGTAACAATATCTTTTAATGCAGAAAAAGAAAAAGACTATGTAGGAACTGTTCTTCATATGTATGATGGTCAGCTAAAAACTGTGTCTTTTCTTCCAGAAGGAAATGCAACATACCCTCAAATGCCATACACTCAAATAACACAAGAAGAGTATGAATCATATACTGGGAAGCTCTTCCCAATTGACTTCTCAGGGGTTTATGCTGGAATGGCGTCTGATGCAATCGGTGAGAACTACTGTACAACTGATGCATGTGAGATTAAGTTCATTAAGGAAAACACTAAGTAAAGATAAAAAATGTCAGAATTTGAAGATGATGATATAGATAAAATCTTTGAAGAGATGATAGGCTCAGATGGCCTTGAAGATATGAAATCTCACGAAGTTGATGCAATTATCAATATAGAAAAGGTTTCTACGGAATCTCTTTTAAAGGAATTAAATTTTATAATTCAATCTTTATCTAGAGCAACAACTCACGTATCAGAGTTGGCAATTAGTTTTATGTCGATAGAAGACTATGCCCTGAATGATGATATAAGAGATTTACTAGGTACAATCTATAAATTAACTGAAGATTTAGATGATTATATGGTAGAATTATTTATTGAAGAATCTGAATTATTAGAAGATGAGAATGAAGAAGATGATGAGTGAAAATAACTTAGTAACAGTATTAAATAATGGTTATGTAAGACTTGTTGACCATATGGGTTCTGATTTATCTGTAGTAAATGCTGCTAGAGCTTCTTTTGCTAAAGAAAGTGAAAAGTTTTCTACCAGCGATGCAAGATTGATAGACTTTCTTGCAAGAGAAAATCACATGTCTCCATTTCGTCACGCGTTTATTACATTTGAATTTAAAGCTCCCTTGATGGTTGCTCGTCAACATTGGAAATATGTTGTTGGCTCTGATCATACTATGGATTCATGGAATGAATCATCTAGAAGATATGTGACTATGGAACCAGAGTTCTATGTACCACGATCTGATCAATGGCGTCTTGCTCCAGAAGATAAAAAGCAAGGCTCCGCTGGATTATGCGATCCATTTACCGGAGCTGCTTTATCTGAGCAGTTAATTAGATACATTGAACAAGGCGAGGCGTATTACAATCTTGCTATGGAATCTGGAATTGCTCCAGAGCAAGCAAGATTATTTTTGCCAGCCTACTCAATGCATGTAGTTTACAGATGGTCTTGCAGTCTTCAATCTGCGTGTTTATTCCTGGTTCAAAGACTAGAAGAGCAAGCGCAAGAGGAAATAAGAGATTATGCTGAAGCTGTTCTACATCTAATTAAAGATCTATACCCAGTATCAATTAAAGCTTTAGTTGGCAAGTATTCTTATGCTTAACATTGTTTATATTATATTGTATTCAGTTTTAATTAATTGGATGATAAGCTTATCTATACTGTTTCAAGTATCAGAATCTAAAAATATTAGACTAAGATCTGGTATACTATTATTAATATCGGGAATAATTAGCGGGTATATAATTTACTTATTATGACTTACGGTGACTTAACTAGAAAAGATCTGCAGTATATGCAGATGTGTTATAGTGCGGCAACTATTTTTTCTACGTGTGGAAAAAAGAAATACGCAGCTATATTAGTAGATGAATACGGTCATATTGTTGGCTTTGGCTACAATGGCGGACCAAGTGGTTCTATTCATTGCGAAGATGGTGGATGTCCAAGATTTCAAGACATGTCACCAAGTGGATCCAGCTACGATAATTGTATAGCCATACACGCAGAAGCAAATGCATTTCTACATTCAGATTATAGTTCACAACCTAAAAAACTTTACGTTAATGGACCTCCGTGTTTAGGTTGTGCTAAGCTAATAGCTAATAGTACAATAACAGATGTATACTATGTAACAGATAACGAATACCAAAACTGGGATTCCATTGAAATGTTTTTGAATACCGCAAAAGTAAGAACCCATAGGGTAAAATAATGGCTGCATCAAAAGTTAACTACGTAGTAATTTACGCCGGCCATAGCCAAGTTTACGGCTGCTCTTCAAAAAAAATTGCCCTAGAATCTGCCCCACCAGAAGGGTGCTCACTAGAGGATAAGAGAGTTTTATTTATAACATTTGAACCAGACACTAATCAACTTTCAGTCTATAAGGTTGATGAAGCAGAGGTACTTAATGCAGATATTAAAGAAAAAAAAGAGAAGAAAACAGAAAATGAGTAAAGGGATAAAGAAAAAAGTATCCGTTAAACTAATGCCTGGGCAAGCTATTTTTGCTGCTGACATAGAAGTTCTGCAGCATATCGCTGAAACTTACATGTACCTTAGCCAATCTTCAGAAACAAATGAAGAAAAACAATCTTGGATATCTATATCAGAAGATATAGTAAAATGGATGAATCAAACATATTACACAGGTCAGGACGATGGACAAGAAGAAGAATGGTGAAATTTTAGTTTTTCTTTTAGGCTGTTTTTCTATTGGTTTAATAGCTGGATCATTTACTAAAAACAAATTTAAAAAACACATTGCAAAAAATCAACTAAGCGTAGCGCACTATGTAAACAGACTTTCAGAGTTTGATCTAAGTTCCGATAAAGTTGGTTCTGAATTCTTTTTTGATCTAATGTCAAGTGGTTTTAGTGCACAGTTAGCTTTTGACATAGTGCAAAAAGAATGTATTGAAATGGGAGAAAAATTTAATGATTGATTTATGTGTAGTAAACTATAATACAAGACCACTGTTGCAAAGATTTTTGGACACTCTGCATTCAGATATGTATCGTCCAGATGGCGCGCTCGCAAAGAATTGGAACCTATACATTACGGATAATGAGTCTACTGATGATTTTATTCCATGGCTTAGAGAAAATGAAGAAAAGTATTGGATTAATAGAACCTATCTTAGACAAAATATAGGCTACTCTGCTGCTATAAATAAAATGGCAAATACAAGTGGAGCAGAAATTATAGGAGTTTTAAACGGTGACGTTTGGATGACTAGTCAAGACTGTTTAAATATAGAAAAAATCTTTGCCAATAATCCGAACATACACATCCTTGGTCCAAAGCAAAGAGATGAAAACGGTTACATCACACATGCTGGAATTATCGGGAGCAACACTGCACCAAAACATAGAGGCTGGAGAGAGCACGATCCAGAAGATGTTTTATATAAAGATCAAATTGAATGCGTTACAGTATCTGGATCGGCATATTTTGTAAGAAGAGATGTATGGGAAGATATGACAAACAATCCACA
>Ga0208224_1000083_pt1 | contig 17840 bp, 16 predicted proteins | sample LakMenEpi26Oct09_FD_150735 | JGI IMG/M metagenome (GOLD analysis project Ga0208224, IMG submission 150735) | Freshwater microbial communities from Lake Mendota, WI - 26OCT2009 deep hole epilimnion (SPAdes) | ecosystem: Environmental > Aquatic > Freshwater > Lake > Epilimnion/Euphotic zone ... | reverse complement strand
CCTCACCCGCGAGCGCGCACTGCGCTCGTTTGCGATTGGGCTCTTCTTCACCGCGAACGCCGCCACCTACTTTGGGAGCCTCACCTGGATCGACGCCTCACTCGCCGGCCTCATGACGTATGCCTTCCCAGCGATCGTCGCTGTGCTCTCGATCTTCTTTGCGCACGCACCGTCGGGCCCGCGGCCGTGGATCGCGCTCGCCATCGCCACCACAGGTGTCGTGCTTGGTGTGGGTGGCATCCCCGAAGCAGAAGAGCCTGCACTGATTGGCCTCGTCCTCGGCATCGCCTCGCCCATCATCTACAGCTGCTACATCATCCTCGCCGCACGTCTCGGCGGGGAGACGAAGAGCGGCACCGGCGCTTCGGGTCGCGGGGGCACCTCGCCGCTCGCCGCCATTCCAATCAGCCTCTTCGGCACCGCGGTGGGCATGTTCGTGCTTCGTGCTGCGCTCGGCCGCGAACTGCTGCCCCTGCCGATCCCCGACGCAGCCCTACTGCCGATCATTGGAGTTGCCACCATCGCGGGCATCATTCCGATCGGCGCCTTCTATATAGGGGCGCAGCGACTTGGGGCTGCCCGCGCGGCGCTGATCAGTACCGTTGAGCCGATCTTCACGATCGTGGCTGCGGGCTACCTCTTTAAGGAGAGTCTCACCGCGATTCAGTTGGTCGGTGGGGCGCTGATCCTTGGTGCCGTGCTGGTGGCGGAGTGGGGGGCGATTCGATCTGCGAGCCCGCGCCGAAGCCCAGCGCGAAAGCGAACGCGCTAGGCGATCACCTCGTGGCAGGCGCGGCAGCGCGCCTCGTACGTGTCGTCACCCGCCATGCCGCCGATCACAATCAACTCATCATCGGCGCGTGCCGGCTTGCCATCTCGCAGGCGCTGGGTGCGCGTCGCCTCGTTTCCGCACACAACGCAGATCGCTGAGAGCTTCGTCACCTCATCGGCACGGGCCATCAGCTCTGGAATCGTGGCGAATGGGCGACCGGCAAAGTCTTGATCGAGCCCGCTCACGATCACGGTTCGTGGTGCCCCAACGATCTCTTCAATAATGGCGGGCAGCTCTGGCCCAAAGAACTGGGCCTCTTCAATCGCCACCGCATCAGGGTTCAGGCGCGCGACCTCGTTGCGAATGGCCTCAGCGTCAGGTGCCACCACGCTCGGGAAGCGGGTGCCCGTGCGGCTCACCACCTCTCCTGGGGCGACGCGGGTGTCGCGGGCGGGGGTGATCAGGAGCACGCTCTGCCCGGCGATCTGCCGGCGCGTGAGGAGGCGCACAACCTCGGCCGTCTTGCCGCTGCTCATGCAGCCGGCAATGACGTGGAGCCAGGGTCGACGCGGAATAGGCATGGGCGAGATAGTAGCCGATCCCGTAACAATCGTCTTTTGTGAACAACTCACCGCAGAATTAACAGAACGGTAACCAGTTGATTACGAAGCGTTGACGACGCCAGTAGAGGATGGACTCGCGCCGAGTAATCGGCGGGTGCGTGGCGCCCAGCCACATTGAGTAACCAAGGAGTTGAACGTGAAGCTCAAGTCTCGCTTCAAGTTCGCCGTTACCGCAGCACTGACCCTCTCGGTCATGTTGAGCGGTGTCGCGAGCGCAACAGCACCAACAATCGACATCAACGCCGGGCCCAGCGACGGTGACACGGAAGGCAAGATCGAAGGATCTGGCGCCACATTCCCGTGGGAGCAGTACAAGAGCTGGTTCACCGACTTTACGAACGAGAACCCACTGTGCAACACCTCTAGCTCTGACACATGCACAGGGTATGAATTCTTCCACGCATCAGACACCGACGGCCTGATCCTCGGTTACTCCGGTGGCGGTTCAAGCACGGGAATTAACAACTTCTTTGGTGCAAACCGAATGACCGCAACCCAGATGTTCTCCGGAACAGACTCGGTCCTCACGTCTTCACAACGTACGTCAATTGAAACCGCGCTCGGCGGAGCAAACAAGTACTCAGTGATCCCTGCAACTGCAGGGCCGGTTGCAGTGATCTATAACCTTCCAGGCTTGAAGCAGAAGATCTCTTCGACCTCAACGAGGACGACAACCGCGACCCTTCGCCTGAATGGCGAAACACTCTGCGGGATCTATGCAGGCCAGATCAAGAAGTGGAACGATGCGAAGATCAAGAAGCTAAACCCGCTCATCACCAATCTTCCCTCGTCCAACATTAATGTTGTTGGTCGAAGCGATGGGTCTGGTACAACCTTTATCTTCACCTCGTACCTCGGCAAGGCTGCAACAGCCGCACAGAAGCAGTGCGGAATGCACAGCAACTTCACCTCAAACACAGAGGCGAATTTCAATGACTCTCCCGCTTCATCAACGGACTTCGTTCCAGTAAACACCGCGCCGGGCACCTACTTTGCTGGAATCCGGACTGCAAATGGTGCTTCTGCAATCGTGGGCAAGAGCGGCAACGGTGGCATCGCGCCGTACGTCAAGGCGACGACTGGCACGATCTCATACGTTGAGAGCTCGTTTGCATCCAAGTACGGGCTGAAGTCCGCAGCTATGGAGACGAGGAGCAAGCTCACGAGTGGCGTGAACAAGGGCAAGCCCAACTACCTATTGCCGAGCACGTCTTATGCAGTTGCAGCGCTGACGGCGCATGCTGCCGTAGCGGGCCAGGATCCGATTAATCCGTCGGTCAGCTATGTTCAGCCAGTCTTCGCAACGGGAACCTCGTCCTACCCAATCGTTGGGTACTCGTGGCTCTTGGTCTACCATGATTTTGAGGCAGCGACTAGTGGCACAGTAGGCAAGGGCCAGGTCCAAGGGCTTGTAGCCTTCTTGAACTGGGCGCTGACGTCAGGACAGACGTCGACGTATCAGGCACGAGGCTACGTGCCACTCCCGGCCTCTGTCAGGACGACAGCGATCCAGGAGCTGAAGTCGATCACCTGGGAAGGTACCGCCGTCTGGCCATAAGTTCGAACGTGCCCGCGTAGCGCGGGCCTCTGGAGGGGTGGACGAACGTCGTCCACCCCTCCAGTCATCTACTGGCTAACTTCACCATCGAAGCAACACACGAAAAGAATGAAGGGATGGAGATGGCGGGACTGGAGCTACGAAGAACAGGCGGGCTGTCAGCGGACAGTCTCTTTCGTCGCATCACTGGAACCGGCCTCCTTGTGCTCGGCGTCGCCCTTGTTGGCTTGATCGTTGCGTTCGTTGGCTACAGCAATCCACTTTGGGCGATTCAAAGTCCGATTGACTTCCTGACCAGCGCAACCTGGTCCACGGGCACTATTGATGAGAACGGCCAGGTCGTTGACGCCCTATACGGTGCGCTCGGCGCCCTCTTCGGAACCGCCGCGACCAGCCTCATTGCCGTGCTGTTCGCAGCGCCGATCGGCATCCTCGCTGCGATCTACCTCGTGGAGTTTGCTCCACCGCGCGTCTCTGCACCACTCACCTTCATCGTAGAGTTGATCGCCGCAATCCCTTCCGTAGTCTTCGGCCTGTGGGCAGCTGGCGATCTCTCGAACCGACTCCGAGACACCATTGAATGGTGGATCGCGTCATCATTCGGCCGCTTCATCCCCTTCCTTTCAGAAGACCCTGAATCCCCTGCAGCAGACAGCGTGTTCCGCGCCGGCTTCCTCTTGGCGATCATGATCTTGCCGATGGTGGTTGCCGTGAGCCGAGAGTTCATTCGCTCGGTACCCATCTCGCTCCGCGAGGGCTACATCGGCATGGGCGCCACAAAATGGGAAGTGATTCGCGACGTGATCCTCCCAACGGCACGCATCGGCCTCATCGGCGGTGTTCTTCTTGCCCTCGGCCGCGCGATCGGCGAAACCGTTGCTGTCACCATGGTGATCGGTAATGCGGAGGGTGTCCCATCGTCGCTCTTCCAGCCCGGCCAAACGGTCGCCAGCAAGATCGCCTCCAACATCGCTGAGGCTTCGGGAGAAATTGCAATCGGCTCTATGGCCGCCTTGGGCCTCTCACTCTTCCTGCTGACGACGATGATTAGTCTTGCGGTGCGTGTGCTGATCCGTCGATTCGCGTTTACTGGGGGGCGCGCATGAGCATGCAGACGGGCACAATTGCCAAGCTGCTGACCCAGCCAACTGCCGGCGAACGCGCGCGACAGCGCGTCAACTGGACGATGCGCATCCTTGTGGGCGTCGCAGCCTTCCTGGCGATCCTGCCACTCATCGCCCTTATCGCATTTGTTTTACTCCAGTCGGCACCATTCCTCGTGCCATCGTTTTTCTTCAACAATCCGCTCGACACCTCGCCAGGCATTCTCAACGCGATCGTTGGGTCACTTCAGCTCACCGGATTGACGGTTCTGATCAGCGGGCCGATCGGCATCGCAGGCGGGGTGTATCTCTCTGAGTTCGCCTCGCCTCGAGTCGTCGCCATTGGCGAGACGGCGATTGACGTGATGCTTGGAGTTCCGAGCATCGTTGCGGGCGTGTTTGCCTATCTCATCTTGGTGCCCGTCTTGGGCTTCTCGGGGTGGGCGGCAGTTGCCGCGCTCTCCATCTTGACCCTGCCGATCATGATGCGTTCGACCCAAGAGGTGCTTCGCCTCGTGCCGCAGGCAATTCGTGAGGCCTCGCTCGCGCTTGGCGTTCCAGTTTGGAAGACAGCTCTCTTCGTGAGCGTGCGCACCGCACTGCCTGGAATCCTCACCGGCGTGATCCTCGCATTTAGCCGTGCTCTTGGCGAAACGGCGCCGCTCCTAATGACGGCCCGAGGCACCAACGCGGAGAACTGGCTTGATTTCAGCACCACCATGAACGCGATGCCAATCGTGATCTACCAGTACTCCGCTGCTGCAGATGACCTTCTGATCGGCCAGGCGTGGGCAACAGCGCTGGTCTTGATGGCCATCGCACTCACCATTAACGTGCTGGTTCGAGGCCGAACCGTCAATAGCAGAACAGCGTAAGGAGGGGACAGAATGGCTACAGAGAAGCGCAAGACTGAGAACACAACGACAGGTGCTAAGGACGAACTCGCTCAGGCTGCGGCTCGCCCAGCAGCGCAAGCTGCGAAGCGCGCATCAGCTAGCGAGGGCGACGGCGGTCGCCTGACGCTTGAAAACGTCTCGGCGCGCTACGGTGCCTTCCGCGCCGTGAAGGATGTGACGTTGGCGGTGCGACCGAAGAGTGTGACCGCGCTCATCGGCCCATCCGGCTGCGGCAAGTCGACCCTCATTCGAACCATCAACCGCATGCATGAGACGCTCCCAGGAGCCACGGTCTCCGGCTCCATTTCACTCGACGGTGTTGACCTGTACAGCTCCAATGTGGATCCAGTGCGCGCACGCCGCGTCGTCGGCATGGTCTTCCAGAAGCCGAACCCGTTCCCAACGATGTCCATTAGCGAGAACGTCTCGAGCGGCCTCCGCTTGACGGGCGGAACGTCGAAAAGCGAAATTGCAGGGATCGTCGAAGACTCCCTCCGACGAGCTGCGCTCTGGGACGAGGTCAAGGACAAGCTCAACCAGCCGGGCACGTCGCTCTCGGGTGGGCAGCAGCAGCGACTCTGCATCGCCCGCACGATTGCCGTGAAGCCGCGCGTGGTGCTGATGGATGAGCCGTGCTCAGCCCTCGATCCAGTAGCGACCCTCAAGATCGAGGAGCTCATTCGAGATCTGGCTGCGGAGTACACGATCGTGATCGTGACCCACAACATGCAGCAGGCCTCACGTGTCTCCGACGAGACGGCCTTCTTCTCGATGGATGACGACCGTGCCGGCTACTTGGTGGAGACAGGCCCAACAGCCGAGATGTTCACCAACCCGAAGCAGGCGCTCACCGAAGGCTACATTCAGGGACGATTCGGGTGACCAAGCGGCGCAGCCTCGCCTCAATTCTCTCCATCGCGCTCATTGCGGTCGCTTGCCGACCACCCGTCGGCGGGAGCGTTGAGCCATCGGCTTCGTCGATCGCAGGTGAACTGCGCCCCTCGAAGGAGATCGCGGTCACGGTGCACCTACCTGGCGCCCCAGATGTGTTGACCGCCCCACTGGCATACGCCGCAGCGTCGGAGACGATCGCCGCAGCAGGCATCACCCTGAATCAGGTTCCACCAACCGCGGGCGAAGCTCCCTTCCCACTGGTCGCCTCCACGACTCGGCTCCAGCTCTACATTGCAACGCCCGATGCCGTGCTCGCATCTGCAACGGCGCGCGAGTCACTCGTGATGATCGCCAATCTGCAGCAGAAAACTTCGATGGTGCTCGTCGCCCCCGCCGGAGGGGCAGCCACCGCAGCAGATCTCAGCGGAACGACGATCCTGGTGCAGGGCATGATTGGTGACGAGGCTCCGCTGCTGGCCCTTCTCGCACGCGAAGGTGCCGAGAACGTGACCGCGGAGCTCCCAGCGGATTCCTCGATCCCCCTCGACCTCACCCCACTGTTTGACGGAACCTACTCCGCCGCGTTCCTCACAAGTTACGACGGCCTCGGCCGCGCGCAAGAGTTCATCTCGTTCGAGTCTGGGCTCCCTGTGGGCCCTGACGGCATCACTGTTATCGACCTGGGCGATACGTCGAGCGTGTTCGGCCTCGGGCTTTGGATGGAGAAGACTGCGCAGGACGACGAGGATCTCAGCATCGCCGCCGCGCTGATTCTGATTGGTCTCACCGATGGTCTCGCGTTCTGCCGAGACCAACCAAGCGAGTGCGCCTCAATCTTTGAGCAGGGTGGGGAGACCGATCGCTTCGGTGACAGCCTCGCCTGGTCTGTAGACCAGTTCAATGCCTCCGTGTGGCCGGCACCGAAGGGCGTGCTTGATGTCATCAGCGTGAGCGTCGCAGGCATTTCCATCAGCAACCAGATCTTGGAGCGTGCCATTCCGAATCTGCCGGCGACTATCGATCGCATCGGCGATAGCTGGGCACCGAGCGGGGTTGCACTACCGCTGGAGTAGTCCCCGAGCCCCTGTGATCAAGGAGCAATCCTGGCGGAATAAGGCATTAACAGTCCGTTAACAATGTTAACGGAGAGTACCCCTAACGGACACAGATGTGGCCGTAGCGAGGGGACCCCTCGCAACACATTCGGATGAGAGGAGCACCATGAAAAGCACCATGAAGAAGTTCAGCGTGGCCGTTGCGGCCGCCCTGTTCATCGCCGCCTGTGGCGGCGCAGCAGCCAGTCCTTCGGGACCTGCCTTGACCGGCGATATCTCCATTGACGGCTCAAGCACCGTTTATCCAATCGCCGAAGCTGTAGCTGAGGAGTTCCAGAACGCGAACTCCGGCGTACAGGTCACCGTCGCCTTCTCGGGCACCGGTGGTGGTTTCAAGAAGTTCTGCGCCGGCGAGATGGACGCCAACAACGCGTCCCGCCCAATCAAGACGAGCGACAAGCCTGGTGACGACGGTGTTGCTGGAACTGCCGACGACGTCCTCTCTGAGGCGACGATCTGCAAGAACGCAGGCATTGAGTACATTGAGTTGAAGGTCGCCCTTGACGCACTCGCCGTTGTGGTGAGCAAGGAGAACACCTTCGTTGCCTGCCTCACAACCGACGAGCTCAAGGCAATTTGGGACCTCGATTCGACGGTCGAGACCTGGGCTGACGTTCGTGCTGAATGGCCAGCCGAGAAGATCGACCTGTATGGCCCTGGCGCAGACTCCGGAACCTTTGACTACTTCACGGAAGTGATCAACGGCGAGGCGAAGCGCTCGCGCTCCGATTACACCGCATCCGAGGATGACAACACCTTGGTGACTGGCATTAGCGGCTCACAGTACGCGCTGGGCTACTTCGGCCTTGCGTATGTGACTGAGAATGCCGACAAGATTCGGGCAGTTGAGATTGATGGCGGCAGCGGTTGCACCGCGCCGTCTGCAGATGCAGCAAACGACGGTAGCTACGCGCCGCTCGGGCGACCGCTCTTCGTCTATGCATCCGTAGCAGCACTGGCTCGACCCGAGGTCGCAGCGTTCTTCCGGTTCTTCCTGGAGAACACGAACGAACTCTCGGCCGAGGTTGGCTACATCGGGCTCAACGATGCAGATCTAGCCGCCGCGAAGGCGACCCTAGAGGCTGCACTCAAGTAAGGATCCTGAGCGGGCGCTGAGCCCTCACGCACGCTCAAACGACCCGGGGGCCCCATCAGCCCCCGGGTCGACACTTCTAGGGGTAGGATCGCCGCGTACGGGGTAGCGGCTTAGGAGGAGGGTCTGTGGCAGGCGTATCGACAGCTCATCGCCCCGACTCCGCCGCGACCACCCGCAGGGGCGAGGCGCTCATTGAATTCCTCCTTCGAGCTTCGGCGGCCATCGGGATCATCACGACCGTTGGTATCGTCACCGTCCTCCTCGTCGAAGCGATCTTCTTCTTCGGCGAAGTCTCCCCTGTTGACTTCTTCACTGGAACTCGTTGGTCAGCATCAATCCTTCCGTATGCGTTCGGTGTTATTCCACTAATCACGAGCACACTCATGATCGCCTTCATTGCGCTCGTTCTTGCGGTACCACTCGGTGTGCTGGCCGCGGTCTGGATGAGCGAGTTTGCGAGCCAGCGGGTTCGTTCCATCATCAAGCCAGTCCTTGAGATCCTGGCTGGCATCCCAACGATCGTGTACGGCTTCTTTGCGATCACGGTCATCACTCCGCTACTGAAGGCCACGATCTTGCCTGACCTTGGGACCTTTTCGGCTCTATCAGCCGGCATTGTCGTTGGCATCTTGGTCCTCCCACTCGTTGCATCACTTACTGAGGATGCACTGCGGGCCGTACCCCGTGGCTTGCGAGAGGGCTCATATGCGCTGGGAGCAACGCGCTGGGAGACGGTGCGCCGAGTGCTCCTACCAGCAGCGCTATCAGGCATTGCTGCGGCGGTGATCTTGGCAATGAGTCGCGCCGTTGGCGAAACAATGGCCGTGGTGCTCGCCGCCGGAACCAATCCTCAGCTGACGCTGAACCCAACGGAATCTGTGCAAACGATGACCGCGTTTATCGTGCAGATTAGCCTTGGAGACACCCCAACCGAAAGCATCCAGTTCAAGGCACTCTTCGCCGTGGGCGCCACGCTCTTCGCGATCACCTTCACGCTCAACCTCATCAGCGCCTGGCTGGTGGCGCGCTATCGGAACGTGTACGAATGAGCAGCCAGACGACCACACGTCGAAAAGTCGCTAATGCGCTGTTTGGCTTGCTGGCCTTCCTCGCGATCTTCGCCAGCCTTGTCACGCTCGTGGCACTGCTGATCGATGTGGTTGCGCGCGGCGGGAGCAGTGTTGATTTGCAGTTCTTCACCTCGGCACCGAGCCGCATCCCCGCCAAGGCTGGCATTCTGCCAGCGCTCGTCGGCACGCTCTGGGTGACGACGCTCGTTGCGATCATGACTTTCCCAATCGGTGTCGCCGCCGCAATCTATTTGGAGGAATACGCCGGGCGTGGTCGCTGGTCACGTCTGTTGCGCATCAACATCTCCAACCTCGCCGGCGTCCCCTCGATCGTGTACGGCATCTTTGGGCTGGCACTTTTCGTGCGGCTTCTCGGCCTAGGGCGCACGGTCTTTGCAGCTGCGCTCACGCTCAGTCTGCTCATTCTTCCCGTGGTGATCATTTCAAGCATGGAGGCGATTCGTGCCGTGCCGCCTAGCCAGCGCGAGGCGGCATATGCACTTGGTGCAACACGCTGGCAGATGGTGCGCCGAGCGCTGCTCCCCGCTGCGGCGCCTGGAATCCTTACCGGCATCGTGTTGGCTGTTGGCCGTGCGGTCGGCGAAACCGCACCGCTGATTCTTATTGGGGCCGTCACCTTTGTGACCTTCGTGCCGGTGAATCCATTTGAAGATAAGTACACCGTGTTGCCGATTCAGATCTTCAACTGGGCAGGCCGACCGCAAGCAGCCTTCCAGGAGATCTCTGCTGCGGCGATCCTGGTGCTCCTTGTGCTCATGTTCCTGCTCAATCTCGTGGCGATAATCCTTCGTGCGCGACTGTCGCGCACGATCCAGTGGTGAGGTACCTTCTGTGGCAATGAACGATCGTGAGCCAGTGACCAAGCCTTCAGTAAGCCAGGTGGGTGCGAGCGCCCCGTCGAGTGCTACCGGTGCTCCTGCCACATCACCAACAAACCCCGCACTGCTCCTTGAGAACGTCAGCTGCTGGTATGGCGGTTTCCGTGCGGTGCGCGAGGTAAGCCTCTCCATCCCGCGGAACAAGGTCACGGCGCTGATCGGCCCCTCCGGCTGCGGGAAGAGCACGCTGCTCCGTTCCATCAATCGCATGAACGATCTGGTACCTGGGTTCCGTATGGAGGGGGAGATCGCCTTCGAGGGCACCTCTGTGCACGCTCGCGCAACCGATGTGATTGATCTTCGCCGCCGCGTCGGCATGGTCTTCCAGAAGCCGAACCCATTCCCAAAGTCCATCTTCGAGAATGTGGCATTCGGCCTCCGTCTTCTCGGCGAGACTACGGGCATCGATGCCCTCGTTGAAGAGAGCCTCCGCGCCGCTGCCCTTTGGGACGAGGTGAAAGATAAGCTCGATCAACCTGGGCTCTCCCTCTCGGGCGGGCAGCAGCAGCGCCTCTGCATCGCGCGAGCCATCGCCATTCGGCCAGAGGTCATTCTCATGGATGAGCCCTGCTCGGCGCTGGACCCAAAGTCCACGCTGCAGATCGAAGAGCTGATGCGCAAGTTGATTCGCGATTACACGATCGTGATCGTGACGCACAACATGCAGCAGGCGGCACGTGCGTCGGACTACACCGTCTTCTTGACCATGGGCGACGACCGTGCCGGCTATGTGGTGGAGCAGGGTGAGACGGGGAAGATCTTCACCGCGCCACAGCAGCAGCTGACCGCCGACTACGTCTCGGGCCGCTTCGGCTGATCTGCGTTCGCGGGAACGCCGCCAGTACGCCCCTTCCCATAGGATTACGACCCGCCCAATAACCCGCTCGTAGGAGTTGGTATGCAAACAGAGCGAACTCTCTTGACGTCGCGTCACGCCGTGCGGGCCGTGGTGGTGGCAGGCGCCCTGGTGATTGGGGCGACGGTCGGTCGAACCAGCGCCGCGTTCACAGCTACGGCGCCCGTTACTGGCGGAGCCACATCCGGAGTCGTCTCGTTGAGTACGGGCGGTGTCCAGCAGCTGACCTTCGGTGGCGCAACACTCACCAACATTGGCCCAGGCGCAACGTTTACTCAGACGGTCACGGTGCTGAACGAATCAACGGTGACGACGCCATCGAGCCTTACGGAGATTGCGGTCTGGAGCGATATCGCCGGCACATCGACCGCCCCAACTGGGCTCGGCGCCGCGCTTCAGGTAACGATCACACGCAGCATTGGTGGCGGGAGCGCAGAGACGCTCTACAGCGGCGCGCTGAATGGGCTCTCGGCGTACGACTCATTTGCAGCACCGATCGGCACAGCATGGAGCTCGCAGAACGGGGGTGCACTGACAGGCGTAACGGCGAAGAGTGCGGCGTACACCTTCAACTTCACGCTGCCAGCGAGTGCCACAACGGGGGCCGACTCTTCCGTTGCAGTGGCATTCACCTTTGAGGCACGCAACAAGACGCAATGAGCCGAGCACGTTGGGCCGCCGCGTGGGTGATTGCCATCGCGTGTGCAACGCAGCTCGCCGGCTTACGGCTGTTATTGGTCTCAGGAAACTCGATGAGTCCGAGCATTCGCGATGGCGATCTCGTTCTGACAGCACGCCTCTGGCTAGGCAGCTCAGTGGGAGACGTTGTGCTGGTGAAGCGTTCGAGCGATGGCCAGCTGCTCTTGCATCGGGTGATCGAGGAGGGTGAGGGCTGGCGGCGCACCAAGGGTGACGCCAGCCTCAGCCCAGACGCCGAGCGCATCTCCGACGCGGCGATGCTTGGCGGGCTCACTGCGGTCATCCCTACTGGCCTCCTCACATCACTTCTGCTTGAGCAGGTTGCGACGCAGTTCAGCGCAGGGAGACAGGTCGGCTTGAGTATCAGCTCGGCTTCAGGGGCTCGCGTGGAGATGGGCGCGCCTGTGCTCTCGGGGGCAGATGCGCAGGGTCAGCTTCTCCCCGGTGGGCGGGCGACGTGGGTGCTGACCTTGACGCCATGTCCGACTGGAGTTGCGGGCGAGTGTGCTGGTGCGACGAATACCCTGCGCATTGATCCTGAGCGATTTGCGCTGAGCGCTACCAGCGGGCTTGCCCGCTCGCTGCGGATCACGAGCACCTGTCGGCCAGTTGGGGCCACAACCTGGACGAACTCTGCCGACCTCTTCACCGCCGCGTGGAGTGCAGCCAGCCTTGCAACCGGAAGGCTCGCATCGCTCTCCGCGGGGGCCGCAACGATCGAGTGCCAGGTGCAGGCGACTCTCCTAGGGAGCCTCGCAGCGGCAAGTAGTGCCCTCACCCTGCCACTGCGCTGGGGGCCAGAGTGAGACTGCGTCGCACGCGGCTCCGTGTTGCCGCATCACTTGTACTGATCGCTCTCGCCACCTCAGGTGCCGCCTGGTCGCCGCGCCTCGACCTTCCACTCACCACCGGCGCGTGGGGTGCTCCCGGTGGCGTCAACAGTGGGCTGCTCCTCTGGTACGACACCGCAGAGGCTGGAACGATGTCGCTCGCACCGCGCCTTCGCTACTGGTTTGATAAGTCGGGCCAAGCGCAACATGCATCAGTGAGCGCAGGGCCATTTCAGCCGTATCCAACACTTGCCTCGGGAGTCGCCGGTCTGCAGTTCAGTGGTGCGGCGGTGCAGTTGCCAACCAGCATCCCCTTAGAGCCGATGACGGTGATGCTGGTCTCTCGACAGAGCAACGATGGTTTGAACCATCCGCTTATGGGGAGTAGGACTCGATTCTCTGGGATCGCGATGGAGTTTGGTCGACTGCGCATCTATAGCAACGGACAGGCGGTCGGCGCCTCTACCGCTCGCACCGTTACCGGTCTCACCATCACAACCGTGCGCACTGCCGCCGGAGCCGCTGACAGTTTTCAGTACAACGGTGGTGCGGAGACTGCATTCAACCTCACGAGCTCCGAGTCCATGAACTGGATTGGCGGGATGTTCGTCGCGGGCGTACCGAAGTACTTCGTTGGCACGATCATGGAGGTGGTGATTTGGGGGCGGTCACTCTCGTCGAGCGAACTGCAGGCGGCACACCGTGCCCTTGGTGCGAAGTGGGGGATTAGCGTCCCTTAAGGATGCGGCGCGGGAGTGCGACGGCGAGTTTCGCAATCAGCGCGAGCCCTGCAGCACCAGCAAGCGCGTACGGCACGGCGATGGTGAGTAGATACTGCGGCCACTTCGTCGGCCAGAAGAGCAGCGCCACAGCACCGAGCCCAAGCCAGATCGCATAGACCAGTCGCTTACGCGCGAGCGGCACGAGGCCAGCAAGAGCGAGTGGCAGCATCCAAGTGTCGAACTTCACAAGGAAGATGTTCTGGTCGTCGTGCCACGGCACAGACTGCATGAGCCAGACCAGCTGCTGCCACATTGGGTAGCCGGTGGATTGCACCTGCTCACTCGTCGTGTAGGCGGGGTGATATGCGGCACTGGCGATCAACCGACCGATCGGGTCGCTCCAGAGGTACGGGTTCACGGCGAAGAAGGCGAGGGCGGCGATCACGCTCCATCCGAGCGCATCCTTGAGCCTGAGCGACTCGCCACGTCGCGTTCGACGGACGCGGTCAATCACGATGGCGAGCCCAGCAATCGCGTATGGATACTTTGCGCCAACGGCAAGTCCGATGCCGATGGCGGAAGCCACGTAGGCGAGTCGGCGACGACGTGCACTAGATATGCCACGCGCGAACTCGTAGAGCGCCACGCCCAAGAGTGAGAAGAGGAGCGGAACCGACTCGAGCATCACTTGGCTCGTGTACTTGATCGCCCAGGTGCTTGTGGCGAGGAGGATCCCAGCAACCGGGCTGACGAGCGCGAGGGCGGTGACGGCGAGGACGCCGAACGCCACCTCCATGCGTCGCACCGCCGCGAGCGTTGGGCGATGCATCAGCTCGTATGGGTTCGCCGTAACGGGGAGCTCTGGAATGCGCTGGATCGGCTCCATGCGGAGCATCACCGAGGCGATCAGCATCTTCACAAACTGCGGATGCTCAATGCGGTAGTTGTCCTCCAGCAGGATCGCAGGGTTCCCGGTGCGAATCTCATCGGCCAGGATCTGTCCGGCGCGCATGTAGTCATCTTCATCAAAGTCAATCGGGAGGCGCGCCGCCTGGGCATGGAGGAGGAGCGAGATTGCGGTGATCAGCCCGACAGCGCCGAGTCGCAGAGCGCGAGAGGCACGGGTCATTCGGGCAGATTAGCTGCCGACGCGGTATCGAGGAGCCAGGTTGCTGTTGGAATCAGCGCCGCCTTCGCTGGCGCGTCGACTACTGCGGTGGCGCCGCTGAAGATGCGTACGAGCGCCTCCGCCTTCCCAGCGCCAGGGGCGAGTGCGAGGACCTCTCGTGCCGCGGCTAACACTCCGACCGAGAAGGAGAGGCGCGGCACATGTGGCTCGATGTGGGTCGGGGCTGGAACACCCGCAGCGACCGGCGCACCATCAAGAGCGAGTGGGGAGCCAGGGAAGACGCTCAGGCAGTGGCCATCTCCGCCAATGCCGATCAGCACCAGGTCGAAGATAGGGAAGCCCCTCTGCGTATGCGGCACCCCAGCGTCACGCAGCTCGGCGAGGTAGGCGCTCACAGCGATCGGCGCATCAGCAGCAGTCGTGGGCCAGGGGTGGACGGCGCTGGGCGAGAGTGGGGAGGGTGCGCCGTCGGCGCTCGCGCTTAGCAGCTGGGCGTCAAGCGGGGAGACGTTCGAGAGTGGGTCGGCCCTTGGCACGAAGCGGTCATCACCGAACCAGATCTGCGTCTGTGCCCATGGCATGCGGTTGGCTCGCGATGGCTCGCGCAGTGCGCGATAGAGCGCCGCAGGAGTTGAACCCCCCGTTGTGCAGAGATGAAAGACTCCGCGTGCAGCAACAGCAGTAGTAGCCGCTTCAATGATGTGGTCCGCAGCTGCCTCTGCAACGCCCTGGGCGTCGCGCAAGATACGAACCGTCGGGTCGCTCATCCGATCAGCGCGCTCATGGTGCGGAGAATCGCTGGTGAAAGAGGATCAACCTCGCCGAATTCGAGCGACTCACTCAGCAGTGTCGCCTCAGTCCATCGCGGTGCCTGGAAGGTTCGCTCATGCACCACGGCCCCGTTGATCTTTGCGATTGCACGGGTTGAGGTGGAATCGGCACGTACCTCAAGATCAAAGTGATCACCTCGCCGATCAGCAGCAATGCGTACCGCGATCGTTGTGCCAGCGCCGAGCACCGACGCAACGGGATTCAACTCAACGGCAATTGCGTGACGCAGCGGGTCTTGCAGCTCGGCACGCCACCCAGCGCCATCACCTAAGTGCAGCGGCGTCTGGATTGAAGCGTTGAGCCGCGAGGCGAGCCACGCCACGTGATAGGCGGGGCGCACAACATTGATCGAGGCGCTGGACCCCTTCCCACCGGAGTAGTCGATGGAGATGGTGTTGATAGCGCTCAGGAATGGAGTCGCCGCCTCGTCATCAAACATCGTGGCGATGGAGTCACGCCAGCGACCTTGGCGCAGTAGGGCGAAGTCGGTGAGTGCGACACCGGCGCTCTCCGCTGCGGCGAAGAGGGTGCGAATGGTTGCGAGGCCGTCGCTCGGTTGCGTTGCACCATCAATGATCACGCGGTCAACGCCGCGCAGGAGTTGACGAACGTCGTTCTCGGCTGCGTTTACTGGGGCATCCCACCAGAGGAGTGTTGGTAGGTCGTGGAGCGAGAGCGGTGGCACGATGCTGGCGAGGTGATGCGCCGCAGGGCCGCCAACATCGATCCAGAGCAACTCGGTGCATGCCGAGGTGCCGTCGCCGCGTGGTGTCACTGCGCAAAACACTTCAAGTCGTGCAGCGAAGGTGGCGGGACCCTCTGGGTCACGCGGAACAATGAAGAGGGTGCGCGATGGGTTGCGCGGCAGCGTCGCCAAGATGGAGGCCGCGTGCGCGGCGCGTTCGGCACCGTTGGCAACAACGGCAAGGTTCATCACGCCGGTGCGCACCGCGATCGGCTCGGCCGTGGTTGCGTCGGCAGGCGAGTCAGAGACAAGGAAGCGGCGCGCCTCGCTGCTCGCCCAGAGCTTGGCGAGGAGTGCGTCAGCCTCAGCGACGGTGGTGGCGCTTGAAGACCAGCGGAGTGACGAAGCGAGGATGGAGTTGAGGCTCATCGGTGTTGCGCCTCTGCCGGCTTAGAGGCGGCGCCAGCGGCGCCCCTCTCGGGTGAGGAGCTCGTCTGCGGCCTCGGGGCCCCAGGTGCCCGATGTGTAGTTCGGCATCTCTGGCTCGGCGCCGGCGATCCAGGCGTCGATGATTGGATCGACGATGCGCCAGGCAGCCTCGACCTCGTCGGCGCGCGTGAAGAGCGACGCGTCGCCCAACAGTGCGTCAAGGATCAGCGTCTCGTAGGCGTCGGGGCTCTCTACGGTGAAGGCCGATCCGTAGGCGAAATCCATGTTCACTGGGCGAACGTCGATCCCAAGACCAGGGACCTTCGCCGCGAAGCGCATGAGGATCCCCTCGTCAGGCTGAATGCGAATGACGAGGAGGTTCGGCTCCGGCTCATCGCCGACCGTGGGGAAGAGGCGCTGTGGAACATCCTTGAACTGGATGGCGATCTCGGTCGCCCGCTTCGGGAGACGCTTTCCGGCGCGCAGGTAGAAGGGGACACCGGCCCAGCGCCAGTCATCGATCTCCAGGCGTGCGGCGACGAAGGTTTCGGTTTCGCTCTCGGGGTCAACAGCAGGTTCGCTGCGATAGCCCGTCGCCTCGGTCGCCCCAACCCAGCCTGGCCCGTATTGGCCGCGAACTACCGACTGATCAACCTTCTCAACAGGGATCGGGCGGATTGCGCGGAGCACCTTCACCTTCTCGTCGCGCAGGGCATCGGCCTCAAGGTTTGCCGGTGGCTCCATTGCCACCAGCGTCAGAAGCTGTAGTAGATGGTTCTGCAGGATGTCGCGCAGCGCGCCCGTCTCTTCGTAGAATGCGCCGCGACCCTCCACACCGATCGACTCGGCCACCGTGATCTGCACATGGTCGATGTAGCGGCGGTGCCAGATCGGCTCAAAGATTAAGTTGCCGAAGCGGAAGATCAAAATGTTGCGCACCGTCTCCTTGCCCAGGTAGTGGTCGATGCGATAGACCTGCGACTCACGGAAGACCTTGCCAACCTCGCGGTTGAGCTTGACCGCCGTCTCAAGGTCGCGGCCGAATGGCTTCTCAATGACGATTCGACGCCAGCCTCCATCGGCCGTCTCGTGGTCAAGGCCCGCAGCACCAAGGCTCCGCACAATCTCTGGGAACGATGAGGCCGGTGTCGCGAGGTAGTAGAGGCGATTCCCATCGGTGCCGGATTCGGTGTCGATAGCGGCGAGCTTGGTCGACAGCGACGCGTATGCCGCTGGCTCATCAAAACCACCCTGGTGGTAGGTGATGCGCGCAGCGAACGTCGCCCATCGCTCTTCGTCTACTGGGGTGATCCGCGCATGCTTATCGAGTGAGGCGCGCAGCGCGGTGCGGATCTCCTGATCACTGAACGGACGTCGACCGAAGCAGACGAGCGCGAATCGTTCAGGGAGCAAGTTGCCAACCCAAAGATGGAAGAGCGCTGGGACAACCTTGCGGTGCGCAAGGTCACCCGTTGCACCGAAGAGAACCACCACATGCGGGTCGGGAACGCGCTCAATGCGAAGTCCGGCGCGCAGTGGGTTCTTCGCCCCCTTCTTCGCCGCAGGCTTTCGCGTTTTCTTGCCGAGTCGAAGATCGCGAATTGTTGCGTGCCCCTCAGGGGGCGTTTGTGGG
>Ga0208224_1000080_pt1 | contig 18207 bp, 24 predicted proteins | sample LakMenEpi26Oct09_FD_150735 | JGI IMG/M metagenome (GOLD analysis project Ga0208224, IMG submission 150735) | Freshwater microbial communities from Lake Mendota, WI - 26OCT2009 deep hole epilimnion (SPAdes) | ecosystem: Environmental > Aquatic > Freshwater > Lake > Epilimnion/Euphotic zone ... | reverse complement strand
CAAATCTGTTAGTAAATATTTAGGACTTTCAAGAGAATTAACCGAACAAGAAAAACAACAAGAAAGAATAACGTCAAGTTTAAATAAAATTAGAGAAGAATCGGTTGAAAATTCTAGTAAAGAATTAGCTAATGTTATACGTTTGGGGATTGCAATAAACGACCAAAATTTATCTTATGAAGAAAGACTAAAAGCCGTTAGAGAATATAATAAATTAGCAGATGAAAGCAATAAAATAGATGAAAACCAAATTGATAATTCTAATTTAGTTACACAAGCTATTGAAAGACAAACTAATGCTATTATAAGAATGTATGCAATAAAAGCATCTGAATTAGAAATAGAAAAAATTATACAATCTACATTAAAAGATAGATTATTGTTAGCTAAGCAAGTTGGAGCAATAGAAGCTAAAAATGCAGACGATTACAATAAGATTATGCAAGAAAGAATGCAAAATCTTACAAAAGATGGTGGTAGTTTTATTAGGGATGCAGAAAATAGAGTAAAAAATGCAGATGCACAGATTAAGGCACTTATAGAAGCATTTGGATTAGCAGATACTAAAATAGAAGGTAAAGTCGGTGGTGGTATCAAAACTAAAACACTAAAAGTAAAACCTGAAAAAATAGAAGTAGATACAAGTGCAGGTTCATTATTAAATTTAAGTGCTGGATTTACAAAAGAAATAGAATTTTTACAAGAAACTTTAAAAGAAATTGATTTAAGCGTTCCATTAAGATTAGAAGATGTGAATATTGATGATGTATTAGATTATACAGAAAGACTTAAAAGCGCATTTTTAAGCGCTACAGGAAGTATAGGCGGAGATTTTAGCGGTGTAACTAGTGGCTTAGGTGGATTAACTACAAGTTTATTTGACTTAAATGCAACTAAAAAAGCTATTCAAGAACAAAGATTAGTTGTAGAATTTGCATACAAACAATTAGAATCTACAAAAATAGATTTTAATAATAAGATGAAAGAAGCTAATAAACAATTAGCAGACGCTGAAAAAGATGGCAATGAAGAAAGGATAAAAGAAGCTAAAAGAACTAGGGATAAATTAACACAAGATTATGATAAGAGTGTACAAGAACAACAAAGCAATATAAAGAAACAAGAAAGTACGTTATTATCTTTAGAAGATGGATTAAAAAAAGCATCTGGACAAATAGCAAAATATGTTGGTGATATATTTTTAGGATTCACTCAAATAATATCTAACTCAATAGATAGGAATATTGCAAACCTAGATAAGCTAATTGAAAAACAAAAAGTAAATGTAGCAGAAGCTAAACAAATAGCAGATAAAGGTAATTCACAGTTATATGATGCTGAATTAAAAAAAGAAGCTAAGTTACAGGAATTAAGACGTGAACAAGCACGTAAAAAGAAAGCTATTGCAATAGCTGAAATACTTATTAATAATGCGGTTGGTATAGCTAATATATGGGCTCAATGGGGTTCACAAGCTCCTGCTGGACCAATAATAGCTGGAGTACTAACTGGACTTTTAGCGGCGCTTACTGCGGTGCAAATTGGAGTGGTTGCAAGTCAACAATTCAGAAAAGGTGGTAAAGTACCAACAGGAATGATGAAAGGTGCATCACATGAGCAAGGCGGTATTAAGTTTGGTGTGCAAGGTAGAAATGAGTTGTACGAAATGGAAGGAGATGAGTTTATTTTCAATCGTGAAACTTCATTAAAGAATCAAAAATGGTTTGATAAAATTAATAACGAAAAAATTGATTTGGATAATTTATTAGCTAGTGTAAGATTAGATTCAATGCAATTAAATCCGATATTATCCACTACATTTGTAAATCAAAACGGACAATTAGAAGATAGATTAAAACAAGTTGAAAAGGCTATAATTGATTTACCTAATAGGATGCCACAGGCTTCATTCAATGCAGATAGTAGAGGTTTAAGTTTTAGAATGAAACAAATAATTGACAAAGAAAACGCTTGGAAAAGATAAATGAAGTTACAATTAGCATATCAATCAGTACAACCAGTAACATCAAAGCCAGTTTATAACTTAGCTTCATTGCCAGTTACATGGTTTGATGTTCCAGAGCAGGATGTTGAAGGGCTTGAAGAGCTTACATTAAATTGTGAGCGTCAAGATGGAAATCAAGTAATGCGAAAAATGAGTGGCGATATTAAGTTTTATAATGGAACTAAAGACTTACTACTTACTAATTTCTACGATAATAACGCTCAATATATGTGGGTTAGGTTTTATGATTGTGAATGCGGAGTATGGATATTCAAAGGACAAATTACAAGGGATAAAATAGAATGGTGTACAGATGAGTGTTATATATTAGCTAGAGCAACAGAATATGATGAGGTTACTGATGCTTATTTTAGTTTAAATAATGTTTTAGATTATGATGCTTATAAGGTAATTGGTGAAAAGTTTTTAAATTTTCCTATAAAATTAGGACTTCTAGCCACTAGATATAAATATCAAGAGGGTGCTAGAATAGGTGGTTTATTAAGTGCTACAATAGCCAACCAACCAAATTTTATATTTGCATCTGGAATATTAAATAGTACAAATTCATTAAATGGATGGACAGGAGATAATTACAATTACACTCCTGCTGGACATAGCTATCAAAGTAATTTAAACCCTTATTATCATGCTTATTTATTAAACAACGATGTATCAAAACCATTAAAGGAAGCTGAAATAGGAAATAAAATAAGGTTAGAACATAGATATGTAAAAACTACAAAGCAATTTTTAGAACAATTAAAACCTATTTTCAATGCAGATTATTTATTAAAAAGTGTAGGCGGTGTAGTTCAATTTATATTTGAAAGAAAAGATTATTTTTATTATAATTCTGTAATATGGAAAGATTGTACAGATTATCAATTATGTTTTGAAATAGATAATAGAAATATGTTTGCCTATGCAAATATGCAATGGCAAATGTTGTCAGCAGGTGAAGATGATTTAGATACTGCTACATTTAAAGAATTATACAATGATATTGTAGAATGGAATAATCCAATCAATCCAATTCAAAAAGATGAATATGGAGCTTATTGTTCTTTTGGTTGGATGCCTTTATATGGACATTCGGATTATACAACTAGTAATAATCTATATGATTGCTTAGCATTAAAAGGTAAAAGTGTAATAGCTCCACCAAGTATATGTATTGCAGGATATAATACTATTGATTTTAGTAATGAATTTAATCCAATAAATTTAGGGCAATATGATTCTACATTATACGCTAGTGCAGTTCACAAAGCTAATAGTGCAATGTGGTTTAATGGCAATTATAGACAAGCAGTCACAGATGTAGGAAAAGATAATCTATGGGCAAATATATCAATATATAGCGGTAACGGATTATCAAACTATGAAGATTGTAATTTGTATGATAATTTTCATTTTATTGAGAATCCTAGAAATTTACCAAACCACAGAGGAGTGTATGGCAAGTATCAAAGAAAATGGTTAAAATACTCACTAACTATTGATTTTAGTTGTGCAGAATATTTATCATATCAAAATGATAGTGCAATAATGATTAATGTATTTGGCACTCCAACAAAAGCAATAATAGAAAGTATAGAATTTAATTTTAAAGATAGAACAGCTAGAATAACAGGAATAATATAATGAAAAGAATAAGCATAGCATATACTGATGATATAAGCGGATTAACTTCAAGTACTCATTTAATTTGTGCAATAGGTGAGTTTAAGCAAATGGAAGCACAATATGGTTGTGATACTTGTTTAGATAATGTCATTGTCAAATATAATAGTGCATTTGCTTTAGATGTACCAATAGAACCTACAACAGATAATAGCTGGAAAATATCAACTAGTAATCTTACTACAGGAGTTGAATATCCCATGAGCTTAGAAGTTGATGGCAGTTCGCAAGATAGCAATTACTATCAAGGAAAAAATTATGAAGTCTATTTTACAAAAGATAGTTTAAATACTTTCACAATTAGGCATAAGTTTTATGTAACTGATGATACAAATACTTTCATAGGTCAAAATGGTGCTAATAGTTTTAGTAATTGGTTGCAAAATAAATCTACAAGTGCTAATAATAACAATCAAACAAGCGTATATGATAGTACTAAATATTTTACTAAGTTTCTTAGTATTGACGGAATAAACACAAATGCAAATGAAAGGTATTTAGATTATGATATTGCCTATGCTAAGTTTTATGAAAACGAATCAACTACATTTATAACAGATGGATGGACTTTAACTACACCTCAACAATTAATAATTAATACACCAGTTACAACTACTATAACATTTGATAGTGGTGCTACTACTCCGAGTAGTGCAAAAATAATGTTAATAAATAAGAATGGTGAAAGTACAGGAAGTTTTAACGATTCGATAATTGAAGATTCACAGATTGCCACAATGTCAAATGTTGGAAGTAGTTACACATTAGAAGCTGATTTAACTGCATTAACTCCATCTACAAAAGATATATTAGCAATAGTTTATGATGATGCAGGTTCACTTGTTTATAGTGCAAAATTGAATGCACCAGAAGTAATATATGGATGTTATCCAACTATTAAACCTAGATATGGTGATTACAATAATCCTTATATAGGTGATTGTTTAGAATCTACAATGAGTGAAAGGGTTTTATATGGTTTCAGAGTAAGTAGAACAGATTTTAATAAGATAGATGTATTAACTCCAGATTGTTTTCCTTTAGGATATGAAAATTATGATAAAGTAGCAAGATTAAAATTAAGTATTCAAAGTACAGGTGTAGTAGTCCATGAATCAACAGCAGTTTATAGTTTAGGAGCTTGGACGGCAGTACCAGTTTTTGGCACAGGTTCAATGACTGTAAACACAACGACTTCATGGTATCAATTCTTATTTACAATGCGAAATGAATGGTTAGGTGAGTATATATTAGCAGAGTTTGAACTTGATATAATTTATTCAACTACTCATACTGAAACAATACAATGTAGTTCGTTAAATCATATATTAAATTATGATATGGCTTTAGCAGTTCCAAAAATTCATAGCATCGAATTAATTAATCCAGATACGGGCGATGTAATAACTTCAATAATTGACAATATAGTAACTTTAAATTCAACTTGTTTAGATTATTTTAAAGTAACAATATGTAAATTAGATACAGATGAGTTTAATATAATACCCGTGCTAAAACAAGGGGTGAATACATTTGAATATGACCCGTATAGTACTGCAGTTATGCCACAATTAACAAATAGTTATTTTGTAGGAGTTCCTGCTACATTTGCAGGTTCTGATTGTGCAGTGTTCTATCTGGATACAAGCGGACTAGATAAGACTTTATCATGGAGTTTAGAAGTAATAATTAAAAAAGTATAAGATGATAATATATACATATCCTTTATGTTTAGTAGGAACGGAAACAAGCAATGATTCAAGAACTGAAAGATTGCAATTAATCTTTGGTGATTGTGCCAGAGTATTAGGGTTTAATGAAGTAGATGAGTGTGGTGCTTGTTATTGCCAACCATTTATTGATGGTGATAAATTTATATTTCAAATACCATTAGAAAGCTATGATGTTGTTAAAAGTGTAGATTTATATACACTCGATGAAGTATTTATTGCAAACGTCCCATTATTTGATGCAACTTCATTACTAACAGAGTTTGGAGCTTTTACGAATTTAGAATTTGATATGAGTACATATAGCACTTTGGCAGGTGTAGATTGTTTCAAAGTACAAGTAACTTATAAAACTATAACTTATATGAGTGGTGGTTTTTGTAAAGTACAATGTGAAGAACCAACATTGTTATTTTGTAGTGATTACACTAAAAAAGATTGTAATGGAACTATATATAATTATTCAGTAATTCACAATACAAGTACATTACCTGCGGTTGTTTACTCTAATTGTATGAGATTAAAGGCAGTAATAGAACGTAAAGGAATAGCAGAAGAAAATACTTATGATGAAGTAAATACAAGTCTATCAACTAGAATAGTACACACTAAAAGCAAAACAATAGACCAATATGAATTGAGAATATGGGGTATTCCAGAGTGGCAAGTTGATAGAATTAAGGCAGTTTTAGCTGGTAAAAACTTGACTATTACAGCTCCAAATGGTAGAATTTATACACTACAAGTTAAGAGTGGATTTGAAAAGGGCAATGAAAAGGGTTCGCTTTGGTTTCCGATTGTTAAACTTGAAAAAAGTTGCGAGATTATTAATAAAAATTGTTAATCAAATTTATTTTAAATATTATTTGCATTTATAAAAATAAATATTATATTTAAAAGTATGGTACAATTAAAGCATAATATTACTGGTAAAGTTCACAACATGAACGAAAAGCAGTATAATAAAATGATTAGTTTAGGTCAAACATTCCCTAAATATACTAGGGTTGTAGATACTAAGAAATTAGTTACTGAACTTGAAGATGAACTAAAAGAAAAATTAAATGGCGATTATGAAACGCCTGAAGATACTATAAACAAAACAGACGAGCCATTAATTAACACTAAAAAAAAGAAAAAAGATGATTTGTAATTCATTGTGCGCTCCAGATATGCCAACTCCATTTACTTCATGTAAAAATGAAACTAGAAGTGCAGGTATAAAAAGTTATGGATTTTTTCCATGTAACGAAAATATAGATTTAACAGATGTTGCAGACGTTACTACTGCTGTAGCAAATGGAATAATCCAAATGTTGCCTATAGGTATTGGTGCAAAACCAGTTCCATCAAGCGAGAATAAAAAATTAGCTTCATGTCTTCCAGATATGCCAATAGGCGTATGGACACATACTGCTACTTTTGAAAGTTCATTTGTAGATAAAACATTAAATACAGATTTTGAATACTACAATAAAATATTAAAAAATCCATTAGGCTATAGATGGTTTTATGTAGATTGTAATGGTTTGATATACTATAACAATCACTATACAACAGGGTCAACTACTATTCAAAGTGGTTTGCAAATGGTGGTAAGTGGTGGTTTAGATATTACAACAGATGCAATCAAAGAACTACAAACATATAAACTTGCTTTTACATTTGTATATGATGAGCCAGTAATAATTGGACGTTATGTAGCAGGTATGGATTCAGCATTATTTGACACAGTAGTATCTTAATATGCTAGTTGAGGAACTATTAAAATATACAAATTTAGAGATAGACCCACAATTGAGAAAGTTGTGGGTTTCTATCTATAATAGCATGATAGTTCACACTAGAGGTGAGCAACCAAAAGAACTACTAGAAATCAATAGACCAAACGAGCCAAAAGAAATAATCAAGTATCGAGTTGATACTTATTTTCCTATCACAAAAGACCCTATTTTAAAGGCTTTAAATTCAACTTATCACTTAATTAAACAAAGTGATTATAAGTTAATTTGTAGCGATAACATCAAAGAATATCTAAAAGAAAAGAAATTTGAAAGCGTTGTATCAATCAATAAATTAAATATTTATGATTTGATATTCAAGTCATTTTTGCAATTAAATACGGAAGACCCAAACGCTGTAATATTTGTTGAAGCTCAACACCCAACAGATAAAAATGACATCCCTAATAATAGACTTAAAACTGAAGAAGTAGATATTGAAATCAAATATATACCAAGCAAAAATATTCGATACATAGATGAAAATATCTTAGTCTATAATTATAAAACAACTTATGTAGATGAAGTAGAATGTATAATTTACAAAATAGTAAACGATACAGATATTTGGATATACCACCCTACAAAATTTAATGATAAAAATGAATTAATCTATGAGTTAAGACCATACTATAATCATAACTTTGGATTTATACCATTTAGAGTTTTAGGCGGTTTAGACACAATTAAAAGTGCAGAAGTAAAAGAAAAAAATAAAAAAGTAAATAAAGAATATAGATTATTTGATACTTACTTTACAGCATATAATTCATGGGCAAATAAGGCTATAATCGCATCAAGTGAAACAGATGCAGTTAAAGTTAGATATGGATTCCCAGTTACAGAAAGATTAGCAACAGTATGTAATACTTGTAAAGGTAGAAAAGAAATACCAGAGCCAAATTGTAATAATAACGATTGCAAAGACATAAGATGTCCTAATTGCAATGGCTTAGGGGTTGAGATAGCATTATCACCTTATAGTGAAATATTAAAATCACCACCAAATCCTATCAATGGAGAAGTGGCAACCGATATACCAACAATAAGATACTATTCACCGCCAATGGATGCAATAGCTATCAATAAAGAATATTGGTATGAAATGATGGATAAAGCAGAACAATCAATATCTATTTATCAGTCATTTGATAATCAAAGTGGAGTTGCAAAAGAAATTGATAGAGAACAAAAACGTGATTTTATTTCTGTAATAGGTAATAATTTATTTAGCTTATTAGAGTTTTCAGTTAAATGTATATCTAAATATAAATTTGATGATACTGAAGTAAGAGTAATTGAGCCTATACGTTACGAAATACGAAACAAAGAAAGTGTAGTAAAAGAAATAACTGAATTAAATGCAGTAAATAAAAGCCTTGCAAAGCCATTATCACTGGAGTATGTAGAAATGGAGTATGATGGTAATGAAAAAAGAATATTAGAAATACTTATCGAGAATGATATTTACTATGATTATTCATTACAAGATTTATCTACACTACAGGCTATGCAAAGATTAGATAATAATGCTTTTGAATTTCACATGAACGGCTACAAATGGTTAAGTGAATTACTAGAAGTTGAAAGTAATATGAGCAAAACAAATTCAGAACTTGTAACTTTGGCTTATGAAAAAATTATTCCAAGAGAGCCAACAAGAATCTAGTGATGTAATCAAAGACTTTTTAAAATCAATAGTAGGGGATTTTAACGAGGTTTATGATGAAGTTTACAAAAAGATATTAGGTAAAATCGATGTAAAAGATGGACAAGTTCAATACAATGATAACTTAGTTAATCTTATACGTGAATACGTTATACAAGCAACAATTAAAACAAACTACAAAGCAAATGTTTTAAAGTTTGTAGATAATAGCAAAGGAGTAGCAGGTAAGGATATTACAATCAATAAGGAGCTTGGCAATAAAGTTGCATCCAATGTAACGAATAAACTACTAAACAATACAGGAATATTTTATGAGGGTTTAACAGCTGGTGGTTATGAAGTAAATGTAGTTAATCGAGTGCAAAGTTTAATTTATAATTCTTTAAAAAATAATGTATCCGTATTAGAGTTAAAAGCTAATTTAGAAAAGTATTTTGATGCTACAGATGATACAGGCGACTTATACAAATACACTAAACAAGTTGCACAGGATAGTTTATATCAATACACTGGTGAGTTAAACGCAGGTATTTACGATGAATTAGGATTAAATGGAATTATATACACTCCAAACATTTTAATTGAGCGTTCAAGACCTATATGCACAAAAATAATAGACACTTACAAAGCTGAAATAAGCAATGAAGAGTTATTGTTATTACTAAATAAAGCAGATAAAGACCCCAAAGGATTTGGGCAAGGTATGATAGTACCAACTAAAACAGTAAGCGAATTTATCCGTAATAGAGGCGGTTATAATTGCATTCATAAGGCTTATGGCACTTTGATATAATTTTATAAACTATAAAAAATATTTGCATTTTGTTTTTAAAATGTTATATTTAAAAAACTCATAAATAAAACACAATGATAGAACTATTAAGAAAATTAAAGACACTTGAAAATCCGAATCAAGTTGATGAAATCAAAGGAAACGAAAAGGTATTATTTGACAAGCGTAAAAACATAATAGCTATTGTAGGCTATCCAAAAACAATTCAATTTGATAAGGTTGTAAAATTCAATACAAATGATTGGGAGTACTTAGATGAGCAAGGAGTAAGAGAATATTTAGCTACTAAAGGCATCAATTTAGATGAAGTAGAATCACATATTGAAACTACAGAAGAACCTATTAATGATATTTTAGAAGAGTTGGAAAAAAGAGAACCTATTGGTTTTGACAACCATTTTAAAGGTACACGAGGCATAGACAGAAACCAATCGATAGAAGATGCAATAAAAGAATCCAAAGAAGAAACAATAACACCTAAAAAGAAAAGTGGCAGACCAGCTAAAAAATAATTTTTTAATCATAAACAAAAAAAACAAATGGAATTTTTAAAACTACTAGGTCTAAGTGAAGACCAAATTACAAAGGCAACAAGTGGAACGGCTGAAGAACAACAAGAAATTGCAGACACTTACAAAGATTCAATAAAAGAATCCGTAATAAATAATCCTGCAAATTACAAAGCAATAGCAGATAAAGAAAAATTAGGAGCTATAAAAGTAGCTGAAAAGAAAATAGCTAAGATACTTGGAGTAACTATTGAAGATACTGACAATGTAGATAGTTTACTTGAAAAAGGCAGAAAGCAATTAATAAGTAATAGTGAATTAACTGCTCAAGAATTACAAACAAAACTAGCAGATGCAGAGGGCAAATTAATCCAATTTGAAAAGGAAATAATCCCTGCAATAAGAGTTGAAGAGCAAAGCAAAGTAAATCAAGTTTACATAGATTTGGCTTTAAATACTAGTGCATCTAAATTAGAAAAATCTATATTACCAATAGAAGATAGAATATTAATTGGTAAAAGTAAACTGCAGTCAATGGGTTTGGAATTAGGATATGATGGTGAAAAGAAATCTGTAATAGTAAAGCAAAAAGAAACAGGATTATTACCACAAATAGGTGATAAAACATATCAATTAAATGATTTAGATGGAGTGTTTTCGGCAGTACTAGAACCATATAATCAAAAGTCAAATGGGGGCGGACAAAATCCACCTGCAAACAATGGACAACCATTTACACCACCAGCAGGAGCAGTAAAACTTAATCCTATTGCTGAAGCTAGAATAAAAGAATTAGAAGCTAAAACAAATCAATAACTATGGGATGTTGTGGAACGAATAAAAATGTAGTAAGCACACCTAAGCAAATTAAAACAAATAGCTTAGGAGTGGTAAAACCTAATGCAAATACTATTGTAATAAGTATCAAATGAAACCAGATGATGTAATTGAATATCTTAATAAAATGGCAAAGTTCATTCAAGAAAGCCAACAAGAAATGCAAGTTCTTGTGAGTGGTGCAATGCTTGGAACTATGACAAAAAGAATATTCAATAATCAACAAGGTAGTGAAAATAGCTTTGGTGCTAATTTAGGAACTTATACACCAGCTTATGCAAAGGCAAAAGAAAAAAAGTATGGAGCTAAATTAGCATCAAAAGTAAATTTATATGCAAGTGGTACATTATTCGGAAGCACAAAACAAGTACAAGATAAAGGTAATATATATATAGCAGTTTCAGATGTTAAATATCCAAAAGGAGAAAATACAGTTAAAGTATCTGAATACTTAGATAAACAATATGGAGAAACATTTGCACCTAAAGAAAGCGAAAAACAAAAAGCAATTGAGATTGGTACAAAATTCATCAATAGAAAAGTTGCAGAATTTACTAGCAAATAAAATTATAGAATCATGTTTGGAGAAATTATTGATAAAATAGTAATTGAGGACTTTGATAATTACGGAGTAGTATTTGAAAAGGATGGAAAATACTACAAAGAAAAGTCACTCGATGAAGTAGGAATTGAGGATGGCAAAGGGAACTATTTTTTTGCTATTAAAAGTGATGCAGAATTTGAGCAGATAAGTTGTGATATAAATAAAATAAATCAAAATTATACTTTTAAATTTATTACTCAATGTTCTTATACAGCTTGGTTGCTACGTGCATTCTTAGATACTAAACTACAAGATACTGGAAGTATAAGCAATGCTAAATTTACTATAACTAATTTTACAGAGGAATATATTAGAACAAATCTAATAGTAAATACTTTTGAATTTAATATGTTTGGGCATTTCAATAATTGTGAAATTGAAAAACCTTGTTGTTGTTAATTAAAATATTTACATATTTGTAAAAATATTAAACAATATGAAACGATTATTTATTACTTTGGTTATTCATTTTTTATTCTTATTTACTTTGATAGTTTATTTATGTTCATGCTCAAAAGATTGTGATGAGTGTACATATAAAAATATGAAAGATAACGGATTGTATAAAATTACATATCCATACACAGAAACATTCACAGATAATAATGGAGTGGTTGTAATTAAAAAGACTTATTACACTCCAAAGCAATTATGCAAGGCTTATAAATGTCCTTAAAATTTACTTAACCATTGTTCATAAACTTGTTTTGCTATTTGTGCAGTCATTACAGGGGGAACACTCATTCCTATTAAATAATTTGGTTTAAGTCCTAAAAAGTTATAATCTTGAGGATAGCTTCCTATTTTTTTTGCTTCTGTGTCGCTCGTATATCTTGGCTCGTCAAATAAACAATAACAGTCTTTTTTTGTCGTTAAAGTGCCACAAACATTATCATCATATAAAAAATTAGTTCCAAAACCTGTATTCTCTTTTCCTCTTTCTCTACCATTTATGTTAGCAAAAGAAGCATCTCCTTTTTGTCTTTTTTCCCAGAGAGTTTTATAAAAATCACTTATTGGATAGTCATTATTGTTTTTGTCTTTTACTTTTTTAAATGGAATTTCTTTTTCATTAAAAGAAATTTCTATTTTAGGTAATTCTGTAAACATATCTGCAAAATGTAAAAACGGTTGTGCTAAATTCTGTCTTAATGCTATAAAAAAAACACGTTCTCTTTTTTGTGGCACACCCATTTTTGAAGCATCTAACAAAAAATGTTGACAATAATAACCAGCTTTATCAAATGCATCATAAATTTTAATAACATATTGTTTAGCTTCTCCCATTAATAAACCTTTTACATTTTCAGCTACTACTACTTTCGGTTGTAATTCTTTTGCTAAATCAATAAAATCAAAAAATAAAGTATCTAAAACTTGTTCAGCTTGTCCTTCTCTAAACACTTTTTCTTTTCCCCAGTCTTTTTCTCTATTTCCAGCCATTGAAAAACTGCTACAAGGTGGCGAACCATCTAAAATATCCAAATTGTATAATTCATCAGGCAAATCAGTTCTTAATTTAAAGGTCTGTATTGGCTCTAAATAAGCATATTTTGGATTGTGGTTCACTTTGTATGCTTCAATCATTTTAGGGTCAATTTCATTGCATCCTAATACATCAAATCCAGCTAATTTATAACCCATTGTTGAACCACCACCACAAGCAAAGCAAGAAAATACTTTGCCTTTGTCTTTGGTAAATACTGCATCTTTTAAAGTCCACCTGTAAGGGAAATTATGTTTATTGTTTTTCATAAATATATTTAATGCAAAAATATATATAATTACATAAATATAAAAATAAAATTAAATAAATCTAAAATTTGATAGTAAGATAATTACTGAATACTAATATAGGTAGTATATAAAACGGCTCGATATAGCCAAATAAACAAGCGAATAAGCATATAAAGAAAGTTAGCCAAATATTCGTGCAAATTTTACAAAATCCAATCGGATAAATAAACCATTTTGCACTTATAACATTGCCTAACTCATCATTTACTACATTACCTATTTTAGTAAGCCATGTATAATACCAATTTAATATCATGTTTGGATTCATAAACTCATCAATAATAGTAGATAGACAATAAGTGAATAGTATAAGAAATAAACTATTAAACATATATTTTAGTTTTAAATTTATAGCAAACAGAATCACCATCAGGGTCTATTAATTTTGCAGTATAAAAGTAGCTTTCATTTAATTTTACATCAAATTCTAATTGCTCACCAGTCAAAACATCAAGCTCATAGAAACTTACAGCATCATTATATTCTAAAAGCAAAGTATATACACCATCCATAGTAGCTAATCCAAAATCCAATGGAGCGCAACCATTAAGGCATCCTAAATTTATATATGTATCACAACAAATCATTTATTAAGGTTTAGCGTATGAATAATTAATATCAGTACATTTCAAACATCCACAACTATTAGGAATTGAATTTTTTATTTTTTCAATAGCAGATGTTAAATATTTTTTAGCCATTGCATCACATCGAGTATAATTGTCACTAGCCAATTCTTTATTTGTAAAAGTAACTAAGTTGTATCTATCACTATTTATTACTTCGGCAAAGAACATCGAACCAGCTAAATACTTTATAGGCATAGCTAATTCTTTTTTATACATACACCAAAACTTATCCTCACTACATCTTTTTTGTATGATGCCATTAAAGAATGATGTATTTGTATATATGTTAGTTCCTGTTATTTGAATAGTTAAACTATCATAATACTCTTTGTTTACTTGCAAAACATAATCAGTATTTGCAACTAATGTAAGATTTTGATTAACTCCATTTATTGTGAGTATTGCAGTTTGACTATCTGAGCTTTTAAATACTAAAGTATCTATGTAATAACATGAATAAAGATTATAGCTATCGAATGGGAACAATAAAGCAGGTGGGTTGGTTGTAACTACTCCGTTATTCAAATAAGTATAGTTATCAAGTATTGTATTAAATTGAAAGTACCTACTTAGTTTTTCACTTGCTTGTAAAATAATTTCAGTAGATGCTTTTTTTATACATCCTTTTAATAGGTCATGTCCAGTTATAGTTTCACTATCTGCACTTAGTGAAGCCGTTTTAATACTAATACCTTCGATTCCTTCCGTTCCATTCAAATAAAGTCCACTAGTAGATTCAGCTCCTTTGCATCCAATGACACCAATAATATTTTCAAAGCAATTTATCATAGTATTAAATATAATAAACTTTTTGAAAAAACAAAATTATAATTTATTATTTTGTTCCTCTATAGCCTTATTTTGTAATTCGACTTTATGTATTATACTATTCCATAAGCTAAACAACTCTAAAGTAGTAACATTATATGTCAAATCACTTATACTCATATTTGAGTGTTCACTTATAGATAATAAGCTCATATTTACTTCATCTACTACTCTATTGAAGTATTCGATATAAGATAATTCAATCTTTCTATAATTGGAAGTGTCTTTTGTAAATATTCTACTACCTGCAAGTCCGAGTTGTTTTTGTAGCCTTGTAAGGTTTGGTAAGCAATGGGCAAAAAAAAAGCCATTGCATCTGCATCATTGCGCATTATTTCAATCTTTTGTGCTTCTATTTGCTCATTTAAACTATTTGCACGTTCATCATTTATCAAGAACATTGAACTTGCTAATTTTAATAACGTGTTCTTTTCACAAAACAACTGCTCTGCTACTTTAATCTCATTAATCAATATCATTGCATCTTGATTGCGACCCTCTTTTAATGCTTCCATGCAAGTATCTGCAATTTTAACAAGCCTTGAATTATCTAACTTTAATTCAGTATAGCGTGAATAGGTTTGTATTTGGTTAAGCCTTATAAATGGATAATCGCTAAGTTCTTCTGGTGCATACCATTTGTTATTAAACACATCCGTATAAACTAGTTTAAGAATTACATCTTTATTCCCTATTAATTCTTTTCTATCTTTTTTGAAGTATTTTTTTATGAATTTAAACATATTGCAAATATATTAATAAATATTTAAAAAATAAAAATATTTTAAATAAAACTTGCAAATTAAAAAAAAACAATTATATTTATTTTTATCATAGAAATATGGAATCTTTTTGAGGTTTGGTTATCCTTTCTAAAATAACTTTTGAGCGCAACTCTATAAGGCAAACAAAATTATTATTCAAATTTTTAAATATAAAAACAATGGCTGTAACACCAGTAGCAACACTTTGCAATAGTCTAATATATGACTTAAATGCAAAACCAAGTATGCCTGAAAATTATGTAGATGCTTCAGGCGCATATTTCGCTTTAATAAGTAATCAAAACAGAAATGGTTACGAAGATATTTTGATGAAAATGGAGCAAGAACTTAGAGATAAGGCACTTCCTAATACTTCATTCCCAAAAATAAGAGTAAATATACCAAAATCATTTTGTACAGATACTACAAGTGATTCATATACTAACCCATGTACACCAGTAGCAGAGGGTGGAGCGCAATATGAACAAATAGATGTAACTGTAACAGGATATATAGCTAAGAAATTTACTTTAAGTAATGCTCAATTTGAGGACGTTTGTTATAATAAAGACCCTTATTTAGCAAAAGAACTTGAAAGAGCTAGTAAGGCAGTTTTAAGAGATATGGACAAAGAATTAATATCAAGAGCGAACGCTTTGATGGGTAATTACACAGATGGAACTTCATCTTTGACAAGTCCTAAAACATTGAACTTAGTAAATAGTTCTGGAGCTGTCAATGTAGCAACATTTCCACTTGTAGATGCTGAATACGATGGTATCGGTGCAAATGATGGCTATATGGTAGTAGGTGGTCGTTGGTTAAAAATGTACAATCAATTATTGAAATTATCAATCGGGAATACTGCAATAGGATTAGATGCAACACAATTACCAGACTTACAATATTACTATGATTCAAATAGTGATGCAGTTTTAAATGAATGTGCGGCGCTTACATGGGCAAAAGGAGCTATCCAAATTATAGAGCCTTACAGATATACAGGTAATTGGGAGTGGTTCAAAGAAAATTCAGTAAGAACTACAATGGTAATCAATGGAATTAAATATGATTATGCAATGGAGTTTGATACGTGTGTAGATGGTGGACAATGGACTGTAACCTTATCTAAACATTTTGATTTGTTCTACATACCTACTGCTAAGTATACTTGTACAGGTGGTGAGGGTAATTTCAAATTAAAATACCTTTTAGGTTGTGGCGATATTAGTTGTTCAGATTTCAATTTCTGTCCAGCAGTAGTATCATAATAAAAAGAGTTCGTTTGTTTTGTTTATATATAGGCTGGGTTTATCTCAGCCTATTTTTTAAAATCAATATTAAATATGTCAGGTTGTAACATAATAACAGATATATCAGTAGATAATTGCAGATTGACATTAACTAATCAAGATAGTGAAATAGTTGCTCAATTTTTACTTGGTAATACTACTTACACTTTATTTTCAGATAGGATATTTATACGAGATACGGAAACTAGTTGGTATAAACTTTAAAGCCATAAAATATTTTTAATTTTGTATGAAAAACCAAGATTTTTTTTATAAGACAATAACAGGAATAATGTTTACTATTGTTTGCTTTTTTACAAGTCAAACTTATTTCAAAATTGACAAATATGTAGAAAAGACAAATAAGCTAGAAAGTCAAGTTGCAGTAATAAATAATAAACTTGGCATTGCAAAAGATGACATTAATCCAATTAATTTTTTTAGCTATCTTTTCATAAATAAAAGTGAAGAACCTGAATTAAAAGAAGAAAAAAAATGTGGCAATCAATTATTGAATTAATAATTCAGTTTTTTAAGTCAATTTCTAGCGTTTCAGACACGACTAAGGAATTAGTGCCAGTTATAGAAAAAAAACAAGAAATTCGTACTCCAGTTCAAATTGTAGAAGCAAAAAAAGATGCAACTAGAAAAGAAATAAAAAAAGATAATTTAATAAGAAAAAATATAAGAACTGATTTAAAAAAATATTCTCAAAAAGATGTAATTAATCAATATATATTAATATTAAAAGATGATTACAATGCTGAACAAGTTGAACAAATTGTAAATAGTGAATTTGAAAATTTAAAACAAAATAAAAAAAGGTTAAAATCATTTAATAACATTAAAAAAAATAAATTATGAAAAATTGGAAAACGACATTAATAGGTGCAATAGCATCAGGCTTATTAGTAGCTCAAACATTTATTTCGGAAGGATTTACAGGAAGTAAAGAGCAGATAGGTCAATTAATTATAGCTGTAGCTATAGCTGTATTAGGAGCAGTTGCAAAAGATTTTAATGTTTCTGGAAAATAATGTGTATAGTAACCGACATAAGTAAATCGGATTGTCTTTTAGTTTTAAAAGACAGTAATGGTAATGTAATTGCTGAATTTAATGCAACTGAAACAACATTTGCATATAGTGAATATACTTTTACTATTAAGGATTATAGAAATACCTATGAAATAAAATTAGATGATGTTACTTTGATTAATGGTGGTACTTACACTACATTTGATTTATTATATACTTATTTAGTTGGGTTGCGTACAGCGTGTA
>Ga0208224_1000077_pt1 | contig 18849 bp, 23 predicted proteins | sample LakMenEpi26Oct09_FD_150735 | JGI IMG/M metagenome (GOLD analysis project Ga0208224, IMG submission 150735) | Freshwater microbial communities from Lake Mendota, WI - 26OCT2009 deep hole epilimnion (SPAdes) | ecosystem: Environmental > Aquatic > Freshwater > Lake > Epilimnion/Euphotic zone ... | reverse complement strand
GCTTACAATTAGACTTTTTGTCTTTTTGTCTGAATAATTCAGGAAATTAATTGATATTTTGCATAATCACGTTATTATTGGTTTTTGTGTAGAAGTGGTTATGAGCAAGTGCAAGTTGACCAGACCGTTATTCTATTGTATAGGTTATACAATAATTAGCCATTTGGTCAACTTGCACTAGTACATAATTACCTCTACATGAGATGCAATAGTAACGTGATTATGCAGAAAATCATAACACAAATGTTGTTAAATGAAAGTAACTTGTGTTTCGTAGTCTAAATGTAGTTTTTTTACTTTTTTAATACAATAAAAAATACTTTTAATTAAAACTTGTGTTTATTTACAGAAAGGACAAGAATAATAAAACTGTTTGATTTTATAATGGTTATAGGGTAAAGAATGAATTCCACAGGCAAACAAGAAACGTTTACAATCAAAATGGGATAATGCTTTTTTTCGTAGTTTTATGGTAGATAGAATGTGTTTTGAAGAGCGAATACTAGCAAAATCATGTCTTTGAATTTGTCCTTCCATTAAACATTTCTTATATTGTTCAAATTTCAATCGGTTGCTTATTGCTGTTCTCCCAATTCCTTTACACGTTTTCTTGGAAGAAATTTCTTTCGTTTCGTTGTCCTCAAGATTAAAGCAATAACATTTTGCCCTTAAACCAATAAATTCTACACATTTTTTGACTCCACCAAATTCGTCTTTGAAGTACCCCAACTTTGCTTTGTTTTCATTGCTGTACCATTTGTGTGTCTCAGGGTAATTAGAAAAATCCATATAAGGTTTCATCTGTTCCCAAAATAGCTCTGGTTTTGTGACTTTAAACAGAAACGAATCTGAAAAGTAGTGAAATCACGATAAACGTAAACTAAAATATTTCATTTGTTAATTTAAGTTTGTTTTGTTGTAGTCAATATATTATTACCGGTATCTGACATCCCCAAGTCAAATTTACATGAAGTGTTTTTTAGCATCCGGTTGTAGAAAAAATCAAACATCAGATGTTTTGACTGTAAAAATAACAGAGTCAGGAAATAGAAAATTAAGTAAACAAAAGTGGCTTAGAAAATTAATTAGGTTGAGGAAATTAATTAAAATTTACCAATTCCAATATAGTGACGCCTACAGCAATAGGTTTGTTGTGAAACACCGAAGGAATTGTATGATTAGTTTGAATTAAGTTTTCATCTAGTATGACTTGGTTTTTAAACGTATGACTTGATGCGGCTTTCAATGCTGATTTCTCATTGTTATGTAGTTTAACAGAAATATAATCACGAACATTCTGTAGCGTTTTACCGAAATTCGCGTTAGCCTGAAAAAATAAAAACTAACTAATTGTTGTAAACTACCATTTACATCTATTATATATTATTTTTGATAAGCAAAAAATTACCAGTTTTTTATATTGATCCATTTGAAACTTGCTTGTAGCTTTCTGTCTTGCAATAGTGCATTTCTCGATGTAAGGAGCAATAAGAAGTTTTTGACGAAATTTTAAGATTCTATGAATTTTTTTTAGTTTCATTCCTAAGTCCAAGTATAACTTAAGATTTTTAGAATGAGTAATATAGTTAATACGGTCTGCAAATGTAGCCATCAACTTTACATCTTTATACTTTTGCCTTCCATCTGACTCGATTAAAGCAGTCTGAGCATAAGGAGATAATGAGTCATAATTAATTTCAAGTACTTCAGGTGCTAAAGGTAAGTTTTGGTGTAAATCGTGAATTTCTTTTGGGTACTCTAAGTCACATTCTATAAAATACCCGTATTTTCCTTCTAAGTCAATAGAATTTATGTCAAAGTTTAATGTTTTGTGTTTATTTAACCATCGAAATTTGCCTGAAGGAAGTTTTTGCATTTGAGCGTATCCATACAAGTTCTGAAAAAAGAAAAAGTTAATATCAAAACCCCAATAGCTCAAATGGTAGAGCGTTTGAATGAAATACTTCAAATTATGTAAGTTCGAATCTTGCTTGGGGTAAAAAAATATTTTGTAAATGGTATATTACGTTTGCATCAATGTAGATTAATTCAGATTCCTCTTCCTCGAGACCAGACTTTTTTGTTTTGGAGGTTGCAGGACACGAGGGTGTTAAATGCCTCGTGCCAATAATGCTCATTCCTCCTCGTTTTGCATTTTCAAGAAAATGAACCATGTCTATGTCTGTTGGAAGCTCAAAAACTGCATTAGTAGTTTTTAACATGCTATCAAATGTATAGGCAGGCAATGAAATGTAATGTGCTGGGTCAAGACCAGAAAATTGAATCATTTCATCTCGAAAAGACTCAAAAATTTCACTTAGCAGCAATACATCAATTTTGCAATATATTAGAGTGTAATCAACCAAATGCCTGCACTTAAATTTTTTCCATACTGTTTTTGCAAATTTGTGATCTTCTTTTGAAATTGATTTTTCACTCAACTGACTGTAAAAATGTTCAATGCTCGGTAGTTTTTTTGATGCATACATTTGAGGTAAATTTTTGCAGTATTCATAGGGAAAAAATGATTTCCCCAAAATCATTTGGTATTTTTCTTTGTCAAATTTCTTATCAGTGTTGACAAGACTAGTTTGTTTTAAAATTGGGTAATCATGCCCAGATTTGTTTAGATCAGTAGACAATTGGGACAAAGAAGCCTGAAGAAATGCTAAACTATCTACAAATTCAAAACAGTTAAAAGACAAAGTTCTAAAATTTTCTCCATTGTATGGTAAAACACTGATGTTTTTAACATCCTCTGGAAATTTACCGAGGGCTTTGACAATAAAATGCAGGTCAAAACGAGACCCGTTGTGCATAAATATTGGAATTTTTCTCGGTTTCCTTCTTCTTAAATTACATGTTGAACATGCAGCACCAAGAAACTTTGAATTATAATGGCAATGATCTCTTACTTTTAAAACGGTGTCTGAAAATTCTTCAAAACAAAGATAACAATTTGTAGCTTTGTTATAATCAAGTGTGTTTTTATTAGTCATTATCATTTCTTCTTTTGTGGTTAATAAGTTTTCTATCCAAGTTTCTTCTTGCTCTAACAAGTGTTCAATTAAATGTTCGTGTGCATTTTTGCCAGCAAATGAGTACTCGTGAATAATTTGTTTGTCAGGTCCTAACACTAAAAAACTAAACGCGATTGGAATTTGTTTACTGATAACTTCTGTAAAACTAGCATCACATGTGCATTTCAATCTTTCACAAGTATGGCATACAGTTGTCTTATCTTTTGAATTTTGAACACACTCAAAATCGAGGTACCCTGAAAATTCTAATTTGTGGCATTTTTCAAAGTTTTTAAATTGAATTTTTTCGTGCTTGCTTCCTTTTTCAGGGGTTGTTTCTGCTTTTGGGTTGTTTAGTAAACATAGTTTTTCATGTTTCTTCAATAGATCAGCTCTACAAAACGAATTTAAGCAATGCAAACAAAAATGAGCTCGTTCATAGCTAAGACTTCCGTTAGAAGTTCGATAAACAGAACGTAGATATTTGTTTGGGTTTGTGATCAAAACAAAATGATTTGAGCTTTTTTTCTCAACCATTAAAAGAGTTGCGATGTTTTTTCCATTTCCCAAACCGTATTCAAGTGGAAAAATTCTATCTTTTGTGTCTCGATAAAGAATATTGATTTTTAAGTTTAAATGCTGATTTTGTTTTAAAAATTTCTTTATCCCAGAGATTGAAATAGGAAACGAAATATTAGCAATATCAAAACGCTTGATAAACTTTTTGTATTTTTTTTCCTCCCGTTTTTTCTTCTCAGTTTCAGTGAGCTTATCTTGATAGAGATAGTGGGCAATGCAGTATAGAAAACATTTTTCGTCTTTGTTGCAGGGGTTGTAAAGAAAAATTTTTTGTCGAAAATTTTTCAAATTAAGATTTGTGTTATTTCCTCCTGTTATCGGTCTAACTCTTGCTACTTCGATGTCAAAGGCTAAAGCTCTGTTAAACCTCCATCCACTTCCATTTCTCAAAAATTCATCTAAGCTTGACTGTTGAAAAGCAAAACTTTTTTTAATGTTTTTTCTCAAATTACTTTTTGATGAGGTAGTAACCAAAAAACTTGGGCTTCGAAAAGGAATGCTTGCTTCGCTTAACACATTGCCAGAATGATCTAACATTGCCATTTGAGCTATGAAGATTAAACTTGTTTTGCATACAGTTTTTAGAGCTGCTTCTGATAAGAGTCTTTCTTCAATCTTTTCTTTAATATTCAATTGAGAGCTTGCAAAATTAATATCTTGTTCCATGTAATTATAACGATAGGTAACAAATGAACGTTTAAAAGCGCTTTCTTTCAAGAAAAATTTTCTGCTTGGTCTGTGAAATCGACTATAATGTTTTTGTAACTCTTCGCAACTTGGGAATAGTTGAGCACATAAAAAGCATTTTTCTACTAACTCGCTATTTAGGTGAAAATTTTGATAATGTCGGTTTAAGTTGAAACTTCTTGTGAACTTACGACCGCAGGTTTTCTCAGGACAGACAAGGGATTCCATGTTGAAACGTTTTGTTCACTCACGTGCTAACCAGCTTCTGATAAAAACTAAAAATTCAAGTATACTTTTATATTAAAATTATAGATATAACAACTTAACAGGTCACCTAAAAGCGAGAAAATTGATTTTTTTATAGGGGAAAAGATAAGAAAGCAAAAAATACAGAAAATAATAGCAAAAAATGGTTTAAACTAGAGTTAACAAGCATGATATTTTAAGAGGTCAAACACTAAAAGCGAGAAAATTGATTTTAGTTCAAGATATTCAAAGAGGTTAAAGAGGTTAATGCACTAAAAGCGAAAAAATTGATTTTAGTATAGGGGGAAAGATAAGAAAGCGAGACAAAATAGATTATCATCAGTAACTTTTATAGCAAAAACAGGATGAAACCTACAAAAGTAACTATCCAAGTGTTTTTTGGCAGGTATCATTTTAACGAATAAACAGGAAATGGGAACAATTTTTTATCTTGATTCTCTACATACCTGATATCGTATATAAAGAGCTTTTAACCTATCATTTTTCATCAGTTAAATTTTGCTTTTCGTTACTACAAGTAAAACACCAAGTCAATCATCATGCCTCCTAAAAAAACCCTAAACAAAGGTATGTGTAATTTATTTATTCAACTGTTTGATTAATTTCAGCCTGATCGTATAATTCATGCAGCCTCAAAAGTATTAAACAGTATTTAAACAAATAAAAGACAGTAATATATTTGTAAATTCATTTTAGTTGCTCCCCAAAAACAACAACATGCCAAGAAAGCGAGGAAGACCAAAGAATACGAATCAGAAGAGGCCTCATCTGAGGAAGAGGAGGAGGAGGAGGAGGAAGAGGACAATGAAGAGGAGGATTATGAACCCGAGATCTCTACTCAACCTCTACTCGAGGAAAGCGAGGAGAGTGAATCGGAGGAGCACAAGCAGCCTCAAAAACCTTCTGGGTCTCGGAAGGTAGGAACAAAGAGGAAGGCCACAACCAAAACTGCTTCCTCGAAAAAAACCAAAGGAGCTGAAGAACGTCCTTTGATGGATGAAACCCAGCATGAAAAGACAGCAACAGAGGAGAAAGGGGAGAAAAAGAAGGCTGGCGGTAAGAAAAAACCAAAAATGTTCAACGATCGAAATTGTGATATAGATCTTTTCGATAGCGATCCAGAAAAAATAATCCCAAAGAAAATAAGGATTAACAGCTCTTTAATTATGAGCTGTAGGATGCTAGAAATGCCAGCTCCAAATGGAGGACAAATTGAATGGGCTGCAATCTTGTTAGAGAAAAGAAAGAAGGACGGATCTAGTTACGATTTCAACTGTTCTTTGTCCACTGTTCCGCATCTGATAGAGGGTCTAAAAAAAATAATTCAAGCTAACCCGAAGTATTTTGGAAAGGAAGCAAAGTAAAACGAAAAAAGAAGACATAATTAAATAACTAAATAATAATTTTATATAATAAGTAATATTTGTAAATTTATATACAATATTTGTAATTACAGATCAGAAAATTACTAAATTCAGAACACAATGCTGTGACGAAAAGAGTCTATGTCAAGAATGTATTGCAATCGAGCTCCCAAAATTATTATATGTCTTAAAACAAAATTATATAATCACCAAAAATGAAGAATAAATAATATTAATATATATATATCATAAATAAATGAAATAAAAGTTTTAAATTTTAAAATGGTATTATTATTTTTAGGTATAAGGGAGCCTCCAACAACAAACTGTGATTGTGACTATAACTTTGTGTGTAAAGATTGTATTGCATTGGTTTATCCGAGAAGGGTGCATCCAATAACAAAGAGAAACTACTGTCCTTGCACACCAAACAAAATGTGTAAAGATTGCAAACTAGAATGCCCTGATTTTCATTAATGCAAGTAATAAAAAAGTAAACAACACAAACTATGTTATAAACTTTCAGATTGTCACCAGTGCTCTTCCACTTGTAAAGAAATTAAAGACATCGGGGAAGATATGAAAATTATTATTACACGATTAGATGATTATACCCAACTGTTTACTAAATTTACTTTTTTCTACTTTTTACTAATACTTTCACTTTTTTTAATTTTACTAATTTCTTATATAGTTTTTAATAATTGAATCAACAACTAAATTTCAGATTTCCCACATTGCTGCAATTGCTCTAAAATGAAGAAAACAACAAACAAAATAATAAATTCTTTAATGTCTGAAATAAGTGGAATGCAACAAGTAGTTGAAGATTTTCTAGAAAATATTGAAAGCACTCGTAAATCAAAGTAAATTCATTTTTTAGGAACTTGTAAAATTTTTGAAGAAATCAATAGACGTCAGGCAATTCTTGAAGAAAAAATCAAACAAAATAGAAAAGAGATAGATGAATCCCGAAAAGAAATTGAAAGACTACTACTAGATAACGAAACAGATTATTATATGTAATGAAAGCACTTTGTTATAAACTTTCAGATTGTTGTCAGCAATGCACTTCAACTTGCAAAGAAATTAAAAACATCGAAAAAGAGATCAAAATTATTATAACAAAATATGGCAATCACGTGAAAAAAACAACAGTTAGCATAGTTAATGATTTAATGACTGAAATAAATGGTTTGCAAGAAGTAGTTGAAGATTTCATAAAATATAATGAAAGCATTCGTAAAGCAAAGAGGCATCAAAATTAAAATGTGTTTTACATTTTTTAGGGGGTTCAACAAAGCAACAATTAAAGCAAGAGAAACAAAAAAAATTTCGGGTTCTGGATACCGTGGATAACTTGCAAGAGCACTTGGCTCGATTCAATGACTTATTTTATGATTTAGAGCCTTTCCTAACAAAAAAACAAAATAAAAAGTATGATTACATTTTTAAACGATTTTCTGATGGTCTCGACTTAATCGAAAACCTTATGACACATTTTTAAATTGTTTTTTACCCTTGTTTGAAAAAAATAGAGTGCTTATTGTATTTTAAAATTTATTGCACATTGTTATTATTTTGATTTGAATAAAAACACGATTTCATACTGCATCTGTTATCATTTTTGTTACTATAAAATCATTCAACCCTTTTTGTTGTTTAGAAAACTGAGATATAAATTTTGCAAAAGGAATGTTTTTTATTTTGCTGTTTATAAACGCAACGGAAAACAATCCACAAAAAAGACTGGTTTTATTTTGAATACATACTGAATTGGAAACAAATTTACGTTGCTTAATATTGTTCTTTATAAATTTTTTTATATATTTATTTTTACATTTCTTTCCAAATGAATCGAAATAAAATATTTCTTTTCTATTACAATGAATAGCAATGAAATGCTCCCCCTTTTCGTTGTGCTTATCTGTGTTGAAAATGATACTAAATTTATTCAACCGCTTATTGAGTTGAGGTTGCACATCACAGGGAAATACTCCCAAAAAACTCTTTCCGCATACCCTCTTACCGAGGTCTTCCAAATACTGATTCGTAAGTCCAGCCATGTTTATGTCATTTGCACATTTCTGTTTTTATCTATTGTAATAAGTTCGTCATAGCTAGCATACATTAGACAATATATGTTTTCAGTAGGTGCTTGTTGAAATCCAATATCTAGATCTATTGTTCCATTTTCTGTTCCATGCAAATACACACTGTTGCAAAGGTCTGGTGATAAATCAAATGGAAAGAAACAAGAATTTGCTTTAAATTCAGCTTTACTAATTCCATTTGACCCTGTATGTTGAAGTCCAATATTATCCAAAAACCATCTGTATTCTCTAGCATACTCTTCTGTTGTAAAATTGGGTTGGAATGGATGAGAAGTCAAAGGCTCGCCGTTTATAAACACATTTAGGTGGTTTAGACTGTTATTTGCAAACAGGAAAGGATTATATGCTCTGTTAGAATCATAGGCTTTTGCATTTACAAAACACAATATAAAACTTCTTGGAAGTTTACCTCTAACAAATTGACTAATGTGGTGATTCTTTGTGCCATTATTAAGCAGATGAGATTTAATAACTGATTTGCAAATTGGGTAAATTGCAGGTGTAGAATTTAGTTTTGATTCAATTGCAGCAATAATTTTTGAATCAGCAGTAAGTCTCCTAATCTTTAATTGAAGTTTTTTAATTTTAATTTTAGCATCAACACCTTCAGAAATAAATGAAAAATTGTCATCAGCTCTAATCAACTTTAGCTTAATATCACAACCGGGCAATAACAATTTATGACACTGGAAAAAGTCAATGTGTAAAATAATGCTAAAACATAACGTCTGTCCTTGAATAAATGCTTTTCTTGACACAAAACCCTTGTTTGCTTTTGCTCCTCCTTCGCCTGCTGCATCAGCAAGTAATTTAGATTCTTCTACACCTGCATCATCCTTAATATAAAATGACAAATCTTTCAAAGTTGTTTCCTTTACATCTTTAGGGTGGGACAAATGTGTTTCAATAAAACTTTTATAATGATAAGTAGGTGTTGACAAATCACAAATTTGAGTCCCATTAATTGAGCACTCAATTTGTTTCCATAGAGATTGAGGAAACAGATTTACAACTGAAATTTTGTCTGCTGCTGTCAGTTGAGTTGTACCATCAGCCTTAGTAATATCAATTTCCCCATATAATCTAGTCAAATTTAGCTGGGTAAAATCAGAAGAATCAGAAGGAATTAGAAATTCAATTGGGCCTTCAGACAATAAAACTGATGTAGGATATAAAGTCAATTCCTTTCCGTGAACAAGTGCTTCCTCATATTGAGGTACTGAAAAAAGATCAAGTGCATCTGTTGCTAACTCGTGGGCCTCATTTACAAAGGTTCCCACTCCGTGTTTGTCTGCCATTTCCTGTGCAATAATATACAATTCTAAACGTAATATGAATTACACAATCACAAATGTTAAAGTTAGTGTGAAAAGCACACCAATAGCCTTAAGTAATGTTTTAAAACTAGAAGGGGTAATAAAAACGTACAACAATTTTATAGTTTTACAAAGTAAATATACTTATACGATTTTTAAAACAAGTAAACTATCTGAAAACCATATCAACATAACAAAAATACCAAAATTGGAAAAAATTGAAGATGCGATAGAAAAATTAAAACAACATGTGCAGTTTTCAACCAAAAAAGTGACGGTTGATAACATTATTGCTAGTATAAAACTAGGTTACAGAATCGATCTTGTGTCAGTATGCGAAAAGAAACTCTTTGAGTCAATGAAATACAATTCAGACATATTTCCTGGTTTGTATGTTAAGTTTGGCATAGGAACAGCCATTTTATTTCACAGTGGAAGAATTGTTTTAGTGGGTGTTAAAAACGAAAAAGATTTACAATGCCTCACGCAGAGCATCTTTGCATCCATCAACATGTTATCGATGATGAAAGAAGCGGGTGCATAGTTTGTATTGAATGTGGTTTGGTATTAGAAGATCAATTGTTTCGACCAAATTACAATGAGTCATACTTTGAAAATGAGGTTAAACATATACAATATTATGAAGCAGAAAATGAAATAAGAGAACTTTTAAATAAGATAAACATATCAGATATGTTTCTTGCTAATCTTATTTTAGACAAATATGTAAAAAATCCTTCAAAATCTATTCCTTATCTTGTGTATCAAACTTTGAACGAAAACAAGTCTCCAATAACGTTAAAAGAAATTTCTTCCATATCGGGTTTAACCAATTCAGACATTTATAAACAGCAAGAAACAAATGATGTCATTCTAGTGAAACCTGAACAAATGATAGAAAAGTACTGTAAAATATTACATCTTGATTTTAAAGCAAGTGCAGTAATTAAGGAAAATATTAAAGAGTGTTTAAAATCAGGACATAATAACCTTACAATAATCGGTGCTAACATATACTTATACAGTAAATCTAAAAATCTCAAAATTTCTATAAAAACAATAGCAAATACATTAAATATCAGTTGTATTTCAATTCAGAGGTATTTGAAACGAAAGAAATAATGTACTATCACTCAGGCTTAAGATATCAACGAGGAACTGGGATTGGTTCAATTTTTAGCGGGCTTTTTCGGATGCTTAAACCTTTGGCGTCAATGGGACTGTCTGCTGGAAAACGTTTGTTGGGTAGTTCGTTAGCCAAACAGGCTGGTTCAAAAATGCTAGATATCGGAAAAAATGCAGCAACTAACTTGCTTGTAGATGTTTTAGAAGGGGCACCCATCAAAGAGTCAGCTGAAAAACAATTGGAGGAAGCTAAGACTAAAATAGCATCAGCAATTAAAGGAGGTGGAAAGAAAAGAAAGAGAAAGAAGCAATGTGGAGGAAGTAATAAAAAACAAGATTGTAAAAAAATTGCATACAGTCTAATCGATGATGATTAAATAATGACTAATCAATTCCTAAAACTTGAAAGTGCTTCTAATTATGGAACAGATTTACTAACAGCAGATGATTGTGAAAATGATTTACGAAATAATTATATTACTGCTGGTCACCCTGTAGCATTTAGTGGTATAAACACTATTTTTAACTACTACAAAGGTCTTTTGAATAAAGAAAAAATTAAAAATGTTTTATCTAGTATAGAGAGCTACACTTTACACAGAGAATTTCAATCTAGACAAAGAAATCCTACTTTCGCTCATTTTAAACGTTATCAGTTTCAAATGGATTTAGTGGATGTTCAAAACACAGCTGAATTTAATGATGGAATTAGATATCTTTTAACTTGCATTGATATATTTACACGTAAAGCATTTGCTCGTGGGTTACTTGCAAAAGATGCAAAAAGTGTTTTAAAAGAATTTAAATCAATACTACTTGAAGCAGTTGAACCCCCATTAACATTATGCTTTGATCGTGGGACAGAGTTCCGAAATAACGATTTTAATACATTTTGTCAACAAAACAATATACAAGTTAGAACGCCAGATTCTTCCATTCACGCAGCTTTTGTTGAACGATTTAATTTAACATTGCAAAGAAAAATAGAAAAGTACAAATCTGAATATGAAACTCAAAAATATATAGACGTTTTACCTAAGCTATTAGAAACATATAATAACGCATTACATAGAATGACAGGTGTTACACCAAATGAAGCGGAAACAGATGAAAGTGTCCACCTTGCTATCAGACTTAGGCAATCAAAACAACAAGAAAAAATCAAAAAAAGATTGGTAAAATTTAAAATTGGGGATGAAGTAAGAATAGCAAAAATAAAAGGAAAATTTGGTAGAGGTTATCATGAGACAGCTAACCCAGAAATATTTCGTATTTATAGGATAAGCACTAAATTAAAAATACCCATGTACACTTTAGAAACCTATGACGGAAAAGAAATTATAAATGGGGCTTTTTACGATTTTGAAATAACAAAGAAAACAGGTGACACGTTTCGAATAGAAAAAGTAATAAAAACTGATAAAAAAAATAAACGTCTGTATGTAAAGTGGAAAGGGTTTAATGATACTTATAATGCCTGGATTCCTGAAAGCAATGTTGTAAAAAATTTCTAGTATAATAAAATGGATTTAACCAAAGAACACTTGTATTTACTTTCAAATGGTTCCCACGATATTTACCCTGAAAATTCGTTGGTTGAGTTTAAAAACAAAATGCCTATTAAATTAGAAACAAATAGAAGTGAAGGTTTGGAAGTGGCTCTATCTTCTATAGGCATTTCAAATAATTTTAAAAATATACCTACTCCCCCAAATGATTTCCCGAGTTTATTGATAACTACTTGCTTTAAATTAGAAGGAATGTGTACAACTGAAGAACTAGGTGCGCATATGTGTGATTTGTCTCCTAATTTTACTGTCGATACAGACCTAATTAGACAACACACACTACTTGGAGGAGCGCATGAATTTGGTCCTGGTGGTCAAATAATAACTGATTGCAGATGGTGGGTATTTAATTTTGAAAATAAATATTATACCCTAAACGATATAAAAGATTTTTTTAGAAATGTGCATAAAACAGTTTTCGATGCTACCGGTGCTATAATAACTTTCACTGATGACTTCCGAATTAAAATTGCTCCATCTTTTAAAACTAATTTCTGGGTTTTAATGCATTCTACCATGGCAAAAGCTTTCAATTTTGACGATCAAAATGGGGAAATAATGGATGTGATTAACACCACAAATACGAAAATGTTTAGCCCAGATGAACCTGGAGAAGCAATAACTATGATCAGAAAAATAAATTTAGGAGGGCAAGATTATTTTGTTTATCAAGTGAGACAATCTTCAACACTTAAAGTTGATTACCTAATGAGTCGAAAAGCTGAACATATTTTAGATAGAAAATTTCCGAGTGTTATTCGTGTTGTTTGTGATAATATAACAGCTCAATTATTTAACGATAAATTTTCTAAAGACTTAGTAGTGTATTGCCCAGATTTTCAAAATGAACAAGATTTTGCAGTAACAGAATTTGCCTCCAAACAGTATGTTCCAATTGAAAACAGTATCATAGATTCATTCTCTATTAAACTTTTGGATGAGAACAATAACCTTATACAATTGTTACCAGGGCATGCATCAATATTAAATATGGATTTGCGTTCGAGATTTTATAACAAGGAGACTAGACAAGTTCGTTTAACTTCAGCACTTTCAACTGATTTCCCTGACAATAACAACGCAATTTTTAAATGGAAGTTACCTAAACCGCTTGTAGTTAATAGAAATTGGAGGGTTGCTTTAACATCAATCAGCAACGCAAATATATTTTCTACTTTTTTAACAGAACCTGAAACAAGAACAATGTTTTTTAGAGATATGAGTGATACAACAGGCAAAACACCTCTTAAATTTCTTTTACCCGCTCAACAACAATTAACTATAGCACAAATTGTTTTTTATATTAACAAGCAAATGACAGACGCAAGTGTTGGTTCATTAACATTAGAAAATGGAAGATGTGTGTTTAATTTCGATTTTGGTGTACCAGTGTTATTTATTGCTTCAACTTATCTATTAAAAATTCTTGGTTATAATGGTCTCTACAACGAAAAGTCTAACTTTACCAAAATACTGTTATTTAATGATATGGACGAAAGCAAGAAAAAAGAAATGCTAAAAACAGGTGTTGTTGATATGATTGATAAAATGAATTCAAATGAGTATGTGTTTGAAAACAGGCCTGATTTAGATTATTTGAAACCAAATTATTTTATCGTCTATTCTAATCTTGTAAGTAAATCTATTGTAGGTGGATCGATGAGTAATGTTTTAAAAGTAGTTCCTATAAAAAGTAGTACAGATGCTTACATTTTATCTGAATTTAGACATAAAGAATTCTATGAACTACAGAATACAGAGATAGACACAATAGAAATACAATTAAGAACACATGATGGATACCCTATGAATTTTGCTAGTCGCGAACACACAATTTTAAATTTAGAGTTTTCAAACAAACTGGAAATAACTAGCAGACACGAAAAACCATAAGACAAGTTTGAACTTGCAATATTTTGTTTATAAAAGAACACTATTTTAAAAAAATCGCTCAGTTATTTTTACAACATGGATAACCAAACAACAGTTTATTCTGATTATTTAACACTGAATTGTCAATGTTTTAAAAATGAAATTACTTTTCCAACTAAAAAACCACCTCGAAAACTTTGTGATTATGTTATATTTGAAAAGCAACGCTGTTTGGCAATACATGAAGAGGCAAACAAGCACATATACTTTGATGTTCAGGACATGAAACCTTGTTATGGTGTCTCAACAACAACAGCAATGATACTTAGATCATCTTTGTTACGGCATTTGAACACAATCAAAAAACTAACAACTGTTGTAAAGAAAAACCCAAGTGATATGTATATAAAGTTTGAAAATGGAAAAGAAATTTCAGTCTCTAGCTACACTCAAACAGTGAAACAAGCAGTTGAAGCAAAAATAAACACTCTAACTAACTTTAACGATCATTCCTCACCTGTAATAATTGGAAAGTTAACACGAAGTGAAAAATACCACAATTCAACTTTAACAGTACTAGAAAATGTCATCAAAAGTATTGAAAATGGATTCAATCAACTGGAGATATCTATTGAGTCACCCCAGTGAATTTGTGCGAATAGATGAACAACTTCGATTAGTGCAAATGGAACTACTTTGTTTTAATGAGCATTCAAATGGATGGACCAAACACGCAGCACAGGAAGTCAAACATCACTTAAATGTCATCCTACGATTTCGAACTGCTGTTAGCCTATTTGGATGTAACATATTTAATGCTGAAATTGTATCACTGGATGAATTCGTAAAATTTGGAAACGTAACACTTTCAAATGAGGACCCTTTGGCTGACATATTCAATGAAAAACATTGCAATATGTTTGCTGGAAAGTTTAACAAGCTTGTTTCTATTATTTATGACCGAGAAGAAACAGAAAATATTTTTCGAAAATTTTTGATATTTGTTTTTGATAACTACATTAGCATTAACAACCCTGTTATTGGTATTTCTACTGACGCTTCCAAAGAAAATATTATGAATGAAATTATCAAACGTGTTTTTCCCATTGTCTAACAGTATTTTAACAGATTTCGTTTGGTATTGTATAATAAATATTTACTAAATTAAAAACGTGTTTTACTTAACTTTAAAAATGCCACACGATATTAGATTTAGAAACCCTTTCAACCTTTTAATAAGTGGGGCAAGTAGTTCGGGAAAAACTACATGGGTAAAAAATTTGTTATCTTTGAAATCAAAATTATTTACTGAACTACCAGCAAAAACATTTTTGTTTTACAAAGTGATGCAAGATATTTACTTGGAAATGGAAGAAACTGGTTTAGTTAATGAACTAATAAATGTAAGTGAAAACTTACCTTCACTAAATGAAATACAAGAAATGGTGCATAAATATAAAGACCTAGGGGGGAGCCTACTTATATTTGATGACACGATGACTGACTTACACGAGGATTTTGAACAAATTTTTTGCAATATAAGTCACCACGAAAATGCAAGTGTAATTTTTTTAACTCAAAATTTATTTTATCAAAACAAAGTATTTAGAACTATGAGTTTAAATTGTCATTACATGGTTCTTATGAAAAATGATAGAGATAAACAACAAATCAGTATTCTAGCAAAACAGTTTAGCCCTAACAACAATGCATACATAACAAAAGCTTATGCTGAAGCAACAAAAAAACCTTATTCTTACTTATTACTAGATTTTAAACCTGACGGTCCACAAAATCTGAGAGTTCGTTCAAATATATTTGAATTTCCGTGTATAGCTTACATTGAAAAATGAAGAAAAAATCTGATAATAAGTCAAAAGCAAGTTTGATTCCTTTGATAAAAGCTGTTTCAAAAATGGATCATTCAGAATTATCTCACACAATAGATTGTTTGAATGATGAGACAATTGATGGAATTTGCGAATGTGTGTATAATGTTATATTTACTGACTTAAACTTAACTGCGAAAAAAAAAGCAAGTTTAAAAAAGCATATTAAAAAAACTTGTTGCGCAAAAAAAATTAAAAAAATTTCTGCTAAGACTTATCCTGTATTTAAAAGACGTGAACTATTGAAACAACAAGGAGCAGGTTTACCTATGCTGTTAATGACTGCTGTGCCATTTCTAATTGATATGGTAAAATCAGCCTTTTCAAAATGAAAACAGCTAAGAATGTGTCCCCCTATTCTAAAATGTATTTAGTACCCCCTATTATTTATGAAAAATTATTAAATGTGTTAGAAGAGAAAGAAATAAGACAAGTTGAGGATATTAATATTGATCCTGAAATGCAAGAAAAACCTGGAGAGAAACAAATGGAAATGTTGAGTAGAGAAGCATTGACAGAAAGTGAACCACAAATGGAACAAATTGAGCCTGAAATTATTACTGAGAACATTCCTCAATCTATTGAAACCATTCAAAACCCAGAAACAACAGAAACTGGAATGGAAACAGTACCAGAAACAGAAATATCACAGCCTGAAGATGTACCCTTAGCTAACTTAAAAAAGGGGGGGCCTCTAAAGGGTGTTGTAGCATTTGATAAACCACTTTTTACATGTGAAGTTTGTTTAAAAACGTTCGGGAGAAAGTATGATTTAAACAGGCATACAAATACAGTTCATCGCAATCTGCAAAATGTGTTAACAGGCATTCCCGCAACGTTAAAAATACAACAATCGCAACCTCCCTCAACCCAAACTGAACAAATTGCGCAAGTTCAACCCATATCACAAAGTATTCCAACAACTAGCAAACCATCTGTACAATTTGTACCTGATGAAAGTGTTGAAATGATTCAAGATATACCAAAAAAATCTTGCAAAGTTTCGTCAGAAACAACATCAAGAGTTATTCCTGACATGCCTCAATTAATGTTTAAACCTCCTAGAAGTAGAGAGATGATTTTACCAAATATTAAAAAACGTATGATGTTAGTTCCTAGTTTTAAAAAAAATGTAAGAGGAAACCCACGTTTAAAAGCAAAAGATTTACGAAAGGTAAAATTAAATATACCAATGAAAAAGACTCAACCTACACAACCAGAACCATCTGACATTGAATTTGAAGATTGGAGTAAAGCTGGTGAATCAAAAAAACGTGGTACAAGAACAGGTACTGAAGCAAACTTAAGAATGAAACCAGCAAAATGGTACAGAACAGTACCAGGAATAGAAGTGGACGAATTTGCAGATTGGAAATAAAAACAAATAAAATAGTTTATGTACAATATGTATTTAAATGTCTTTTGATATAATATACATTATGAAAAGGAACATAATCATTTTCTTCATTCCAATTTTTTGGATAAATATAGTCTACTAGTTTAATAGGAATTTTTTGGCTTTCTGTAATCGGGAGGGTAATTGTTTCAAACAAACCATTTGGTTGAAATTCTTTTTTAGGTGGGAAATTAAAACCACAATTATTTCCTTCATTGCACAACGGGCATTTATTTTTATCATATTTATATATATAATAATGCATTATATTACAATTACAAAACAAAGTTTGACAAGTTGTTTTCAATTCCTTTTACGGAACTATCCAAATAATCACTATGCAACTTATTCAGATATATTTTAATATTTTTTTCATGCCTTGGCTTAACGCCACCTCCATCATCATAATGGCTTCCATAAATATACTTCAAAATTTCACTAGGGACAAACTCGTATTGAGAAATTGGTAGCTTGATGTGTGAAAATACTCCATGTTCCAGAAAGCAGTCAATGGTAGGCATATTGTAATTGCATTCCAATCCATTATCACAATTTTTACAGTTTTCAAACTCTGCAATAGCTTCTTGAATATTTTCCATTTTGGTCTTTATTATTCAATGTTGCAATTGATACTAACTTAACTTTGACAACTTGTCCATGTTTTTATACGTTTTCAAGTTCTCTTTTTGTGATTTTAAAAGTTTTATTCTGTTTTCAAATGTTGTTTTTCTACTTAGAAGTTGAGTTTTTTTCCGTTCTAAATCATTTAAAGTTTTTGAAAGTGTAGACAACTGCGTTGAAATATTACTTATTTCTGAATCGATAAGTCTTTCAACAAAAACTATTGCTTTCATGATTTTTTCGTTTATTTGTTTTATATCTGTTTCTCTTTTCACGTCTTTTGTCCAAGCTAAGTTGCTTTGAATACTTATCATTTTTCAAGTATTCAACCATTTCATGCATTCGATAAGCAAATCTCCGTATTATCTTATTAAAAAAATCAATAAAATAGTCACTGTTATTACCATGTTCATATCGTGAGAATTGTTGTATGACATATTTCATTTTTTCAATAATTTCCAGTTCATTCATTTGAGATTCAATCAGAAAATCTAATGATTCTATACTTAGATTTATTGGCATGTATGAGTCATGATTAAAGTGAAATGAAATAAAACGTAAAGCATCAGGTATCGGAAGTTTTTCATTTTGAAGCAAATCAGCAAAACGACTACGGTAGTCACTATTTTTAAAAGACACACAATGAGGAGTTGAAAAATTTGTATGTAGACTATACATATTGCTTTTAGCTTTTAACATATTAACATGTTATCACTAATACACTTAAAAGAAAACTGAATCACGAATAAGTAATTTCGTTGTCTTATATAAGCAAAGTCAGGAGGTTTTGAAAAAACCCTTTAATAATTGAATCCGTCAACCGGGCTTGTCCAGCTGACGGGTCAGCCACTTCTCTCAGCCGACGAAATCTTTGAGAACGCCGTGCGAGACAATTATAAATAAATTATATACGAAACGTTATCACATTTAATTTTTAGTTAAATTGATTTAATATAATTTCTGTAAGAAAAAATTGATAGTCTAAATTGTTGACAAACGTGAGACAAAATAAAATAATTTCCAAAAATTTT
>Ga0208224_1000068_pt1 | contig 19440 bp, 8 predicted proteins | sample LakMenEpi26Oct09_FD_150735 | JGI IMG/M metagenome (GOLD analysis project Ga0208224, IMG submission 150735) | Freshwater microbial communities from Lake Mendota, WI - 26OCT2009 deep hole epilimnion (SPAdes) | ecosystem: Environmental > Aquatic > Freshwater > Lake > Epilimnion/Euphotic zone ... | reverse complement strand
GTATCATAAACAATAATTAATTCAATAATAATTTCTTGTCCATTTAAAGTATCATTAGTTGGGCTAGTTTGAATAGTTATTTGATTATTTAAATCGTCAACTGTAATTACACCAATACCAGGTATTGTGTTTAATAAACTAGTAACGGTATCATAATAAAGATTATCACCTGGAACAACATTTAAAGACGTTGTTGTAAAAAAAGTTTCACTTGTTGTCAACCCTAATGGATTAACTGAAACGTTTATTGTAAATGTTGCTGAAATTAAATTACAACTTGTATTACCAGAGGTTAAATCGTCAAACCCAACATTTAACATTTGTAATAATCCAAATTTAGTTTGCGATTCAATAATAAATGTTTCAGACCCCATAACATATGTTTGATATGAAATATATGAAGCGTCACAAGTAATTTCAGCGGTTCTTGATAACGAACATCCATTATCATCAATTACTGTTAAGTTATATGTTCCTCCTGTTAACCCTTGAGCAGTAATTTGTTGCGGATTATTGGGTACATTATTAGACCAATTAAATATAAATGGTGGAGTTCCTGATGAAATAAATGCTGTTAAAGTACCTTCAGAACCTGTACCACAAGAAGTACTATATAAACTATAATCTAATACTGTACTACTATTAACATAAACTTGAGTTGTTTGAGTACATCCTGTATTATCCGTAACAGTAATTGTATGTTGTCCCGAAGAAACATCATTAAATGTGACCGCAGATAAAGTACTATTATTTATATTAACTAAACCGTCTAATGAATAATCAAATGGAGTTGCCCCTCCTTGACTTTTAATAACCGAAATATAACCATTTGCACTATTACATGTGGTTCCTGTAGTATTTGTTGAGATTGTAAATGTATCAGTAGCAAATAATGTAACCTCATCTAAGTAAAAACATCCTGAAGCATCTTGAACTGCAACACTATACGTTCCTGAATATAAATTAGAAAATAATTGAGCGGTTTGGGTATTACTAACGTTTAAAACGTTTCCATTTGGAGATATTAAAGTATAAATGTATGGGGAAGACCCTCCATTAACCAAAACGGTAATTGACCCTCCATTACTTGAGCATGTTGAGCCTTGTGTATTAATGTTAACCGAGGTTATACCATTTGGTGGCGTTAATGTTGTCCCAGCAACCATAGTACATAAGGCCGCGTCTGTTACTTGAAAGGAATAATTTCCTGAGGATAATCCAGATATTGTAAATGATTTTGGATATTGAATTAATACCTCTCCTGTAGATGCAGAATAATAATATGGCGCGGTTCCTCCTGTAATTTGAATCGTTATTGAACCATCGGAAGAAAAACAACTTGGAGGTGTTGAGGTAAACGTACCTAATCCAATTGGTGGGACATTCACAATTGTCTCGGTTTTTGTTGTAACACACCCATAATAATCTGTAACACTAACAGAATAAATTCCAGCGGTTAATCCGGTGACAGTTGACCCTGTGTTACTTGTATTCCAAAGATATGTGTATGGTGGAGTACCTGTTACTCCTGTAACCATAATTTTACCCATACCAGTTCCTCCACACGATGAATTTGGAACTACATATAAACCATAATCTAAAGTATCCGAATCTTCAATAATAAAAGTTGGAGTTTGTCCTGTACACCCACCCAAGTCAACCGCTTTAATGTAGTAAGTTCCAGCGGTTAAACTTCCAAACACAACTGTTGATTGAGATGTTATTGCCGATTGTGAAAATACTCCATCTCCATGAAAAATATAAAATTCAGTTGAAGAATAATCTGATGTTGATGTTCCAGTTACAAATCCATTATTTTGAGAACATGTTGTTCCCATAACACCGAGAACACTTGCGCATACTCCACTTGATACTGGTATGTTAATATAAAATTCATTATTGGTTGGTAGTGAACTATCAATAGCTCTTACCGAATATGTTGTGGCACTTAATCCTGTTTTTATCGCTGGCTCGGTAGTGACAATGTTTGGCGATAAAATAGGACTTAACCATTGTGCCGTGTATGGCGGCGTACCACCGCTAAAACTCAAACTGATAGACCCTGAGTTCGTATTTGAACAATCTCCAGTGACTGCTATATTATAATTAAAAGTTGACATTAACTACTACACTTTATATTAATATTTATTCCGACGTTTAAAAATACGGTATCTTGCAAATTTTCAGAATTACACCCTAAATTAGTTATTGTTAAATTATTGCCATTTAAATAATAAGTGTATCCATAATCATATAAAATTGGTAAATAATATATTAAACTATTTCTCCATTGTAATTCGGTGGGGACATCAGTATATCCATATCCACTATAAAAAGTATTTTGAATTAAAATTTGATTATTAATTCGTAAATCAATATACCATTCAGTTTGAACCGAATTTTGATAACATTGATTAAGTGTTAATCCGCTTTCAGACAACATATTATTAATCCTATTTGAAAGAATACTATTAAAATTAGTCGCATTTATATCTCCATTAAACCATGGATATATATTAAAATCAACATATTCAGAATTACAGGTATAATTAAAAATATCTGATATAATATAACACGGGTCAACAGCAACTGGTATAAATTGGCATCCTCTTTGTCTCCTATAAACAAATTTTTGTTTGTGTAATACCGAATTTTCTAATCGAACACCAGTATTCCAAATAGTTGTTGCTGGAATCATCTGTTCTACCAACTTAGTCCAATATGGTCCAATACCGGTTACATAGTCAATCAACTTTTGATATGTGTATTTGTTGTTAGGTAACCCAACGGTTTGTTCTGATTCAATATATTTCCACCATATAGATTGTAGTGTTGGATAACCACCGGTTTTACCATCAGAAATGTATTGTCTATTTCTAGCGTTAATCATATTTTGCCAAAAAGTTTGAGAAAATTCAAAGAATGTTTTTTTCTTAGGTTTTGGGTCAACATAAGTCCAATCAACTCCTCCAGGAACAGGGTATCCAATAGTTAAACCTGATTCAGGTATGGGATAATCATATTTTCTTGATTGGTCCCAAACATCATAAACTAGTCCTTGTGCCGGATTTAAAAACAAATCAATATTCTTAACATTTAACACTAATTTTTCATTATCTACAAAATAATATGCGTTATAATCTGCCTGAGTTGATGTTCTGATTTTATCATCATCAGATAACCAAGATTTATTGTTATCAACAATTTTTTGTAGTTTAAATCCTTCATTCATGTATGGAAAATCTCTAAATCGATTCAAATAAGTTTGTCCGTATGTGAATGGTAGTAATTGTGTTTGTATACTTAAATTTTGTCCGGTAAATACATTACCGGTTAATACCACATTATCAGGACTTCTATGTTCTGGCGTGGTCTCATACCATCCAGCGCCAATTTGAAAAAAATAAGTTTCTGTATTAAGTGGAGCATTGGGATAACCTTCAAAGTCCATTGGATAGTCGCTTAAAGTTATATTAGTATCTTGGTATGAAGAGTTTGTTGTAAATGCCGTAAATAATTGTCCCTTAAAACTATATGTTTGACCAGTTGCATATGTTGGAGTTTCTAAAACATATGTTCCTCCCGATATTTGAGACCATTGATTATAGAATTGGTCAAGATTTATTTTTTGGTCTGCCAAATAAATGTGTTCATTATATTCAATTAATGAATCTGGAGCACCAATTAATCTTAATAAAAATTCTATTGACCTTCGAGTTCCTTTTGATTTAAAAAGATAAGACGCATTAAGAATTAAATTTTTATAATAAGTATAATTTAATTCTGTTGGTGTTAAAGCTCTTGCATATCCAGGATATGTTGGTGTTGACGTATTTCCAAAAACAGAACTTAAAAAATCTTCATTTGTGATTGGCGAAAAATTTGATGACCACCCTAAAGTTCTTGATAAATTAACTAATAACTCCGAAGGTATGTCATTTGATGTATTATAGTTGACGGAATTCATGTAAGCTAACCCTTCAATAAATTGTTTTATTTGGTCAAAACTTCTACCGTATATTTGAAATATTTTTTCAACTTTTCTACCTAAAGTATCAAATTCCTTTAATGAGTCTGAAACCAAAAATCTCGAAATTAGATTAGTTTTAAATGAATCTAAATTAATTGCTATTTCTTGAATTTTTGCCAAATAAGAATCAAATAGAAATGAACGAATGTCCAAGTTCCAATACCCATCTTTTGGCCAAGTAACTTGTTGATAATCCGTATATGTTTGTCCATACTCGTTTTGTTGTGGTACTTGAAATACTGCGGTATATTCAGGTCGTACTAACCTATTAACTAAAAACTTTTCAACCTCATCAAAATTTTCTTGGAATATTTTATCAACAATATAATCATTAGGTCTAATTTGAAATTCTGTTTGTAATGTTGTTGCAGTTGTCCCAAATGGTGACCCTGAAACATAAAATGTTAGTGTTCCTGAAGTTAATGTTGTTGATGGTGTAAACGCTAAAATTTTATAGATGTTATCGTCAATGCTAACACAGTAATCCAAATAAGTTTTATTAAGATTTCTGTAAATAGAAACCTCTAATTCTCTCATCATCAAATTATTTGATGCGTTAATAGAATAATCAACATCAAATGGATTACGTAATCTATCAACATTTACTTTAAAGTAAGTTTCGTCATTTTGAATATCATAAGCAATATCATACGCAGTGTCACCAGTTATAAAATCACCATTAGTATATTGAACATCTAAAGATGCCGGAAAATAATTAATAATTTTTGTTATTGAAACTCTAAACCTTTCAGATAAAGAACCGTACATTGAAAAATTAAGAACCTGACTTATATCATAGTTAGGATATACTCTAAATTGAGTTGCAAGAATTTGTCTACTTTGTTCGAGACTTTCGATATTCATCATATCCAAAGTCATTGACTCTGAAAACGCCCCGACATTAAATGTTCTATTAACTTTTTCTGTTACTCCGGTGGTAAACTCAAAGTTACCTTGCGTAAGACCTCCTCCTTCAACAGTTTGTAGTCCTACAATGTTGTCAGAGAAAGTACCCGCCCCGTTACCTGGCCTTGGTGGATAAAAGTATTTAGTATTTGTTGTATTTACGGCCATTAACTAGTTATGTTTGTAAAGTTTTTACTGAAATCAATATTATTACCTCTACTTTGTCTAACTTCATATAACAATGCATTAAATTGGTCTCTAATTTCATATAAGTTGTATTGTCTATATATGTTATTTTGAGAGTCATAGATTGTATAAACACCATCATCAATTGATTTGGTTTGATTACCAAAAAGAGCGATTGCAAGAGATGATATGTCATATTCAACCATTTCTATCTCCAAAGTTATTGGATTAAAATATGTATTTGAAATTATAATATTTTGGTTTGGTTGTCCAATAAATGGAGTTGAGTTTGGATTATTAGTTGGAGATGACGATGGTGACAGAGTTAGAAAAATTAAATTGGTATTTCCATCAACATATCGATATCTTATAGTTTTTGCTGTAGTGTTGGTTTGATTTGTAACAACTGGCTCACAGAAGAATGATGAGGTAATAACTCTAAAAAAGTTAGGTATTTTTGAACCATTAGTATTTAAATATTCTACTCTAAAACCAACCAATCCTTGTGAAACAAATTTATTTTGATATTGTGCTGGTACATTACTAATATCAACAACAATTCCTTTTACATTTGGTAAAGCATTTAATACACCACAATCGGTAATCTTTGTTCTAATTTCCTTTGGTCTTAAATATAAAGTGTAAATTCCAAGAGCATTGAACTGCTCAGCGGGTAAAGTTAAATTATATAATCCCCCTAAAACTTCAACACCAGCATTTCCGCCAGTCTGAGTATTATTGAAATAAGGTTTAAGGATTGTCTGTGCATCAAGTTGTGTTAGAATAAAATTATCCGTAACGTCTCTAGATGGGGTATAATTTAATAAAATTTGGACATCCTCGGGACTTACATCACTTGGTCGTATTGTTCCGTAGCTTCCTATACTCACTTGTTTTCTTTTTTAATTAGTTTATTTTTCTTATTTAATAAATACCTATTAATTATTTTTAACCACCGAAAAAAATCCATATCCGTAATTAATCATATCTCCTAAATTGTCAACTTCTCCGAGTCTTTGAATTTTTTCATACGCAGAGTTTTTCCCTCTTTCAACAAAAACATTTGTTTGTATTTGTGGTTGGTCAATAACCTTAAGTAATACCTCTTCTTTAGTTATTGGTTTGTTTGTTAAATTATTATTAGTAAATCCTGAAGATTGTTGAAAAAATATTGTAGTACCATCTAAGTAATCATAATAATCGACAGAATTAATTGTGTATGCCGTGAATGTTGTTGCCGTGTTGGTTATTGCTCCCCATATTTGTCCATTTTTAATTACAGGAACCCCCACTTGAAATTTTAACGGTCCATACATTGATAACTCGTTAAGTTTAGATTTTGTTAATCCTGAAACTGTAAATGGAACTGTTGTAAAGTTATTTGATGTTTGAGCTGATACTTCACTAACCGCGTCGCCCGAAAATATGTAATCATAACTGATTGGTGTTTCAAACCAATTACCGCCAGCAGGAATAAAAAACGCCATACCATTTGGATTATTAATAACAACATCTGAATATGGTGTTGTTATTGTTTTGGAAACTTTAGTAATACCCCAAGGATTTGTTTGCTCCAATGTAATTGTGTATTGGGCATTTGCGACAGGATAAGTATGATTTATATAGTTTGGTGTATAAGTTGCGATTGTTTGTGATGGTGTTCCATCACCCCAATTAATTTTATATGAGGATAATTCAAGAAATTTTTGAAACTCGCTTGATGTATTATAAACGTTATAAACATATGGATTAGAGGTTGTAGATGAAAATATAAAATTAGATACAATATCTTTTTGTAATATTGCACCATCAAATGGGCTAAAGTATCCAACATCAATTGCTGTTTGTCTAAATAAAATTGGAATTGTTAATCCAGTTAATAATGAACTTCCGTCATTACCTCCAGTTAAAACTTGAGTCATTCCCGAATAAATCCCAATCGTTTCACCAGAATAATTTGGCCCAACATTGTTACCTTGTAAATTAACAGTAAAAAGGTCTCCCTTAATTGTCTCAGGGGATATAATAATATTATAAAAATCTTCCATTATGGGTTAACATATTCATACCATTTTATGGGTTCTAATGTACCTGCCCTTTCATTATCATTAATATATATTGTTTGAGATGTGTTTATATTGAATATTTGGTAATTATGTTTTTCGTAATTTAATTCAACCCGATAGTAAAAATATTGTGAACCATCAAAAATATATTTATCACCTGAGATTGATGATTGCGGCATATTTAACATTTTTGTAAAGGAACCATTTTTTGCGTCATAAAACTTTGCCGTCATGTAAAATGTACTTATGTCTAAAAATTTTCGTTTTTTTAACCAATAAATAAAAAAACCTTCTTTATCTCCAATATAATCTAAAATAAAATATGGTTTTTTAATTGTTACCGGAGTTACTTGCATAATTGCGTCCATCTTTAACCCTTGTTGTGTGGGTATAATAATTGTAATATAATTCGTCTGTCTTTTTTCATCAATATTATCATATAAATCCAATTTAAAAAATGAATTTGTAAAGTTGTTAGTATAATAATATATCTCTTGTGTTGTAAATCCTTCCATCTGATAGTTAGATTTCCAATTTGTTTCATCATTTAATGAACCACCTGAATAAAAATTAAATTCATATTTAATTTCTGTTGGGGCACCAGTTGCTCCTGTTAAAGGTGCATGTGCAAATCGAGTAACTTCAAAGTCTCTACCTTCACCAATCACTTTAGTTATCATTTCACCCTCATACTCATCAATACTTTGGTCTAATCCCAAATAATCCCAAGTAAACTGAATTGGAATTGTGAGTTGTCTATCAACAAACCCCTCTTTATTAATTACTATTTTATTCACACTCATCGAATAATGGTTTTATTGGAAATTGAATTCCAAGTAAATTATCGTTATAATTAATACCATCAGGTATTAATCTAAATACAACATTTTTATATGGATATTGGGAACTATTTATAAATGGATAATCAACACCTCTATTTTCATTGTCTATAAATCCATAAGTGTATAAGTCTCTCCATCTGAATTCTTGGTCTGAGGAAGAATAAAAGGAATAAAAAGGTACGTTTGCAACAGATTTAATGTCTCCAGTTTCAATATAATCAGAAAAAACCCTAATTTCCATTGATGTGTGTGGCTTATAATAATAACCTTGGGTATTAGTTGAATAAGTACTAGATGTTTGAAAAACGTTTTGATTGTAATTTATTTTTTGATAATAATTCGAAATAACTCTTTCAATTTGTCCATAATCATTCCATTCACAAAAATCTCCATCAACTGAATCACCTCTATTTAAATCTTTATTATAATAAAATGTTTTGGTGACTCCGCTTGTTAAGGTATAATTTGATGTGGGTATGCTTGTATTTGAATTTGTGTTTAATAAATCCCACCAAGAACTTATTGGTGTTGACAAATTAAATTCCCACCCTTGTTTTAATCCTATACCATTATTTGGTTGATTAAAATAACCGGTATATCCCTTATTAATAATAGTTAAAAACAATTCGCTAACAGGTCTTTTTTGATTATCTAAAACACCATTTAAATCTAAATCATAATTAACAGTAATATTATATGAATTACTACTTGTTTTTTGTGAGATTCTTGATATTTGATTTGGAGTAATAGAACTATATTCAAATTGTTTATCTTCGTTAAAAATGTTTCTTTCAAAAGCATTTTTAACTACAATACAATCTTCAACATTTGTTAAAATTTTATGTTCTCTAACATAATACTTTGACTTAGTTTCTAATAAATTATTCGGATTAATAACCCTTTTAAATGTACCAGTAACCCCATTTGCGAATGTTGTACCAGTATAACCAAGATTAAAAAGGTTAAAAATAAAAATATCACTATCAACTAAATTATTACCTAAGGAGTATACTTCAAACAAATTTGTGTCATTGTAAGAAAAAGATAATTCGACATATTCTCCAACGGTTAATCCATGTGGTGAGATACATTGAAATCCAATAATATTACTCCCATTTTTAGTTGTGTTATTAATAAAAAATGGAATTCCTTCAGATGCTATCCAATCATAACTACTATTATTTAATGTGTATGACATTTGTTTTGAGTAGTTATTATTATACGCATAACTAACATAATAAGTCCAATTATAGGTGTAAGCACTTTTTGCCTCATAATTAATGTGTTGGTCAGTTATGTTAGGTCTATAAAAATCAAATTCATAATACTGTGGGTATCCTTTCCATACAGTACTAACATAAGATTGTATTGGCTCAACATAATATAGAGTGTCTCTAAATGGAACATATTCAGTAGTTCCGGTATATGTATTATTGTATAAATAAGTTATTTTAAACGTAGGCCTAAACACACTACCACGTTGTCTTTCATCATCAAAAACTTGAGCTAAGTCAATACTTTGACTTCGGTCATATTCAACTATTTGTTGACTTTGTTCTTCTAAAGTAATATTAATTTCTTGGTCAACCGATGGAGCTGCCGCATACGTTAAACTACTTGGTATGATTGTATGTTTATTCACTTATAGAATATTTTGTTTTAAATTTATCTAATGCTGTCAGTCCTTGATTAATTCCAAAATAAAAATGAAATGGAGCTCCAACTAAAAATTGAGGAGGATAAGTTCCTGCATTATAACTAAACAAACCAGTGTTGTCTACATTAAAAATATATCCTCTCTCATATATATCACTTATTTGAGTGTTTGAACCAATAAAATAACTTGGCTGATTAATATTTCGTCTAGATAATGATTGGTAGTTATATCCAAAAATTCCTGTATTACCAGCCGATTGGTCTGTTCTCCAATTGTTTTTTTCCGAACCAAAAATACTTTGGGTTGATGGTTGTTCTAATTTCCATTGGTAAAATGGAACATATTGAGATTTAATTCCATAAGGATAGGTTATTGCGTTTGCGTTATTTGATGGTCTAAAATTAATAACTCCAGGTGTTAAAAAATCTTTGTTTTGTAAATCAAAGGTAGTCGACGAAAAGAAAATTCCCATTGTTGGTGCTGTAAGGTTACCTAAAATAACAACTGGGTCATCTGGAGTTCCGTATACACTATAAAATTCTGGTGAAAAGGGAATGACACCATATTCAGAATTAATTGACATACTTTGAGCTAAATCACCGTCAATTCTTTTTCCACCATTAAAGTCTCTAGTAAATAATTGATTTAATCCGTTATTACCAAAAGAAAAAAGTTGAGCTAAAAATCCTTCATCAGTAATTCTTGATATTACAAATAAATTAACCAAATCGGAGGTATCCGAATAACTTGTTGGGTTTAAACTACCCATAATATATGCCTTAGCTGATGGGTCAAATATTATTTCTTGATAAAAATCATCTTTAATTCCTAAATTAATAATTGTTGTTGGAAACAATAAATTTCTTTTGTTAACCGGTCTTATATCAGGGGAACCATTAGAAGGATTAGTTGGTCTACCAATAAATCTTTGTGAAGATGATAAATAAGGCGAACTTCTATAATAAAAATTATTAGTTTTACCGTCAAAATATGCAAGTTGTTTTGCAAAATCAGGCGGTAATGGTTTATTTTCTTGGTCATAGTAAGTATCAATTTGAAGTGGAAACATATATAAAGAACCATTAACCCAATTATTGGTAAACGATTGAGCCAAAACTCCTCGACATAATCCATAAAAAAATCTAAACCTAAATCCCCATTCACTAAAACTTTGTATATCTTGTTTAAGTACTTGCGTAAATTGTCCAAATATAGTTGTGCCAGGAATCTGTCGTAAAAAAAGATAACACCCATTTTCTACCGCGTCAGATTCGGGACAACCTGTTTTAATTCCAAAATTAACACTATTACCACTATAACAACTAAGATTTACCATTCTATCACAATCGGTTAGACTATCTAAAACATTAGTGCTCGCCAATTGTCCTTCAATGTCAGGAGTTACTTGTGATGCTCCAGTTGAAAGTGAAGGTTGAACTAATAATCCAGAACCATTATTTTGAAGACCGTATGACGCAAATATACTATTTTGTTGTAAAAGACCAACGTAGTCCGTCGAATCAAATGTGTCCGAACTTGGAAGTCTTCCAGTTCTCATAATATTTTTAGTAGGATTTGAAATTGATAATGACGTAGTTGATGGATATATTGTACTAAAATTATATCGAGTCATGCTTCCAACAAACACAGTATTTTGGCCATATAAATCGTTCCCGACTTCTTCAGTTGAGGGGTTTGATAAATACAATGCATCACCTCCTGATAAATCTTCCGCACTATTATAGAAATTTGGTCCAGTTGTTACACTGTATAACAAACCACCAGGTGCGGTTCCAATCCCTTTAAGAACGCCACCGTATGATATCAAACTAAGATAACTATTAGTAATAGTTTGTGTAGAATCTAAACTTCCATAATATCTCACATTACTTGTTGTAAATGCTGAATATTGTAGTCCAGGTGTAGTTGACCCGACTACTCCAGGCGTAAAAAATTTAGATTGGAAAAATATATTATCCTGATTATCATGTTTTGGTACTGTAGTTGTAGAACCAGCGGGTACTTTTTGTATTGGAATATTAACTCTAGTTGAAGCTGTAAATACCCAATTAGGGTCATCGATATCTTGTCCAAATATTTTTCCAATACTATATTTGTTGGTAAGTAATGGTGAGTATGGGTCAACACCTCTTTGTATTATTACAACTTTTTGGTTTACAAAATCCTCAAAATAATCACCTGGTATTAATTCAGCATCACCACGATTTTTATATCCGTCATTAGTATCACCAAAAAAAGGAGCTCCCCGAAATTGAAGACGATTATTCAATTTACTTTTAGTTAGTAATTCTGATAAAAATCCAGAGCTACTTGACGCATTTGGAATAATAAAATTTGTTACTCCATTTATTATGGTAGTTGATATTGTAATTGCAGTCAATACTTGATAATATTCTATATCTGAAGGAAATGAATATCTTTGACAGGTATCTCCAGTACTTACCACCGTATATTCTGCCGTACCCCCTAAACTTTGTAATTGTATACAATAGTCAATATTAGAAATGGTTTGAGGTCCAAGTGTTGTTGCAGTAATAGTATAAGAAAGATTATTACAGTCTTTATAAGTAATAGTTCCCACATTATCAACTAAACCAGTTACTTCTACTCCAATACTACTAAAACAAAACTCATCAATATTTTCATTTTTTGGAATAACATAAGAGGTGGTTAGATTATTTAATCTATTATTTGGGTTGGCGTATTCTACATTCATTACAAATTCATCGGTTTGCAATTTTCCCATAATACCATTAACCGCATTTGTTGGTGTTACTCCCGCACTAACTGTAACGTTCTGCGACCACAAAAAGTTAGAGTCTGTAGTACTAGAAGGGTTTATAAACGATAAAATTGAACCTGGTTCCAAAGTTTCAATAAAATCAGGAATTACTAACACAGTTAAAGTATTATCATAATGATAGGTTAAATTTACGTCAGCCGCAAAAGTGACTTTAATCCTATTAACATTTTCATAATACTTGTTATTCGTGTTAAAAATATTAATTCTAACACCTAACGGTATTGTACTTTGATAAGTATATCCATTTGGTCCATCAATAAATGCATTTGTAAACGAGAAACTATTATCAATATCTGTTACTTGTCTTAGCCCACTAACCGCTGTTTTATAAGTTAAATCATTTAGATTTGTGGGGTTTGTTGCAAGAGCTTCTGTTAAATTTAGAATAAGTTCATTTTGATAAAGATAGTCATCCCAAACCGTACCAAAATAGGATGCATAATATTGTTCAACTAAGTTATAATAAAGTGTTGGGTCAGATACCGGAGTTAAAAAAGTAGCTGGTGTAGTTGGTTCGGTCGCATTAGTTATTCCTCCGGATAACGTATCACATTCACAAGCCTCACAGTCCGGATAGGTAATCATCGGTATTCTGACTGTTCTCTCTTTTCTTATACAATATTTACTATAATTTTTAAAAGGTTTTTGAAAAAGAATAGTAATCTTAGAAAATGCACATAAAATATAATAAACAAAATTTTCCGTAAACTGTATTAGGGCACCTACGAATAAAAGTATCAGTCCAACTGGTTGTAATATTGTCATAAGAACTGAAAATAGAAAATATATTAAATCAAAATTTCTAAACCCCTCATTTACTGGAAATTTATTGATGCTATCGCAATCTTGGCTATCAATTTCTTTAATACCTATAAATCTACCTCTAAAACCATTTTTAAATTGGTCAATAAATCCTGAAACCGTATAAACTCTATTAAATTCAAATTCATAAAAAGTATCTTCACAATTTATTGCCGCTTGTGTATTTGTATATCCCGTCCAATCTAATCCAAAATAATAAGAACCCGCTAATTCTTCATTAGTTAAATAGTCGGGCGCCAAATTTGGGTCAGTTCCGGTACTTGTCCAACCATACTCTTTAATATTTGGAACTAAAAAATATGGTCGTTTTACGTCAGTTAATGATGGAGGTTGTTGCCACTTAATTTTAAATCTATATTTTGATTTAGTTGGTATTCCCAATGTTGGGTCATTTGAGATAACTCTCTCACCAAATTCATTAGTTATAATATAATTTAAATTCATCGGTAATTCAGTTAACCAAACCCCATCACCGTCAATAATATTTCCTGATTGTTCTAATTTAAATTCTTCTAATATTGGTTTACCTGTATCATCTTGTTGAATAGTTTGTCTAATTACCAATATTTGTCCAGGTCCTGACTGTAAACTACAAAGATTTCCCATATTATCTTTTGGTCTTGCTTTTTTTCTAACTCTAAATTTATCTGGAGTTGAGTATATTGAGCCCATAAAAACCGCAGTGGGTTGTATGTCAACATTTGAATCGTCTCTTAAATCAAAATCTAAACGATTAATGGCTATGTCACAAATATCAGGTTCACCCCAAAGTGGTGAAATGTCTAACTGTTTAACAGAATTTATAATTTGTGGTAATGAATTTAAATCTGTCGACGTTTTGAATCTATTACCCGCAACTTGTCCTTCAGTTGCAAGACCCATTCTAATTAAATCTTGTGGTGTTAATGAAAACTCTCCAATGTCAGATAAATCAACATCCATAACTACAGTTTGAAACCCTATTGGTACACCCATTATCATGTAATCACCACTTTCATTTGTTTTGGATGTTAGAAGATAATATTTGTCATAAATTTCAATTGTGGTTGTTTCTGTTAACGCATCCATTCTTGATGGAAGAGTTCCTGTTGCCGCATGAGCGGAATAAGATTTCATGTAAGGTAATAAATTATACCTATATCCATCTTCATTTACATCGTTAGGTGATTTATACGGATAGATACTGGAAATTATTGGGTTTGATACATCAAGATTACTAATAGGAATAAAGATTGATACTCTAGCGTTTGGTAATCCAAACCCATTGTTTGCCGTTACTCTTCCAACAATAACTCCATAATCAGCGCAACTTCTATTATAAACATCTTCTTGTTGTAATGTTAAAGATAAAATCTCTAATTGTTCAAACTCTTGGTCTAATTGTACGTTGATTGTTTTGTTAATACCTAACTCAGTCCTTATTCTATATGATTGACCCATTAATACCTTTAATTAATAAATAGTTTATGTGGGATTTTTAAAATGAACACACACAATTAAATAATAATCTAAAGAAAAAATAAGTGAACTTGTTAAGAGAAAGTAATCGATTGGAAGTTTTTAACTGAAACTTTAATATCTTTACCAGGGTACCTAATTTGATAAACTTGTGATGGTTGCGCAAATATAGTATCATCAACTGGCCCAATAAGTTTTACTGCCGGGTCTGAATACTCCATAGATGTTTCTGCAGATGAATACTGACCTCCAACTTCATTAAATATATCTAATGTTGACACGGTTAATACCCCATTTGTATTTTGAATAATACTTCTAAGTTCTGATAAATAGACATTTTGGCCTAATTGTCTTGTTTGAGGGTTAAAATATGTTGATACTTTATCAATAACACTTGAAATAACTTGTCCTGAGTTTTGAGCGGAATCTAAAACAATTGCAACATCAACACTCAAATCAATAACTTCAGCACTGAATATAGAAATATAATCATTCATCATTCGGTAATTTGATAAATAATTTGCAATGTTTTGTCTTAAAGTATTTGAAACAATGTTTGTTAATTTACCTGAAGTATCAAAAGATAGTATTTGAATTAAAATTTTATTATTATTTTCGGTAATAGAAACTTTGGCAGGTGCACCAAATTGGGATGGCATGTTTCTAATAATTGATTCATAATCTTGTACTGTTACCGCCCTTTTTTGTGCTGAAAAATTAAATGAAACGTAATTTCTAATTTCTTCTAACGAGGGAATTCCCGCTCCACCAACAGCTGCCGTGACATTTACACATCTTAATGAATTAACTACAGTAGAGTTTGTTGTTTCAGAAGGCCCATTAACATAAAAAGATATGGTACCTAATTGATTAATTACATTTGAACCTAAATTTGTTGCTAATCCACCACCAACTCTATATTGAATAAACAATGTTGAATTTGGAGATAATGCCGAACCTAATGAAAAATTATTTGAGTATTTTTGAAGTTCTAATGTGGTACCTAAAGTTGTGAATTGGTTTAATTGGTCTTGAGCAGTGTTTGTTCCTCCACCAAATGTCATTTTTTTAAATCCTTCAGGTGTAAATTCCGTAATAAATCTATTTTGTGTTTGAATGTATTTTCCAACTTTAATTCCAGGTTGGTCGGAAACTTTTGTTAAGTCTTCAATAAAAACTCGGTCTTCCGCCAAAGCATCTACCTCATACCATTTATTATCTAAACCTAAAAACTCTGCAGTTGTCGGTGTATTTGTATATTGTGTACCATTTTTTAATATGACACTTGTAATACCTAATACGTTCTTTTCTGGTAGAAATAATTCAAAGAAAGGTTTAACATCATTTGCACCAATAACTCTTTTAAATACTTTTGTTATACCATTAACAACAACTTCTCTTTTTGTGATAGTATAATTAACTAAAATATTATTAGAATTAAAGTTTGGAATTTTTAGTCTATTTGGAAACCCTTGGGAATTATATGGTGAAGCAAAATCAATATCATTAACATTTTCAAATACAATTCCAGCCCCGACAACTTGTGACCCTCTTGTTAATATTCCAAGATATCTTTCATCTTCTTTATCACCAAAAGCAGGAACTGTAACTGAAAAATCAACCAAAGAAACTGAAGGTCTTTGACCTGGTAATTTTAATCCGTAAGTTCTAGCGATATTATATATTGATGACCTTTGTTGTGCATATTGTAATACTGTTTCCTGAATACTTCGGTCAATATTATAATGTAAGTTGTCAGCAATTGCAGCATTTAAATCAATAAATACGGAAAATATTGAAGCGTCATTAAAATCTTGAATTAAGTCAGGATAGTAAGTTTTAGTATAATTTAAAAGTTCTGTCCTAATTGACTGATAATCTCTTGTTGCGTATGATATTTTATTATTTGCCATTTATATTAAATATTAATAATAACAAAATCACTCTGTGCGTATGTTGAACCGTTTGTTGAGTAATCTAATCTTATTTTTGCGGTGTATTCAGAAGTTCCCTTACCCGGAAATCTGTAAATTGATGATTCATTAGTTCCTACAAAATTTTGACCTGTTGCAATATCAGTTTCTTCTTGTGGGTCTGCAGGTAATATACTTAAACTATTAACTAATAAATTTGGCATAAAATTTTCAATAGCGTCTCTTATGTCAGATTCAATTGCAGTAAAAGTAACACCATCAAATGGTTCAAAGATAAATTCATATAATCTTGTGCCAAATTGCGGTAAAAAATATCGAGAACCTCTTCTTGTTAACAATAAATGTATTAAGTCCGCTTTAATTTCTTGGGATTGTAGTTCAGTAAGTTCTAAATAATCCCCTCGTCTAGAATCTCGAAAAGGGAAATTAATACCATAAGTAACACCATTTGCCATAACTATAAATATAGTACTATCTATTTTTCTTTAAATAGATTAAAAATGAAAAATCCCGACACGTCGGGATTTATAATTAAGAGCTACACCCAAAACATTCAAAAGGACTATCTTTAGGTTTTGTGTTTAATTCAATTATTTCAACTTTTGGTATTTCAATCTTAACATTAGGTTTTGATATTTTTGAAACATCAACCGCCAAGTGTTTTGCTCCCGTTGAAATTGCTTTAGTTCTAACATAATAACATAAAGTTTTTAATCCTTTTTCCCATGAATGGAAATGTGATGAGGTAATTTTAGACAATGTTGGATTTGCCATATAAATATTCATTGATTGTGATTGGTCAATAAATGGTGCTCTATCTGCCGCCATATTAATCAATTCTTTTTGTGAAATTTCCCAAATTGTTTTGTATTTACTAATCAAGTATTCTATACGTTTAACTTTCTTAGTATAGTTTTTATCCTCAGTGTCAAGATGGTTATTAAAGTTAATGTTTTGAATTGAACCTTCATTTAAAATGATTTCATTTTTTAATTCTTCACTCCAAATACCAATCTTTTCAAAATCATTAATCAAGTATTTGTTCACAATCATTATTTCACCACCAACAACTCGTCTATTAAAAAGAGCAGAATGTGCGGGTTCTGTCATTTCAAACGAACCTGTAATTTTTGCTGAAGACGCTACAGGCATTTGAGCGGTAAATAATGAATTACAAACACCATAATTTTTAACGTTTTGTTTTAAATCGTTCCAAGGCCATCTACCTGAAAGGTCATCTTCATTTAATCCCCACATATCAAATTGAAATACTCCTTTAGACATAGGTGAACCCTTGAAGTGAACGTATGGTTCGTATTTACCTTCCATACATAATTTATTACTTTCGGTGATTGCCGCAAAATAGATAGTTTCAAAAATCGCTTTGTTTAATTTTTTAGCTTCTTCAGATGTAAAAATGTAATCCATTAAATAGAATACATCTGCCAATCCTTGAGTTCCAATCGCAATCGCTCTTTGGTCTAATCCACCTTTTTTACCTTTTTCAGTTGAGTAACGATTGATATTAATAACTTTGTTAAGTGCTCTAACAACTTTTCTAACTTCATCATAAAGTAGGTTAAAATCAAACTCACCCTTTTCAATAAAGTTTTTTAATACCATTGAGGATAATGTGCAGATTGCTGTGGTTTTCTCGTCAGTATATTGGTAAATTTCATTACAAAGATTTGATTGTTTAATTACACCAATGTTCTGATGGTTTGTTTTTTTGTTAGCACTATCTTTAGAACATAAGTAAGGAACACCTGTTTCAACTTGTGACTCAACAATCTTAGTCCAAACATCTTGAGCTTTAACTTTTTTACCAAGACCTAATTCAACTGCCATGTTGTAGTTGTTTTCATACTCATCACCATAGCATTCTTGAAGTGGTTTAATACCTGCTTTAATAATATCGTTAGGACAAAACAGATACCAATCAGTACTGTCTTTTACCGCTCTCATGAAGTTATCTGGAATCCAAAGAGCTGTGAATAAATCTCTCGCCCTTAATTCTTCGGCTCCTGTATTTTTTTTGATTTCCAATAAATCCATAACATCTTTGTGCCATGGTTCAATGTAGATTGCAGCACTACCAGGCCGTCTTCCTTGTTGGTTAAAGAATCTTAATGACTCATTAACAATTTTTAAATACTTCAACAATCCTCCTGAGTGTCCTCCTGATGTAGATATTCTACTTTCCTTACTTCTAATGTTAGACATAGATAAACCAATTCCGGCAGCGTCTGAAGAGTAGGTTGAAATATCATTTAAAGTCTCCAATAAACCATTACGTGAATCTGAGTTATTATAATGTAATACACAAGATGCTAATTGAGGAACTTTACTACCTGAATTGATAATGATTGGTGTTGCGGGAGAAATAAGTTGATTAGACAATGAATTATAGTATTCTACCGCTTCCTCAAATGAGTTTGTTACCCATAGAGCAACTCTCATATACATGTGTTGTGGTCTTTCAACTACTTTACCTTGTGGTGTCTTTAACAAATACATTTCTTGCAATGAACGCCAAGCAAAATAATCAAAATTATAATCTTTATTATGATTTATAATTTCATCAATATTTTTTTCTCCGTATTTTTGAATTGTTTCTATTAACAAATCATTAATAATTCCATGTGAATGTAACTCTGCAATTGTTTCTGAAAAACTTGGATTAGTTTCTTTATGATATGAAGAAATTGCGACTGA
>Ga0208224_1000065_pt1 | contig 20052 bp, 22 predicted proteins | sample LakMenEpi26Oct09_FD_150735 | JGI IMG/M metagenome (GOLD analysis project Ga0208224, IMG submission 150735) | Freshwater microbial communities from Lake Mendota, WI - 26OCT2009 deep hole epilimnion (SPAdes) | ecosystem: Environmental > Aquatic > Freshwater > Lake > Epilimnion/Euphotic zone ... | reverse complement strand
ATTTGTTGTGTAAAAAGACGTGATTTTGGGAGCAAAAGCTCCCAAAATCTCGTCTTTTTGCATTTTTTTTGTTTCAAACCATGAAAAAACCTGAAATTAAAACAAAAATTTGCAAAATAAAGGCAAAAATCTGCAAAATATCTAGATTGAGAACGAAAAAATGCATTTATTTCTTGTTTTCAACTATTTTTCTTTGTCTTTTTCAAACTAGCTACCCAATTTTGGGAGTAATACGTGACCCAATAATTTGAGTAAAATGAGTAAAATTTCGTAAAATTATAAGTATTTTAATGTAGTTTTATGTATTTTAATGTTACTTTTATCAAGTTTTACGTTCAACTGGCAATAATTTAACTTAAATTAGATTCTGTATTTAATTAAAATTTCATTTAGCATTTCCTGAACCCTAAATTTACGTGCGCGCTTTCAAGAAGAGTGTGTGTCTTGAGTTTCTAACATTTCCTCAGCCAAAAATGCGCTTCCTAACTGACGATCGGCATATGTGCTTTTAATTTTGCATCGCAATTGACGAAATATTTATCTCGCAACTGACGGAAATTAACTTTTTCGTTTGTTGCGGAATAATTTTTCCGCTAATTCTGTGTAACGTCAAAGTATGATCTACCGGTATCTACAATGTTTTCAAATGATAATATTTTTACAATAAAAATAATAGGGTTTATTTAGAAAAAAAATAATTATCAATAAAATATTGAAAATACTAGTTTAAATAAATTAATTGTTTTTCAATATGTAAATACTTTAAAGTGTCAATAACAATAGTATTTCAAATTCGAACATAAAACATTCTAAACCTTTAAAATTATTCAACATTTTCTGGCTGATCTTGTATTATCCATTTTTTATATTCGTTTCTTTCTGAAACGAAACCAAAACTTTTTAAAATGTGTTATAAGTCAGAATGGTTATGTCATTGTTGTGAAAAAACTGTTTTACATGTTCATTTTTATAAATGCTACGAAATAACAGGCTACAATTTACATCAAACTATATTTGATCCAAACCATAAAATAAATGTTAAGAAAAATTTAACTCTTTGGGATATGTGTAAAGGTTGTAAAAAAGTATGCTTTGAAAAATGTCAGCTTGAAAAAAAGAAAAATTCTTGCATCTGTCAGTAAGGTATAAATTGAAGTTTTTATAGTTTGTAAATTAGTTTTAATTTTTGTATTCAAAAGGAAACAGTTTAAAATGTCGTCGCCAACTGATCATTACACTTATCCTAAGAGTTTTGAAGCCCGACGGCAGTTAAAAGGTTTTTGTGAGGAACCAATTGAAATACCAATTTCTAGATTCGATGAATTACTTCACTTTCAATACAATGATGAGTATTTTAGAAAAGTGAATACAAAAGCTGAATTAAAAGAAGAAATAAAACGTGGAATGAATGATTTGGAAGACGCTGAAAAACTTCTTCACGTTGTACGAGGTTATTTGAATCCTAACAAAAAAGGGTTTTCACGGACATCAAACATTTTTTTGGGGCTTCTTGAAGATTGTCTTGAACGGCTTGCCATTCGATCAGATAATACTGTCATTTATTTAAGAAATCAAATTCATGCTAACGATATAGAAGACATGAATAAAAAGTCACTACTTGAGAAACGGAGAGAAAAAAGGAAAAGATACAGATCAAACAAGGTTAAGCGAAATAAGCCTGTAGATTCTCATAGTATGTTGTGTCATCAAGAATCTAAATGTGATATTTGTGGTCTTGACCATCAATCTAGTTATATGATGTAAAGAAGCAAAATTTACCAACGAAAACAAAGGCAAAAGGTTACAAAAAAGAAAACAAATAATAAAAATAAGAATGATAAGTGCTATGCAAATTCTAACAAACTCTAAGTGTTTTAATATTGAAAATAAAGTTAAGTATATGTCAGATAATATTGCAGATTTAGAAAAACAAAAAGCGAATATTGACTCAAGTCTTATAAGTTTGAAACGAAAAATTGCAAATGGACAAGCAACTGAATGTGAAAAAAGTCAAATAAAATATTTGTTAAAAGACAAAGCCAAATTGGAACGAACGATTTCAAATTTAAACTGCAATAAACGGTCTTCTGAAAAGGTTTTATCTGAAATTAAAAGGGACAAATCCTTTTTGAAAACTTATAAATTGCTACTGAAACCCATTAAGCCAAAACAAGCAGTCAAACAAGCGGTCAAATAAAGAATGGAATTGGAAATACGTGACATTGTATAGATAAAACTGAAAATTAAATTTTAATTGAAAACTTGTCAATCAATTTAACAATGTTAATCTTTTATTTTAAATTTAAAGAAAATAATTGCCCCTTGTGTCAAGAAGGAAGGGAATGCGGTTTTAGAATACCTCGATTACAAGATTTTGAGAGGGGGGGTTTATTTGAAAATGTAAAACTACCTTTGTATGAAAATAAAGAACTGCCAATCAATTTAAAAAAGTATATATTTCCTAATAATTGGGATGAAAAATATAATTATGCACCATTTCATTCTGTTTATCATATAAAAAGATATTTAAATACATTATATTATGAAAAGTAATCAGTGTTTTATTTGTAACTAGAGAGCGCACATAAAAAAGCTCAAGTTATAGTTTTATAAACAATTAGTTGTGAACATATTTTAATCGTAATATTTTTAAGATTACATTAAGAATTCAACAATATCAATACATTTTTTATTACACTTTTGATAGTTGACCAAATTATACTGCAATAAGTATGCTTGCTGTGAATGTGTATTTTTCTACACATCTTTTTTAGATTCGTTCCTTTTTGGAACGAAACCTACCACTTATCAAATGATTCTGTTTTTTCCTTCTTAGCAGGTTTCATCTTAAGTTGAGCTTCACTGCTTGTCCTTGTACCTGGTTTCTTTTTGGTTCCTACTTTTAATACTTTAGCTTGTTTCATTGGTAATTTAGCTTCACTCGATGTTCTTTTTCCTTTTGTCTTTAATCCCACAGTTTTCTTTCCTTTATTTCCTTCATCCCAATCTTCAAAACTTTTTGTTTCCGGATTTTCGTCATCTGATTCTTCCGGATTTGTTTCAATTAATAAAGGTTGTTTTTTAATTTTTTTTGAAAATTGTGGTACTATTAAACTTTTTTTCTTTTCGGATATAACTAGTTCTTTACTTTTTGGTTTACTAATTCTACCTTGATTTCCAATTTTAGCAATTTGGGGGACTAACATTAATCGTTGTTTTATTTGAGGAACAATAATTTGTTTCTTCTTAGGCGGTTGGAAATATAGTTCTGGAATTACTCTAGTAGTTGTTTGTGAATTAATTTTACATGGTTGTGTAGGAACCTGTCTTAACATTTCTATATCTTCTTCAGAAGGTTTTATTGTTGTCGGTGGACGTATTCCAAATGGTTCTTCTTCTCCTGCTTCACTTTGGGAAATTTTTAACATTGCCGGAATATCAAGTTCGAGATTTTTGTGTACAAATTTTAAATGTCTCATTAAATCATAACTTCTTCGAAAACTTTTAAAACAAACCTGGCAAGTAAATACTTTTCCTTGAGTTGGTTTTTCAAACGCAAGACGACCTTTTACTACCGGAGTTTCTGTTTCAGTTATTTCCGGCTCGCTAGATAATTCCGGCTCAACAGATAATTCCGGCTCACCAATCATTACTTCTTGTTCAGGTTCTACTGTTTCAGGCTGGTTAGTTTCAGATACCATTTCTTCAACGGGAGGTGTCTTTTGTTCAGTTTCAGGTATAATATTTAAAGCTTCTTTACTTAACATTTGAATTTGTTTATCACCAGGTTTTTCTACGTCTTTGTTAACATTCAATTCTTCAACTTGTTTTTTCTCTTTCTCATGTAAGCAAGTAAGTAATTTTTCATACATATTGGGTGGTACTAAATACATTTCTTGATACGGCGAAACGTTTTTATTTATTTTCATTTTGGGGAAAAGGCTGATTTGACTAAGTCAATTAAAAACGGAACAGCAGTCATTAAAAGCATAGGTAAACCTGCACCTTGTTGTTTCAAAAGTTTTCTTCTTTTAGATATAGGATGAGATTTTGAAGTTATTTTTTTGATGTCTTCAATTGAACATTTAGTTTTAAGATGTTTTTTTAAAGCATTTCTTTTGCGAGGACTTAGTTTTAAATCATTAAATATAACGTTGTAAACACATTCGCAAATACCGTCAACCGAAGAGTCATTCAGGTTGTTCAAACTATGACAAAAATCTGTCACGTTCATTTTAGAAATCGCTTTAAGTATTGGAATAAGGTTTTTCTTTGTTTCTAAATTCTTTAAAGATTTTGTTTTTGTCATTTTGGAATATATACTTTGCAAGGAAATTCAAACAAATGTGTTCTAACTCTAACTACTTCTTTAGTTTTTGGTTCAAAGTCGAGTAATAAATAAGAATAAGCTGTTTTTGTAGCGTTTTCATAAGCAGCTGTAACATATGCACTATTATTTTGATTGAATTGTTTTGCTAAAATACCGACTTGCTGTTGGTCTCTACGATTTTTCATTAAGTTCATGTAATCTGACTGTAAGCTTATTGTACGAAAAGTGTTACTTTGAAAGAACAAATTTTGAACTAAAAGAATAACACTAGCATTTTCGTGGTGACTTAGGTTGCAAAATATATCTTCAAAATATTTTGACAAGTCTGTCATGGAATCGTCAAAAATTAACAGGCTTCCACCTGTATCTCTATATGGATGAACCATATTTGCAATATCTTCTAAGTTATGTGAATTTTCATTAAAATTAATAAGCTCGTCAACTAAACCATTTTCCTGCATTTCCACATAAATGTCCTGCATTATTTTGTAAAACAAAAATATTTTTGCAGGTTCTTTGGTAAATATTACACTTTTTAATCTTAACAAATTGTTAACCCAAGTTGATTTACCACTTCCACTAGGCCCCGACACAATCATTTTGAACGGAGTTTGAAATCTAATATCAAAAGGCATTTTGAATAATAAATAAAGACAAAAAATTCAATTCTATATTCTGTTTATTTAATTGTTACATAGTGTATTAGACAATACGTTTGATCACTTCATGCATTATCATTTCCTTCTCTTTTTCAGTTTGAAACAGAAAAGGGTTTTCATTGAAAGCAGAAACAAAGTTGTCATAAATAAAGACTAAAAATTGAGTGAAGACTTGTTCTGTATTTTTGCGACTAGCGATGAGTTGGACGAGTTTTTGAAAAGTCTCCTTCGGCCTATTGTTGTATTGTTCAAAAAAGAGCGTTGGGCAGTGTTTTTCAGGTTCTTCTTTGTGACTGACTTTCATCAAAAACGTTTCCAATTGGCTTTGTTCTTCTTCGGAAATAATGCGAGTGTTGAAAATTTGACTCCCAAAAAGGTTGACTGCAGAACGAAAATTATTGATGAGACGTAAATGCGAATCGTTTTCAAGCTCTGCCGAATAGGTCCACTTCATCAACTCTTTTGCCGAAAACTCATATTTCCATGCTTTTACTTCGACTGCCAACATACGTAGTTGTTCATCAATTCGAACAAATTCACTCGGGTGGCTTAACAGATATCTCCAGTTGATCGAATCCGTAGACAGGGCTTTTGATGACATTTTCTAAAACTTTTAAAGTTTGGATATGATTGGTTTCACTTTTTACAAGTTCAGAAGTGCAGACAACTGATTCACTTCTGAATAACTTTATCCAAGTATTAATTAAAGTATTAATGTGTTGTTGAATAGTTTGAATGTAAACAGTCACTGAAACGTTTTTACCATTCTCAATCGCAATATATATGTCTGAAAGTTTTTTCGTTGCAATTTTGAGACGTTTGATAGAATGTTGGTGCCTTAAAAGAGAAGTTCTTAAAATAATTGCTGTTGTAGATGAAACACCGTAACACGGTTTAAGCATCAGTGTATTAATGTCAAAAATTTGATGTTTATTTACTTGGTCAAGAATGAATTCACATTTTAACTTTTCTTTTTGAACATAATCAATAGGTTTCTTGGAACTGTTTTTAGTTAAAAAAGTTTCATTTTGAAAACACTCACAATCACAACTTAGGTAATCAGCCAAGGATGGTAGTTGAATCATGTTAAAAACAGAACTAAACAAATATACTTTGGGGGCTATCATTTTATACTCGCAAAATTACATAACAACTTACATAGTAACAATTAAGTGGTTATTTCTAGTTTGTTAGAAAATTCCAGATTAAGAATAGTTGGTACATCAGATGCAAAATTAATGGGTTCACCATCATGGGATCTTAGTTGTACTTCTATCGTGTCTATTTCAGTGTTTTGTAATTCGTAATAATCTTTATGTTGAATATCTGCTATTACATAATAATCATTAACATTTTTTATTGGTACAACTTTTAAAATGTTGCTCATGGTTCCACCCACAATAGATTTACTAACGATGTTAGTATACACCATTATGTAATGTGGTTTCAAATATGTCAAATTTATTCTTTTTCCAAACTTTAAGTTTTGTTCCCTCATTTCAACCATTACATCAAATTTATTTGAATCAAAAATAAATGCATTTTTGTTATCTACAATAAAAATTTTAGTTTCACCTCTTTTGTTAAGCGTCAGGTCATATCCTAAAACATTCAAAACATTGTTTGAGGCTCTTATAAATATTTGCTTTTCTTCAAACTTAAACGAACACCTATTATCTTGTATTTCAACTGATCCAATACCACTTTTTTTCAACTCTGTGTTTATGAAACCAATTAGTTGATCTTCAGTATATTCTCCTTCATCTGATAAAATAAGTTTTAAAACTCTTTTAGCACCACTTAATTCTCTAACAATAAAGCTTCTAGTTGATTCGTCTCTTAAAAAAGTTGAAAAAACATTAGGATGACTGATGGATGTTAATGCAACCCTATAATTTCGGTTTAAAACTTTTTTAGCTTCTAAGTTTACTTTAAACATTGAATTATTATTATCTGGGTATGCGTCAGAAGGAACTGATGATAAACGGTGGTTTGAAGTTTGCTTATTTAGAAATCTGTTTCGTAAATCCATTTTAATAAATGTTGCTGGGCCAGGTAGCAACTGAATGGGTTTGTTATTTTCATCTACTATGTTAATTGAGAATGTATCTAAAATAGTGTTTGAAATAGGAACAAATTGTTTCAACTTGAATTCTGTATACGAATAAACATCATGTTTTTCAAAATCAGGGCAATAAACAATTAAGTCTTTTGAAAAACTTCCATTGTATATTTGCGCACTTATGTTTTCAGAAAGTACTCTTATAACACTAGGAAACTTTTTTTCCAAAATATGTTTTGCAGGCGAACTAGTTAAAAATTGATTATCTCCATATTTTCCCTTTGTTCTAATTTGATAAACATAGTACTCTTCATTTTTTATGAAATGCTTCCTGACGTAATGATAGGTTTGAAAACCTTTTTTCTCTTCTGTTTGAACTAATGAAAAAGTTGGACTTTTTATAAATTCTCCTTTATTTTCAAAATTAAAGCACTCAACCATAGATTTGTGCATTAAAAACCAAAAAGAACTTGTAAATCCAGCTTTAATTTCTAAACAGTAATCATCGGTAAATTCGAGAATGGGAAATAAATAAGTACTTTGTTTTATTTTTGTTGCAGCTTTTCTAAAAAAGTCTTTTAAATCATCTGCACTATAATATTTTTCTTCAAAGTTAAATGCCCACCATTTACAGTCGGTTGTTATTCCACCGTGAAAGTCAAACTCATGTTTGCCCATAACATAATTTGTGTTTTCAGGAGATATTAACAAATCAATATTAGTATCAAAATCATCTGGTAGATCACATGCTACTGTATTTTCATCTTCAGTCTGACACAAACCAGCAGTTTTAAAACAGTTGGTTATTATAAAGCTAGGTAAGTTATTAGGAGGTGTTTTAATATTCTTAAAGTTATTGGATAGTCCAATAGATGACACGGCTATTTCTAAACCTTCGTATCTGTCAGTTTCAAATTTTTTAGGTAACTGTGTTTTAAATTTAATTAAAGAATTTTCATCGTAGGTATCTGTGCAAGCATTAGATAATAAATAAAAACTCTCGTATAATGTAGTCATTTTATTACGTCTTAAAACTTTTTTACAATATTTTCACTGGGTATCCAAGAATTATGCGAATCATTATATCCTTTCCACTTTACATAATGCCATGTTTTTCCCTTTCTTTTTTCTGTCTTTAAAACTTTTTCGATTCGAAATGTGTCTCCTGTTACTTTGGTTAATTCAAAATCATAAAAAGCTCCTTCCAGTATTTCTTTTCCATCATCACTTTCTAAAACATACATCGGTATTTTAGATTTACTTTTAATTTGATAAATGCGAAATATTTCTATCTGTGTTGAGGGTTGATAGCCACGACCAAATTTACCTTTAATTTTTGAAATTCTAACTTTATCTCCAACTTTAAACTTAATAGGTTTAGGTTTTATTTTTTCTTGTTCTTTTGATTGCCGCAGTCTAATTGCTAAATGTGTGGATTCGTCGTCTTTGTCAGCTTCATTTGGAGAGAATCCAGTCATTCGATGTTTTCTATTGTTATATGTTTCCATTAATTTAGATAATACAGGAATGTGATTACCATCTTTGTCATACACATTCATAAATCTATTAGTTTCATTTTCTGACATGTATTTGTAAAGCAATGATTGCAAAGTACGATTAAATCTTTCAACAAAAGCGGCATGAATCGACGAGTCCGGAGTTCGGACTTCAATGTTGTAGTGATCACAAAAATCTTTGAAAAGTTTGTTCCGGAACTCGCTCCCTCTATCAAAGGTAACAGTCTTGGGTGGGTTAACAGCTTCTCTTAAAATTGATTTAAAGCCTTCTAAAACAAATTTCGCATGTTTGCTAGTTAAAACACGAACCCAAGCTTTTCTAGTAAAAATGTCAATACAAGTTAGTAAATAACTTGCTCCATCATTATCACTTGCTAAACTTTGAATGTCTACTAAATCCATTTGAAACTGATATCTTTTAAAATGAGCATAAGTAGGATTTCTTTGATTTTTATGAAATTCTCGATGTAACGTATAACTTTCAACACTTGTTAAAATTTCTTTGATTTTTTCTTTATCTAAAATACCATTGTAATAGTTGAAAATTGTGTTTATACCCCCAAAAGCAATGGGGTGACCCGGTGAAGTATAATTATTTCGTAAATCATTTTCACATTCACTTACTTTTGTTAAGTTAGTTCCATAATTTGAAATTGTTTCAATTTTTTTAAACCCTATTGCTACCATTGTATTTAATCATCAATTAAACTGTAAGCAATCTTTTTACAATTTTTATTGCTTTGAATAGGTTTCTTTCTTTTTCTCCCTCTCCCTGATCCTTGCATAGCACTTGCTATTTTTGTTTTTGCATCATTGAGTTGTTTGACTGCACTCTCTTTCACATTCGCTCCTTCTAAAACATCTACTAACAAATTTTTGGCTGCATCTTTTCCAATATCTAGCATTGCAGAACCTGCCTTCTTTGCAAAATTACTACCTACAAATTGTTTGCCTGCTTTTAATCCCATCGATGCTAATGGCTTTAACATCCTAAAAAGGCTACTAAAGAGAGATCCGAAACCAGCGCCTCTCTGATATCTTAGTCCTTGGTGATATAACATTTTTTATTTCTTTGCTTTTAAATATCGTTGAATAGAAATGCAACTGATGTTTAATGTTCGAGCAATTACTTTAATAGGTATTTTCTTTCTTTCTTTACAATGCAGGTAAATATTTGCTCCTATAATAGTTAAATTGTTATGACCAGTTTTCAAACTACGTTGTATGGTTTCCTTAATTACTGAATAGTCTTTAAAATCTAATTTCAACATAACACAATATTTTTCAAGCATTTCTTCAGGCCTCAAAATAACTACGTCATTTTTTTGTTGATGTTTATAGATTTCAACATTACTTTGACCTGAAACTGCAGAAATTTCTTTGATTGAAATTGGACACCCATTTTCGTTTAAAGTTTGGTACAAAAGAAACGGAATAGATTTTGTTTTATTTTTCTTCTCCAAACATTTTTTTGCAACTTGATTCGAAAACGTATTTGGTAAATTGATTCGGTGCAGAAGTTCTTTTATCTCTTGTTTTGTTTCGTTTTGAACTGAAGTTTGAAAACAACTTTCAAAATACGTTTCATTGTAGTTTGGAAGATACAATTTTTCTTCCAAGACTAAACCGCAACTAGTGCAAACAGAACAACCTTCTCTTTCATCGTCTATAACGTATTCATGACTGCACAAATGTTCTGAATGAGGCATTTTAAATCAATTATATTTTTTACACCAAGTATTACAATTTTCCCACTATGAAAAAACCTAGCAGATCCCTTATCAAACTCTACAGTAAGACCTGGGAATACTTCAGAATTATATTTGATGTTTTCAAATAGCTTCTTTTCACAGACTGATATTAAGTCAATTGGTCTTTTAATATCTAGGGTAGTCATAATGTTATCTACCCTTATTAATTTAGCACAAAATTTAAAATGTTTTTTCAACTGTTGAATTGCGTCTTGTACTTTTTCAAGGTTAGGTATTTTTGTGATGTTGATATGATTCTCAAGTTTCACCGTTTTAAAGATAGTGTAAGAATACGTATCTGTCATAACAACAAAATTTTTACAGTCTTTCACATATTCTACTTTGCCAGATAGCAACAAAACTCTATTTAAAGAAATTGGGGTTGACTTTACACTTATTTTAACGTTTCTTATTTTGTATTTCATCTTAAGATAACTTTTTAAAATAATGAATAAACAAGGTATAGGAACCTTTGTTAACGAGGCACACGAATTAGGAACAAGTTCACTTGATATTTTTAACGAACCCGAACAAGAAAAAGCTCTTATTCATGGAAAAACAGTTGATATTTATCCAACATCGCTTTTGAACAATGAAGGACCAATTGAATTTGTCATTCCATCTGACTCAACAGATTTCACACAGCTAAACCTTACAAGATTATCAGGTGTCGTAGAAATTACAAAGGCTGATGGAAGTGCACTTGTAGATGCAGACAAAGTTTCGATTGTAAATCTTTTCCCTCAATCGCTTTGGAAACAAATAGAGTGTTCAATAAAAGATACACAAATTGTTGATCTTTCTACACCAACCTATCATTATAAGAGTTTCATTGAAACTCACCTCACATATCCAGACGATATAAAAAATTTTACATTAAGAGATTTGGGATTTTATTACAAAGACGATGTTGGGAGAGAAGAGAGCAAATTACTTGTAGATGCAGGTGGTGACAAAGCAAATCAAGGTTTTGTAAAACGTAGAGCTTTCATAATAGGGAAAAAATTATATTTCTCAACTATTTTGCATATTGACTTTTTTCAGTCTAATAGACTGTTGATTCCTGGGTGTGATGTAAAATTGAAATTTATCAGAGCGGATGATAATTTTTCAATTATTTCTGACGGTGTTGATTGTAAAATTAAGATTTCTTCACTTGTCTTAAAAGTGAGAAGACTTACTGTCAGACCAGATTTCTTCAATGCATTAGAAAGTATGTTAAGTTCTACACCTGCAAAATATATTACTGTTAAATCAGTTATTAAAACTCATCTACTTCAGAAAGATACTCAAAACCATCGCATTAGTCAATTTATTAGAGGGAAACTTCCGAGAAGTTTCATACTCTGTTTTGTTAAAGACAAATGCTTTGACGGAAACAAAGCAAACAATCCATTTCTTTTCGCAAATAACACCTTAAATTATCTAAACGTATATATCAATGGTGAACCAATTGTTAATAAACCCTTAACCCCGGATTTCTCAACTGAAAATTATGCTAACGAATATGCTTGGTTTTTAGACAACATAGGAATTGGAACTACCGGTGCAAATGGAATTACCAAAGAAGAATTTAAATCTAATTCTTGTTTCTTTCCTTTTGATTTATCACCAGATCTTTGCAACAGTCTTTATTTACATGGTTGGGAAGAAGGTAGTGTGGATATAGACATAGGTTTTAAAACGCCTTGTACTGAAAACCTATATTGTTTAATGTATGCTAGCTATGATGAAGTGATAGAAATTGACAAAAACAGAAGCGTAAGCATAAAACAAATTTAATTAAAATGACTGGACTGTCAAACATATATGTTAACGAATTAGGAAAGATATTGTGTGGTAAAAAATTTGTTGGAGTTTATTCTTCAGATATTCAACCTAAATTTGAAAAGAGGTTATGTAATTTTTCTATTATTTTCAACACAGACAAACACACAGAAAAAGGAACTCATTTTATTGCAATAAGTTGTGACAAGAATAACTTTTTTTATTTTGATCCATTTGGCAAAAAATGTCGAAACAAAGAAATTAATAAATTTATTAAGGAAAACCTGAAAGGAAGGGCATACATATATAACAACCAGAGAATTCAAAATGATAAAAGCTTGTTTTGCGGTTTGCACTGTATTTCGTTTTTGTTATCCCAAAATAAAAAAATTCCTTTCTCAGAGTACTTGAAAAACTTTTCAAAGACTAAAACATTTGAAAATGACGGAGTTGTAACAAAAATAATAGAAAATGAATTCATTTAAAACATTTTTATTGATCAATAAAACATTATTTTAACTTTTACAATATCATATGTTATTTTACATTTTAAAAACATGACATTTAATTGTTTAGCATGGGTTATTCTACATCTTAAATGTATGCCAAAAAATGTTTGGGGTTCTTTAGTTTTCATTCATTTTCCAGTTGATTTTCGAGTTTCGCAATTAGATTTTCTGCCTTAAGGAATTTTCGTTCCAATTTCTCTGTCATAAATTTAAAAGTATTTAGTTGCCTTTTAGTTAATTGGGGTTCCAAAATATAAAAATAGTTATTTAAAAGATCGAGGTCTTCTTGAATTGCATCATGAGTCTGGTCTAATTTGTCGAACATGATCGAAATACATTCTGGAAAATGAAAAAAAAAATTACTTTACTTTTTCAAAAAGTTCAGTGTATCACACAGATCTTGTATTATTAAAAGTGTGGGTTGCAAATCATCAATTTTTTCAAGTAACACTTCAGTGTTACATTGTAGATCATCTTGGTATATTTCATAGCGAGATGGATCAAAATCGTTTTCTGAAAATGCAAATTAAGATGTTTTAAGTCCAGCTATTCTTGACATTCTTTTTAATTTTTCATTTGAATTTCGAATTTTTATTATAACAAAGTTTATTTTTTTATCAAGAATTTCAATTTCTTTCATTAGTTGGATGCAAATTTTGCAATCTGAAAAGAAAAAAATGACTTTATTGAAAACAATGTATGGGTAAACGGAGTGTTTGTGTGAAATTTTTTTTCATTTGTTCAACTAAATAATCATGTTTTTTCATTAGGGATGTCATTCTTTTTTCTAAGTTTTCTTGTTTTTTAAAGGCAAGAGTACAAAATTTACAATCTGAAATAAAAAAAAAGGAAAAAAAATTAATTTTTATTTCGAGTATTTATTTTTTAGGGAAACGGATTGGTCACATAGAAAGAGTTCAATTAAGAAAAGGGGGAATTAATCATTTTCTTCCAAAGTTTGTTTACAATTTTTTCCAAATCTGAAATAAAAATTAATTTAATTTAGGGAAACGGATGGTTTATTTAGGGAAAGGGATGGTTCAAAATTAATTTAATTTAGGGAAACGGGTTGTTCATTTAGAGTTTATTTAGGGAAAAGGATGGTTCATACAATTATTGGAAAGGAGCTTCTTTACAGCCGAAAGAGTCTATGCTAATCAAATATAAGCCTTCGCCATAGCAATGTTCACAAACTACTCTTTTAGTGCAGTTGCAGAAATTTGCTTCTGATTGTTTATCTGGAAATAAACATCATTGATTAGACTTTGCAGCAAGCTTCTGATTGTTTTATTTTCTGAAATTTTAAATAAGCTTTGTTTAATTCTTCCTGATGCATTCTATTTAAACGAAACAAATATTTCCAATCACAACCGCATATACATCCACAGTAACTTCTCTTTTTCTTTCCTGAAATTTAAATTTCAGAATTATGTGGTGTTGTTGTCTTAAAGTATTTCGGGTTGGCTTTAATGATTTCCTTTAATCCTTGGATTAAAGGTACAGCCAATGACAGCCCAATATTGAAGTCGAAAGACCTCCCGTCTTTTGCCCTTTTCTCGAAAAGTAGTGCAGCCCACTCAATCTGACCACCGTTTGGACCTGTTGCTTCCATTGTCCGGCAAGACAATAGAAGCGAACTGTTCAAACGAATCTTTCTGGAAACAATTTTTTCCGGATCGCTATCAAAAAGGTCGATGTCGATATGTTTATCATTGAACATTTTAGCCTCTTTCTTACCAGCTTTGGTTTTTTTTTCATTCTCTTTCTTTCCGTGTTGTTTTTCTGGGATGAGGGATTCGGACGCAGTTGAGGTTGAAGCAGCTGATTCTTCATTCTTAACCTTCTTCGAAGGTTTGCTTCCCTTGGCTGAAGGTTTCTTTCTCTTCATTGAAACCTTCTTGTTCTGCGATCCACCCTCCTCTGGTTCACTGTCGACAAGAAGAGATTGCGTAGCGATTGGCGGTTCGTGAACCTCTTCTTCCTCCTCTTCGGTTTCGATGCCTTCCTCGTCTTCGTCGACTTCCTCCTCCGACGTCTCGTCTTCGGACTCGGACACGGGCAATGGTGGGTTTTGGTTTTTCTTTGTCGTTTTCTTGACATGTTTCTTTTGAGAAGCAACTAAAAAATAAAAAACTAGTTAGAATTCGTATTCTTATAAATCAAATAATTTCTTTAAATAGTGAATTCTTTAAATGTAAAAACTTTACCTTTGCTTGATGCAGTCTTAGGAGACATGTTGAGTTTTAAGTTGGTTATGGTGTAGTAGACAATCAAAATAAACTGACTAATTTTGAAGAAACTTTTCAAGCTTTTATACTTTTCGAAAAAGGTGCAGCTTAAAAAAATATAACTAAAATAACTGAAATCAACCTAAAAGTTGTTTTTGCATTTTCTGACATTGATTCAAGGAAATGCTCCAGGTATAAAAGCAGTTACCTAAGAAATAAAATTAATCAGAATTTTCTTGACTTTGTTAGTGTTAAGTGTTTCAAAATGGAATCATTCGTTTGCCCAGAACCGAATTGTGGTCGTAAGTTTACTAGACGTTATAATTTGAACAGACATTATCAGAACTTTCATTTAAATAACGAACTTGTAGAAAAGTGTTATCTGTGCGGTCAGCTTTTTGATTCGTGTTTGAACTTACAAAAACATATTAAACGATATCATAAACCAAGCAGCAAATTTTTTCTGAAGGAATCCGCTTTCAAACGTGCTTTTGTTACTTATCGATATAATTTCCCATCAAATGATGATATTAACTTTGCTAGTTCTCAACTAAGTGTTAAAGATTTGATAGAAGAAAGACTCTTAGTAGAAGCAACAGAAAAAACAGTTTGCAAAGCGAGCCTTATATTTATTGCACAAATGACTATGTTAGATCATGCAGGAAAAGTAATGACACAAGCAAGCATTCCGTTTCGAAGTCCGAGTTTTATGGTAACTGCAGCCTCCAAAAAATCTGTTAGAAAAAACATTTTAAAAAGTTTTAATCTTCAAGCTGGGGCCTTAGAAGATTTTTTAAGGTCCGGATCAAATTGGAATTTTTCTAGAGCTCTGGCTTTTGACATTGAAATTGCAAGAGTCAGACCTATCACAGGTGGTTCAAATCCAAACTTAAACGTTAAAGTTGATTCCAATCCAATTCCAAAACTTAATTTGAAATCATTTCGTCAAAGCAAATCTCTTTACAACCCCTCCAACAAAGACGAAAAATGCTTTTTATACTGTATTGCTTATCATTTGTACAATGATAAACTGACAGAGCTCCAAAAAAAGCGATCTGACCGAAAAAAATTTCAACGGTTTATCAGACGTTTCGACCTTACTGATCTTTCGTTTCCAATTTCTATTACTGGCATCAAAAAGTTTTTAAAGAAAAATAAAAACTTGAATTTGAAACTAAACATTTTGTATCGTGATACGAAAGACAGAGTATTTCCATTAGAATTTGGATTGGGAGATGGAAAGAATGTGGCTAACATTTTAATGGTTGCAACAGAGAATTCATCACATTTTTTGCTTATCAAAGACGTTAACAAATACTTACGGACAGTTTACAAAACTGAAAGAGGGTTAAGCTACAAACGTTCTTTGTTTTGTTTGCATTGCTTGAACTCATTTTCAAATAATGAGATTCTTGAAAAACACAAAGAACTTTGCATTCTTACCAAACCCGTACAAGAAACAGTTCCGGCGAAAGGAGAAAAGGAGGAAATCATAAAATTTAAAAATTATGAGAAAAAACACAAACTCGAGTACAGTGGTTTTTTGGACTTTGAGTGCTTGCTCCCTAATGTAGAAACTGTATGCCATTTGTGCGAAAGACTAAAATGTAGTTGCGATGCAAGTTTTACAGATGTGATAAGTCAACAAATTCCCATCGCTTACAGTTTCTTAGTTTTAGGACCAGGCAAAGAAATTATACATGAGCATACATTTGCTGGTAAAAATGCACATGTAAATTTGGTTAGTCATTTGTTAGAGCAAGAAGAGATTTGGATAGAAAATTTATTAACTGTGCACAAAGACATGGAAATGTCAAAAAGAGACAAGATCCATTACGAAAAGCAAACGGAATGCTACATTTGTTTTAAGGACTTTTCGGAGACAGTTATTAAAGTCCGAGATCACTCACATTACAACTCAAAATATTTAGGGGCTGCTTGTCAAAGTTGTAATCTCAGAAGAAAAAAACCTACTAGAATTCCAATTTTTATGCACAACGGGTCTCGTTTTGACTTGCACTTTATAGTCAAAGCCCTTGCTAGTTTTGGTGAAGATATTACAAACTTGAGCGTGCTACCTTACAACGGTGAAAACTTTAGAACTCTTTCTTTTAATTGTTTTGAATTTATTGACAGCCTTGCTTTTCTTCAAGCATCTCTAGGTCAACTTGCTTCAGATTTAAAAGGTTCAAACCATGATTATTCTATTTTAAAACAAACATCTCTTGTAAAAACTGATAATGTGTTTGACAATGAAAAATTTGAAATGATTTTGGGAAAATCTTTTTTTCCTTACGAGTATTGCACGAGTTTATCAAAAATGAAAGCTACCACAAAATTACCAAAAAGAAAACATTTCTACAGCCAGTTGAGTGAAAAATCTATTTCAAAAGATGATCACAAGTTTGCAAGAAAAGTTTGGAAGAAATTTCAGTGCAGAAATTTAATTGACTATACTCTTATCTATTGCAAAATTGATGTTTTGATTTTAAGTGAGATTTTTGAATCTTTCCGAGATGAAATGATCAAGTTTTCAGGACTTGATCCAGCACATTACATTTCTCTGCCTGCTTATACTTTTGATAGCATGTTGAAAACTACTAATGCTGTTCTTGAGCTTCCAACAGACATTAACATGGTTCATTTTTTGGAGAGTGGGAAAAGAGGAGGCATGAGCATAATTGGCACAAGACATCTGACTCCATCTACATCAGGAAAATGCACACCCTCGGGAAAAAAACCTAGCAAGCGTGAGGAAGAGGAATCTGAAATTATCTACATAGACGCGAACGTATTATTCTTTTTTTAGTAAAATAAATTTAAAAACTAGAGAGCAGAATTTTAAATTAAATTTAGGAAAAATAATTTTTTGGAAAATAATTTATTTTTATTAATTAAGAAACTACATTAAGAAATTAATATTTTCACTAAAATTTTATTTAAATTTTTAGATAGTTGACCCAATTGCATTAGAATAAGTAAGATGCTTTCGATAGATGTGCGTTTATCGCATTTTTTATATTCGTTCCTTTTTGGAACGAAACCAAAACTTAAAAATTTGTTTCTAATAATTTTTATAACATACCTCAATAGCTTAGTTGGTTAAAGCGCTGATCTTATAAGTCAGAGATCGTGAGTTCAAATCTCACTTGAGGTAAAAAATTTTATCCCAAGTGAGACTCGAACCCACAACCGCGGTACTCTCGTCCCCCGCTCTGCCGATTAAGTCATCTGAGCTATTGGGATTTGTTATTAAATTAAGTTAATTTAGAAATCTTAAGTTTAAATCTCACTTGAGGTAAAAAAAATTTGATCCCAAGTGGGACTCGAACCCACACCGCGCAAGTTTTGCATTGCCCGCTCTGCCGATTGAGCTATTGGGATTTCTTATGACATGTTGTTTATTTTTTCAGAATTTGTATGGTTATGCGCAAATGCAGAAACTTCCCTCTGGAGAATTTCAATGGCTTGATAATGACCAAATAGAAAAATTTGATATTGACAAAGTTAATTTAGATGGAAAGTATGGTTACATTGTAGAATGTGACCTAACTTATCCTAAAAGACTACACGATTTACATCAGAATTTACCATTAGCACCAGAGGTTTTGGAAGTGAATTTTAATTCTTTATCCCCATACGCTAAAAAAGCTTTGCTAGAATCAGATGGACAGAAGAAGTATAAAGACGTAAAGCTAATGGCAACCTTTCAAAAAAGAGAAAATTATGTAACTCACTTTAAAAATTTAAAGTTATATTTAGATTTAGGAATGAAACTCAAAAAAATTCATCGAATTCTGAAATTTCGGCAGAAAAAAATTATTGCACCTTATATTGAAAAATGTACAGCGGCAAGACAAAAGGCTACAAGCAAATTTCAAATGGATCAATACAAGAAGCTGGTAATAAAATTTAATTAAAATGTATGGCAGATGCGGGATTTGAACCCGCGCTCCCCTTAGGGAATTAAATCTTAAGTTTAACGTCTTAGACCGCTCGACCAATCTGCCTATAATTTCATTTTAAGGTTAATTCATTTTATGAGAGAAGAAAACAGTTAGTGTGTAAAATAATGCTAGATGTCGCTATATTGATTTAATTTTCTTTTCATCAGGCTAATGCTAATTTCGGAAAAACGATGCAAAATGTGCGAGATTACATTTCGGTAAAATTGCATTCAACAGAGGAATCTGCTTTAAAGGCCGTTTCAAAACACACTTTCAAAAATCAAATTATTTTGGATGAAAATTTGATTCAAACCAACCATTCTATTCACACGGTTTTCCATAACAAACCAATCGCAATAGGCGTCACTATACTGGAACTGGTAAATTTTAATATCCTCACCCAATTTAATATCTCCTCCCCTCAAAGTTTGGTTTAGTTGTTTGATCTAATTAAAATTCTTTTTTTCGTTTCAGTCAAAACATCTGATGTTCGATTTTTTTTACTCCAAAATTCTTTCAATTCCTGAATGCACCTTTGATCTAGGAATGTCAGACACGGACTCGTTTCTTTTCAAAGTTACCAACCCAAAAATGTTTTGGAAGAAAATGAAACCTTATATGGACTTCTCTAATTATCCAACAAATCATGAACTTTTCACCAATGAAAATAAAGCAAAGTTAGGCTACTTTAAAGACGAATTTTGTGGAAGCAAACGATGTGTAGAATTTATAGGACTTAGAGCTAAATGTTATTGTTTTAATCTTGAAGACAAAAAAACCAAAGAAGTAACTACCAAAAAAACATGCAAAGGTTTAGGTAGAACTGCAATCAACAATCGTTTAAAGTTTGACCAATACAAAAAGTGTTTGATGGAGGGAAAGATTAAAAGACATCATTTTTCTACCATTCGTTCTTCCAAACATAAACTATCAACTATCAGGCAAAGAAAAAAAGCTCTTTCGCATTTCGACTCTAAACGTTTTCTGTTTGCATGTGGCATTCATTCGTTACCTTATAACCATTATAAAATCAAAAAATTCTATTATTCGTGTCCCTTTTGTAAATGATAAAAATGTTTTCCAATGATTTTTTTATTACAATATATAAAAGTAAAAATATATAAAAACAGTTTTTTTACTTTTTACAATAAAAATAAAGTATAAATTGGGTTTTTTATAGTCTTTCCCATTGCATGACTATCTACATATAACTACATAAAAACTTAATAACTACGAACGAATTATAAAAAATACAAAAATTCAGGGGAGAGACCAAGTACTA
>Ga0208224_1000054_pt1 | contig 23511 bp, 39 predicted proteins | sample LakMenEpi26Oct09_FD_150735 | JGI IMG/M metagenome (GOLD analysis project Ga0208224, IMG submission 150735) | Freshwater microbial communities from Lake Mendota, WI - 26OCT2009 deep hole epilimnion (SPAdes) | ecosystem: Environmental > Aquatic > Freshwater > Lake > Epilimnion/Euphotic zone ... | reverse complement strand
CACTTGCCACCCATTGAACCAGCGTTATCTTTAGCGTCATAGACCTTTACGCCTTTTGCGCCTTCGCCTCTTGAGCAGCGGTAACCTCGACCCCAAGCTTTTGCTGGACCTTCTTTACCATCTTTATCAAAGGCGTAGTCGTGTATTTCTTCAATACCTAAAGCTTCCGTATTAGCAAGTAGCCAATCCCATGCCTGAAGGGCAGCTTTTCTATTAGCATAACCAACGTCACATGCACGACCTGTAGCATGGACTGACAACCACTTTGGGTCACCAGGTGTGGCCTTGGGGTTGTTCATTGATCTATTGGCATAGATGCCAAGATTGGTGAAACCCCATCTCTTCTGCATGAATTCTACCAATTTAGTAGTACCTGGCTTAGCTTTACCGCCATTGCCATCGGTGTTTCCAGTGTACTTTCTGGGCATTTTTTTTCTCCTTTTAATTTTCATCATATTTATATAGTAAACAGTTGTTATATAATGATAACATTGATCAAAATATAAGAATTAATATTTATTATTTTTTAAATATAATTATATTATTTTTATACCATGGTTCAATGTTTAAATTATCTTTAAATAAATTTTTAAAATTTTCATCAGATTCAAATCCTAATCTTTGAAATTTTTGTATCCAATAACTATGCGGCTGTTCATTAATATGATCATCCCCTCCTTGACCCGGAGTAGCTGCAGACCAAATTATTATATCTGCAGCGGAAGAAACATTTTCAACAAAAACATCTGCAGCGGATTCTGGTAAATGTTCTGCTACCTCAAGTGAAATGGCTAAAGAATATTTTTTATCTAAAAAAATTTTTTGAGATAAATTTATTATTTTATATTCCTCTTTATCCAAAAGACAAGATTCATACATAAAACCATCTAACCCAAGAACTTCTGGTATAGAATTTTCTTTAAATACCGACAACCATGCTCCAGTTCCGCACCCAAAATCTATTACAGAAGTTGGCTTAAATTTTTCAACAATAACTGGGACTATATTTCTTGCTGATCTTAAAGATCCATCTAAGATTCTATCAAAAAAATCTTTATTATATATTGCCATTATTAATTTCCTTTTCAAAAAGAAGTTGTAGATATATCTACTGCCTCTGGTTGCTCTTCTGCTAACTTTGGATGAATGGTAAAAATAGTTACAATTGGTTCCCTTATAAATCTATCCGTTGCAAACCAACCATTTTCTTTGGCGTCTGTTATTAAATTTTGAGCAGCGTGGGGTTTTATCGCATATGCATAAGTACAGTTCATGGAGACCACTCCAGTTGTTTCCTGCGGAGAAAACCCCATCCTGTAGACAGAATTTTCTATTACTGGAAGATAAAAGTCCGTTGAATTTCTCATATTTCGTCTTCTTAAACTGCCCTCCCAATCAAGATGTAAAATGCCATCCCACGATACATTTGACCAAGGTTTTTTTACAATTGAATCATGTTCCAAGACTATAATTGATTCATTTAAATCAACACAAACTTTCCATAAATTATAGTGCGATGCAAAACAACCTATTGTTCCAGGAACTGATGTCCAAGAATTGTATAGACTAAAGTAAGGATAAGAACTATCAGAAATAGGAAATACGTTTTCAGAGTTTAAATATTCAACAGCTTCTAAACCGCAATGCGCTTCAAATATATGCGCATCATAACCATTTTGGATAGAAGAATTAAATGATTTTTGAGCAAGTGTTTTAGATTGTTCATTATTAGATAAAGTAATAGTGAACGTTTTCATTAGATATTAGTCTTCTCTTGTATGAGCATTGATATGTACCCAATTATAATTTCTAAAAGTTTGTGGTAATACATCTGGTGTAAACCCTGTTTTCCACAAACAATATGGAAAACTAACTTGATCTTGATATGACCAGGTAAGATTTTGTTGATGCCAAAGCTCGCCTAATTTTTGGACATCTTTATTTGTCATATCTCTTGCTGAAACACCACATTCATAAAGGCCAAAGTTTTCTGGAAAACCTTCTGATTTATAAAAGTTAACCTGTTCGTCTAGTGGTTCATTAGCATATTTTGCTGGTCTTATAGTCGCTTCAGAATAGGCGCAAAATCTATTGTCAAAGTGAGGAGATATAACAAAACCATTTTTTAGAAAAGAAAGTATTTCAGGAATAAAATCTGGTTTTAAAATCTCCATGTCTCCATCAATCCATATTAAGTACTTGTAATTATTCAGTACGTTTATAGAATGAGGATTTAATTTTGGTCTTTTTGACCTTCTTCTATTATCTAGATTTTCATCACCTAGAATTATTTCTTTCCATGGAGCATTGATGGAAAATGGTGAATGACCGTCAGTAAAATATATATAATCAACACCATCAATAAATAAATTAGAAGCTCTGTATTCGTATGCTCCAGTTACAGCGGTTACTACAACTGTGTTATTAAACCAATCGTTAACCATTTTCTTTTCTCCACTTAAGCATATTGCGCCAGTGAACGAATTGCCATAAGATCCACATTGCCAAAAATCCTGGCTTATCAAATACTAACGAATATATCACCCAAGGAAGTGAGTGAAGAGCCACTATTAAATGGCCATACCACTTTTTATTTCCTACTTGATAGCTTCCATATACGCCTATTAATTCCATACCAAATAATAGCCATGTCCACATTTGTTCACTCATATAACAATTATACCTTTTCTATTGTTGTCCAGCTACTTTAAACACCAAAAAAGCTAAGCGCATAAGATCAACCGGATCCATACTAAAAACGTAGTTATCCCCATTTTTAGTTACGATGTTGACCGTATGCGCTCGAACAAGTTCTCCTTCAGTGGAGATCATTGTATTTGCTTCACTTATATTAACATAGCTTATCATCGGCATAAAGCCACTAAATGTATTCTCAATTTCTTCTGACATGAAATTACTTTTTCTTTTTTCCTTTAGCAAAAGTAGAAACGTTTTTTGGAGCTTGACCTTTTACTCCTTTTTGTGGGGTCCCAGATGTTCTTTTTCTTTGAACCGCACTTTTTCTTTGAGATGCACTCATAGCTTTTGCCTTGGCTGCAGGGACGCACTTAGCATACCCTGAGCCACCGGCACCTGATGTCCCGCAGGGTTGAAACTTACCTTTTTTCTTAGGTGCACCAATGTTAACCCAATTTTGATTAAACCACTTAGTTAAGCCTACACCCTTTGGACCAGCCATGTTATTACTTCTTCTTACTCTTTGATGACGAAACTGTTTTCCAACCGCCACCCATTGACTTATATTTTTTAACGGCCCATGCATTAGCATAAGCACTTGGGTATACGTCAAATTTAGCTTTAGCTTGAGATTTTGCCGACGACCAAAGAGACGGCTTAGTTGGTTTATTTACCTTAGCCATTATTTCTTCTTTCTTTTAGCTGAAATCTTTCTAAGAGTCTTAGCTAAATTAGCTTGACGCACAGTTGTAGGGCTATATTTTTCTGGATTCTTGGTTACGGCAGAAACCATACCAGCTACAGATTTATTAGCCTTCTTGGCTTTAGCAGTGAAAGCTCCAGGACGCTTAATGGCACCTTGGATCCACTTCTTATCAGTTTTTTTCTTTGCTGCCACTATTACTTAGCCTTTTTCTTTTTGTTCATAATTGCTTTTTGAATGAAAGGGGGAAGCTTCTTTTGAGCTGCGGTCATGCCTGCACTCTTTTTAGCTGCACCTTTTTTCATGGCAGCTTTTTTAGTAGCACCTTTTTTCATGCCACCTTTTTTCATATCATCACCATACATTGCCATATTTTTCTCCTTACCATTTTACTCTATTAGCCCAGTAGGCTGCGGACATTTTGCCCTTTTTTATATTAGCAGCGTGTCGTGCTTTAAATGACTCTCTGCGATTTCTATATGAAGATGACTCACCTGATTTCTTAGGAGAGCCACTTACACCTTGCTGTCCAAAACGAATAGTCTTAACTTTACTACCCTCTTTAGCAACAACAATGTGAGACTTTTTGGGATGGTTTGGCGTGCGCTTTGGCTTATTGAAGCCACTTACTCCGCGCTCTAGATAGTCTAGGATCTTTTTTTGCGGGCATCTTTCTTTCCTTTTTTCTTTGACATCTTCTTTAAGTCTACAAGCTCTATGCCGTGCATGTAGTTATTTGTTCCCATTCTAGGACCACTAATGTATACACTTTTTTTAAAGGCCATTATTTCTTTTTCTTTCTCTTTGAGGCAACAGAGATTGCTATGGCTATAGCTTGTTTTTTATTTTTAACCACAGGTCCACCCTTGCCAGAGTGTAAAGCACCCCTGCCAAACTCATCCATTACCTTGGTTATTTTCTTTTGGCGGATTGTTTTCTTCTTGGGCATTTGGTTTCCTTTTGGGCTTGACATTACCCTTGGTTATTTTGCGAAATTTAGCTAGTGACATATTGATATAGTAACATTTTTGCTACAAAAACAAAAGGCCCCCCACCAATTGGCAGGGGGCTTTTTGTACAAATGAGATTAGTTATTACTTTTTAGGAGCAGATTTTTTTGCGGGAGCTTTCTTAGTTGCGGCAGCACCTTTTGGTCTACCAGGAGACTTCTTTTTAGAAGTGACAGCTTCTGCCACTGCTTCTTTGACAGCCTCTTCAACTTTTACTGCAGCCTCTACTTTGATCTCTTCAATCTTTTCGTCGGCTTTTTCAGCTAGCTTTTCCGCTTCATTTAAAATTTGGTCTACTTGTTTGTCCAACTTTTTTTTAGCTGGAACAACCAGACCCTTAATTTTTTTGACCAATTTTTTAAACATTTAATCTACCTCTGTCTCATATGTATCTAATTGAATTAATTCAAAACCTTTAGGAACTTTCAAACCTAACTCCCAAGCTTTTAATTCTTGTTCTACAGTTAGTAACCTTCTTTTTAGGTTTTCCATTTCCTTATCAAGTCTTTCATTCTCTATTTTACACGTTTCTAGCTGCTCGCGCAACATTTCTCGTAAACTTTTTTCTTCAGCTGTAAGAATTTCTCTTTCAACCGTAAGATTTTCTGTTTTAACTTTATAAAATTCTAACTCTTTTTCTTTAGAAACAACCCTTTTTTGGTATGAGGTAGTTAAAAGATAAGTTAAAATCGAAGAGAAAGAAGCTATCACAGCAACTATCACGCTATAGTAATTGTCCATTTAACCACCCAGAGAAGATCAACTAAGTGATTATAGTAATATCACTTACCCTGCTGACCCTCTTTAATTAGCATATATCTCTCTCCAGTTTCTTTGGAAACTAAAGAAAAGCCGTATGCAGCAGCGTCTTTTACGGCCTCATTGAAAGCTTCTCTATCTGATGGATCAACATCTGCCAGGGGGATAGTGATCCCAGCATAGATGTCAATGTTCTCAAAGTTGCCAATGTTAACTTTTCTATTTACCCCGCAAATGAATACTGGGCTTGAGGATACTGAAATTTCTCCGGACATTAAATTTACCACCTGTTCTATTGGTGAGCCTAAGCTCTCTTCTTGTGCACTTCTATTAATTTTGGGCATAGCTTGTTAAACCAAACTTTTCTTTAATTAACGTTATTGTTTTTACGGCTTGGTCTTCAACCGACATGGAAGAAGAGTCTATTGTACCTGATGCAAGGTGTGAAAAACTATCTATTTCTTTTTCTGATTTATGAGAAAGTTGTTCATCGGTCATATAAACCCCGTCTCTTGAATAGATTCTATCTCTTCTTACTTCATCTGAAGCCTCAAATAATATCAACATACTATTGGGAAGCTTAAGAATTGATTCAGCCTCATTCTCAAATCTTACATCTGATATAAGAACACAGTAAGGTTTTTGTTGATCTTCTTCCTCTAAGGACTTAACGTAGTCCCTATGAAGTTCATATGACTTCTTTATGCCCCACTTTGCAAAACACTTTGGATCATAGGCTCGACACATATCACCAGCTTTTTGCAAGAAAGATCTTGGCTTTGCTCCGTAAGTATCAATGGGCTCTCTATATATATTGTCAACCAGGTTAATAAAAGAATAATAATCTGGAATATTTCCTAATGTAGAGTTACCATAAAGATCATATAATGTTTCGTGAATGGCAAAGAGTTTTCTTGACTGAGAATTCTCTCCTTCTATCTTAGTCCTATTGGACAAAAGCTCATAAAGTGGCATTGCGAAAAAGATATGATCCCAATAGACCCCAGATCTTACTTTGTCAAAACTAGCTTTAGGAACTATGGTTTCTGCCACAGATGTTTTTCCAGTTGCAGCTTTGCCAGCTAGGCCAACTACGATTGGATAATCTGGATTATATATTTTGCTCATTTTGTTATTGTATCACTTTTTCTTCTAGTTCACTCTTCTTTAGTTCTAATTGATTTAGAAATTCATTGGCTAGTGAATCTGGTTCCCAAACAAAAGCTCTAGGAACTTGAATTACCCTAAACTTATACTCTTCTTTTATGTCCTGTATAGTCATTAGAAGGGGTACAAGCGCTGCATTTCTGCATTTCCATTTCCCATTAATTTGGTTTGCCACAACTGCTGAATCAGTATATATGATTGGATCAATGAGATCAGACATAGAACACATGAGAAGCGCAGCAATCACTGCCTCGTATTCTGCTTCGTTATTAGTTCTTGCGCCTAGCCCTCTAGCAAATTGTGCAATCTTTCTTCTGTTTTTATAAACAACAACAGCACAAGCGGCTTCTCCAAACTTTTTTTGGCCTTGCCCCCTAGAAGCTCCGTCACAGAAAACTTCTATATTCATACTTTAACATCATATCTAATATGATTAATCTTAGCAAAGTTCTTTATTCTAGCCAGTTGTGACTCTGAGGATACATGATGTGTTGCGTTTAAAAGATATCTTTTATTGTCAAATTCTACTTGAGTTGGAAAATCTAAAGTATCTCTAGAAGTAGAAAAGAATTCTTCTGGTGAAGATACAGATTTATAATGTGCAATATACATATATTAATAAGTACTGAAGTCACTATCTAAGTAGGACCCCTTCTCCTCTCTGTATGAAGCTATCTGCATTGATTGAACTTTATCAAGGAGTTTTCTTGCAGATTCAGATGCTATTCGTGCAGCACCCTCCATTGACTCTGCTAACTGAACAACAGACTCTGCCGTAACCATAGCTGTGTACTGTTCCTCTGCAGCCTCAAGGGCATTTGCTTCTCTCTCTGCTTCGTTCTTGCCAGTTCTATTTGACTTGTAGACTTTCTTATACTTTCCTTCGCATATCTTATAATATGCCCTAGACATGCCGGCGAATCTCGTGACTCTTCCGTAGACATTTGAAGTTCTAGCAACCAAGGAAGCTAGGTCAGCTAAAGTCATGTCTACTGCATCTGACTCTGGTATGTTAACAAAGTATTGTTCCGAAGAAGAGCCAGATCCATAAGCGTCTAGTATCTCTGTTATTTGCGGACTTAAGAATTCTGATAATAAATCATTAAGTTTTTCTATTGATTGAAGGTTCATTAATCTTCCAGTTTAAATATAGAAACTAAATCTTCCATGTTGTTCTCTATTATAGCATCTTTTATCTTGAGCTTGACCTTTGATATGTGATCTCTTACTGTATTTGGATGTTCAGTAATGACTTGGGCAATCTCTGAAGACTTCATGCTATCAACATATCTCCACTTTATCAACTGTCTTTCTTGAACAGTCAGATGATCATATGGAGGATAGCAATCTTGACCAAGAACCCAAAGCTCATTTACCTCTTGCGTTCCCAGCATCTGATCTATGGTATACTCAACTGGCGGAGCCTTGAATCCAGGTTGAGCTTCTTCGTCCTCTTCTGAATTATCATCATCAGCTAATAATGGAAAAGTCTTTCTTCCAAGTTGATCAATTAAAAATGTATCAACATTCTTCTTTAACAGGTAAAAGAAATAACTGTACAAAAATCCACTAAATGGAATAGGACCCTTTTCTGAATCCCTTCTTTGGTATCTAGTTATGCACTGAAAGAATGTCATATTTACAGTTTGCCTGACATCCTCTTCGTCTCCATATCTTTTTGCCATATAGGTAATGCCGTCGTAGACATTCGTTTACGTGCTTATAGCCGGCTTGATTAAGTTGATTTTTCATCAAGTTAAATCTAACAAAGTTATCTTTAACAAATAATGAAGTAAACCTTCTGATGTCATAGTCGGATAAATTATATTTTCCGTAATACAACATTGTTACGTACTTTGTTAGGAAATTATTAAACACTTTTAATAATTCATATTGAGCGTTAGATTGACCTTTTTTAGCTTTAGCTATTAAGTCCTGCATCTCTTCTTCGCTCAAAGAGTAGTATTGCTCTTTGTAGGATGCCATTATTTTCCTTCCCAGCAGGGTATCTTATCTGCATAAAAATTTCTTATATCCTCGTAGTAAACAACATACGGTATTTCTATTTCTGCTGCGAACTTTTTGGCTTCGCTGGAGTACTTACTTATTATGAATGTTAGTTTACTGAATTCTTCTGCGTAATATCTTTTAAATCTCTTAAGTTTTATTTTGCTTTTATCATCTAGGTAACCCTTGAGCTCAATCCACTCTGAAGATTTTTGTATATAAAAATCAGGAGTATAAGCTTTTGTGCCTTTTTTAATTGGAAATGGAAATACAACTGGTTCAAAATCAAAATTGATCTTGTACGCATTAAGTATCCTTGCAAAGTTTGCTTCCCAATTTGACCTCAGGTTAATTCCAAGATCTGGCCTGTATCCGGACTTAGTATTTTTATACGCATTTCCTTTGGTCGAAGTTGTTTTCTTGTTTTCATCCTCTAGAATATGCAGATCAATGTAGTCATTCTTGAGCTTGGAAAAATTAGGATGTTTTTTAAGCTTAGATCTCTCCAAAAAAAAGTTTTCTGGAGTTGTTATTTGGTAATCCTTCATGGTAACCTCAAGGTCTACTAGATGTTATTAATATTATACTTTACAACAAATAAAAATACAAAAAAAATCCAACCAACAGGTTGCAAACCAAGGAGATAGATGGTATTATGGCCACTATGAACACATTAAACACAATCATCAACAGCATCAGTCAGAATATCAACGAGAACGTCATTGAGGGACTCTCTCAGGTTGGTTTCAGCCACAAGGAAGCTACAAAGCTTGTGGTAGAGAACAGCTTCTCCCTCGCTGACGACGCAATGGAGAACCCAGTAGAATCATTCTAACTGAGCTTTTGAGCTTAAATATATTGGCCAGGGCATTAAGCCCTGGCTTTTATATTTTACCCATTCTTTTTAATCTCGCAACACCAGTTGGACAAGCTCTGGATTTAGCGTGGTCGCAGAACGTGCAGTTTCTTTCATTGGATGTTGGCAAGAAAGAGTTATCGTCAATTACCTGATTGATCTTTTCAAGCAGAGAAACTTTTACCTGTTCAATATCTTCCTTCGTAAAGGTATGGGCTTTTCTTCTACCCGATCTTAGGTAGTAAAGTTCCGCTCTAATGTCTTTATCTGGAAAAGCAAGTGACACGGCTAGTGCATAAATGCCTAGCTGAAGGTTTGTTGGGACTTCTTTTTGTGTTACTTCCCATTTTCCGAGTTTTATAGTCGATGATATTTATCGTATTGTCATCATAAAAATCTATTCTATCTATGAATCCATTAACAAGATAGTTACCTATAACAAAACTAAAGCCAAATTCTTTGTCATATATATCAAACGAATCTTCATAGTGCTTGTCATAGAACTCATTAAGAATCTCGGATCCAACAGAAATTAAATTCTCCGGTATATTGCCAGTTGGATCGTAGCTTTCTTTTTGCTTTACATACTCTTCTTGCAGTTGCTCAAGATTCAGTTCAGACTTATTATCTAAACACTCTTCCAAAACAGAGTGTACTATGTTCCCAAGAACTGCTGCATCATTGAAAGTTCTTGGCTCTTTTTGTATGTAACTATAAAAATATTTAGCTGGACACATCTTGTAAGTATCAAGCCTTGAATAAGAAAAGTCAGTAAGACACAACTTCTCCAGTGGATCTAAATCTTGTATTGATCTAACTTTAATCTTGGTCATTATTTCTTTCTGGGTCATAAACTAAATTACCATCTTTGTCATATTCTCTACCAATTTGATCAATAGTGTGCCAATTAAACTTATTTAAATAGCATCCGTCGCCTACTGGCATCCATCCTGTTTCTGCAATTTCCATGAAATCATCATTATTAAATATCGACATATTCATCTCCAATTTTAATCTTACACTTACTAAGATCTTCTATATTTAGATAGTAGTGAAGTATGGTGTAAATATCTTTTAATTCTTGAGCAGAAGCATAAAGGCCAACTACTCCACTTTGTAAAAAGAATTTATCCGGAATTGCATTCTCTGTCTCTGCGTACTCTATTAGAGTGGCAGAACCTTTTGTAATTCTTCCTGATTCTGAAATCATATTAAATTAATCCTCGACTATAGTTATGGGGTTCCAATTTGGGTCATTGAGCTTTTCTCTCATGTCTCTAACATAAGAGTCCCAATCTCTTTCATCTTCTGATTTTTTCTCATAGGTAACCTTACCTTTGAACGGATTTGACTTGAACCTAGTGATAATTATTCTACCCTCTTGAGTTCTCCATCTAAGAACACCATTTTTGCAGTCGCAGAAATCATCTGGGTGTGGAAGAATTTTTAAGTTTGGATCATACCTACCACTACAGTCTCCGCACTTACTGTATCTACCCTTGTCTTGGCATCTGTTGCACGAGGAACAGAATACCCAGCAAGGTTTATGCGTTGGATTTATTGTTACCTGACTAATCATTCTTTATCCTAAATTAATTATTGATTGTAATTTATCTTCTATTTTTAGAGAAGTAGTTTTATTAAATCTAAAACTATACTTCTTGATTCCATCTGTCATTTCTAAAAATACAGTGGAAGCGCCATTTGTTGCATTAATTATATCATATATAGATTGTATGTTTTCATTAGATACCATTGAATCAGCTTTTAAAATTATAGGTCTACTACCAGTAAGTATTGCGCTATCTATTTTTTCGCAGGATGTATAAATTAATTTAACAGTAGAAGCTTCTTCGTCTCCCTCTTTGGAAACAGTGCCGTTAAATATTACGATGTCTCCTTCTGAAAAGAAATCATCTTCCATTTGTCTTGCTTCTTTGGGAAAAATAATAACTTCAATTCCAGAAGTTAAATCTTCTATGTTCATCTTGAACATCTTCATCCCTTTTTTGGTGATCATTTTCTTGCAAGAAGTTATAACTCCACCAATTTTTGCCTTAGAACCAGCAGAGTAATCTGAAAGATCAAAGATTTCAGAATCGATCTTTGGTTTAATAGCATCCCAGACACCCTCTATAGGGTGCTTTGATACGTAAATACCAAGTTCACTCTTTTCTCTTTCTAGGATTTCTAACTCTCTTCTTCTATTCAATTCAATGTCTTCGGTTAAAGATATAAGTTCATCAAAAGCTCCAGATGCAGCCAGATGTTCTATCGTTGATTTTTTTAAAATAACAGAATCGCATCTTCTCATGAAGTCGTGCATTGATTCATAGGGCATATCTGAATTTCTACAATTAATAATTGCGTCTGCTATTGCTGGGCCAATACCGTTGATTGCAGAAAGACCAAAAAGAACTTCTGTGTCAGAAACAACTTCAAAGTCGTGCATAGAAAAATTAATTGACGGAGGTGCTACCTTTATACCAAGGTTTCTACAGTCCGAAAGATATAGTGCTGACTTATCCTTATTTCCAGCAACGGATGTTAGTAGAGCTGCCATGTACTCTGCTGTATAATGAGTTTTTAAGTAAGCAGTGATATAGGAGACCATCGCATAACTTGCTGCGTGAGCTCTGTTAAAACCATAGCCACCAAAGTATTCAATGTCAGAAAATATTTTATTAGCTTTATCTTCTGTGATATCAACCGTTGCTAAGCAGCCGTCAACAAACTTCTTTCTAAGCTTAGGGATTTTATCCATCTGCTTTTTACCGATAACTTTTCTAAGATCATCTGCTTCTGGAACAGTAAATCCAGCTAAGTCCTTAGCAACAGCTAGAACGTCTTCCTGGTAAAGCATGATGCCCAGGGAGTCTTGAAGTGCAGACTTCATTGCAGGGTGTTCGTAGTCTATTGGGACTCTGTTGTGCTTTCTATTTATATAAAGCTTATCCATACCAGAACCCATTGGCCCTGGTCTATAAAGTGATATTAGGGCCATAATGTCTTTAATATCTTGAGGTTGCAGCTGAACCATTAGCTGTCTCATTCCAGATGACTCAAGCTGAAACACGCCTATTGCGTTGCCCTTGCATAGCTCATCAAAAGTCTTTTTATCGTCTAATGGTATTTCATCTAGATTTATTTTAATATCTTTATTTTTTTCCAATAGCTTTAAACAATGATCAATCACACCAAGGTTTCTTAAACCTAAGAAGTCAATCTTTAATAGTCCACACTGTTCAACTCTACCCATATCCCACTGGGTAACGATTGGTGAATCAACACCTTTTTGCATAATGGGTAGGTAGTCCGTCAAAGGACCTCTTGAAATAACAACTCCTGCAGCGTGTACACCAGTTTGTCTTACTAGCCCCTCTAGGCCAAAGGCTGCATTAATGATTGTCTTACTGTCTTCGCTGGATTCGTATTCTTTTTTAAACTCGGTAACCTGCATGCACTCGCCCAGGTTTTTTGAAACTCCTAAAACTGGAGGTGGAACAAGCTTAGAGACCTTATCGCCAGTTGAAAAGTCATGACCAAGTGCTCTCGCTGCATCTCTGATTGATTGTCTAGCACCAGTCTTATTGAAGGTGCAAATGTGAGCAACTCTGTCATGCCCATATTTAGATCTGGCGTAATCAATTACTTTATCTCTATGTCTATCGTCAAAGTCCAAGTCGATGTCAGGCATTGACTTTCTTCCCTCAACTAAGAATCTTTCAAACATTAGTCCAAACTTAAGTGGATCTAAATTTGTAATACCTAAAGCGTACGAAAGGATGCTGCCTGCTGCAGAACCTCTTCCCCAGCCAACTCTAATGTCATTATCTTTTGCCCAGTTAACCAGGTCGGATACCACTAAGAAGTATTCAGGAAAACCCATTTCCTTTACGACTCTTAGCTCATGGTTGGCTCTAGATACGATCTCATCTGAAAGTGAATCTCCATACTTTTTCTTTAAACCAGACCAGACTAATCCATTTAAGTAGGAGTCAACATCTTGACCGTTTTCAATTGGATAGTTTGGAAAGTAGAGATCACCAAAACTTAAGTTAACATCAACCATTTCAGAAACATGAAGAGTATTCTTTAGCCATGATTCATCAAAAGTAGAAGCCATTTCTTCATAAGACTTAAGATAAAAATTATCTCCACTAAAAGAAAATCTATTCTCAGTATAAATATTACTGTTTGTTGCAACGCACAACATAATATCATGGGCGTGAGCATCTTCTTTGTGCACGTAATGACAGTCCCCAGTTGGAACTATTCTTGCACCTATTTTGTTAGCAATTTCTACAAGCTGATTTGTTATCTTCAGCTGTTCGGCTAACCCATGATTTTGAATCTCTATAAAATAATTCTCTTTACCAACAATGTCCTGCATCTTAAGTGCAGCATTTAGGGCAAAGTCGTAATCATTTCTTAAGAGAGCTTGAGCTACTTCTCCGATTCAAGCAGCCGGATAACACAATGATACCCTCTGAATGCTCAGCTATAAGGTCATGGTCTATTCTGGGCTTTACATAAAAGCCTTCTGTGTATGACCTAGAAGAAATCTTTATAATATTTTTATAGCCTACATTATTCTTTGCAAGAATCGTTATATGATATGGGCCTCTTTGCTCCCATTCATTCTTTGCCTTGCCAGCTCTTTCTTCTTCATCTTTATCAAATCTAGTTTTTCTAGCTTGATAGAACTCAGAACCAAGAATAGGTTTAACTCCAACGCTTGTACCAGCATCGTAGAAGTCAAGCCAAGAGTGGATATTGCCATGGTCGGTCGTAGCTAACCCAACCATGCCAAGATCCTTTGCTCTTGACAAGTACTCCTCAACCCTACCATGTCCATCTAACATTGAATAGACAGTGTGGTTATGTAGGTTGGTCCAATTTTTCAATTTATTCCTCTATTTCTATCGCTTTGATTTAAAGCGTCGTCTCTTGATTCTCTATAAGTAATAACAACTACTCCACCGCAATACTTGCATGGTACATTTGTTCCGTTTTGAGCAAACGGACTTCTATACATATATTCTTCTGGCTGATCTGAGTGGCATTCACTGCATACGCCGATTACGTCATCTGTGTCTTCAATCATTTTTCTTTTCACCTCCTTTTTTTTCTACATTATATGCAAATCTTATAGGTGAAGGAGATACTTTTTCATCTGTTTCCATATATTTGTTACCGATCTTAACCCATTTTTTGTTTTGTTCCAACGAACAATCTCCACATCCAACTCCGGCAGCGTTGGCTCTCTCGCATGTATAAGGTCTACCGCCAATTCCGATCTCTCTTCTCTTAATCCAATCGCTTATATGAGCAGAAGACTTTCGTGGATTATAATCATTACAATTACTTAGAACATCGTGAAGATATTGAACCGCATCATCTGTATAGGTTAATATTGAACACAAGAAAAGTCTAGATTCATGATCTAGGTGATGTTTTTCTTTTGCTTCATTTTCTATTCTAGAAAAAGCTGAACAGTTTTCAAGTAACTTTTTTTTGTCAAAGACTTTATTTGAGTCTTCTACATCTATACGAGCTTTTGATCCATATTGATTAAAATAGGCAAGGATGTCTTTAGGTTTATTTCTGTCCTCTTCCATTTTATAAGAGTACTCTCTATACCATTCATTGGCAGTGTAGGAAAACTCTTGATCAGCAACTGTGTTGTCTTGCTCCACTGAGCAGTAGCTAATAATGTTGTCTATATCTGAATAGATAATATCACTAGATAGCTTTGTTTTATAACGACCAGTTTCCTGATGCTTAGACCCTGGCAGTCTCCACATTCTTCTTAGGTCATAAACACTAAAGTCTAATGAGCTTAAATTAAGCTTTGTTGATAAATCATTTGCAATGAATCTAAAAGAATGATGAAGTGAGTTAGATGGATTAATACCAAGAGCTAAGGCCTCGCACTCAATATGAAAACCTTTTTTACCAGTATAGTAAACTACAATGGATTCTTGAGGAATGTATTGAGATAAATGTTCATAAAGCTTTTGGCATTCTGCCAATGATACATTTGCGTCCTCATTGTCTATGTCAAAATACAACGAGCCAAGCCTAGTGGCTTTTTCTATATCTTGATCGTTATAGTGCCAAACAGAAGTATATATTCCTGTATTGGAATATTTGCGAGCATATTTTTGGACGTTGTTAACGTCTAGTAGAATTGGTATTCCATCTACTTTTTCTCTAATAATTCTATTTAAACTTGGAATATGCTTTGCAAGTTCTACGTATCTCCAGGAGTATGTGTATTTACTGGGGTCGGATGAGATCTTCATTCTATTTCTGCTTTACCAAAATCTTCTTCAAATAAATAAAGTACTTTTTTATCACTCTTCATATCATCAGAAAAAGAACGATAATAAACAGACTCTTGTATTAAAGAGTCTAAATTAGAAAGTAAATAATATCTTTTTGGAATTCTGTCTTCCAAGTTAAAACTTCCATCTTTCTTGCACAATATTTTTTCCATCTACTACATAATGGACTTTAGATGCAATGTTATCGGCTATATGTACTATCATGTCTAGATAAGTAATGGGCACTGTTTCTGGGATGGGGGACCATGGTCCAAGATGACATCTTACAAGTCTAAGTATAGACTGTACTGTTTCCTCCGGCAAGAAAAGGGTAGACGATTGGGATTCCCCTGCGTACTTCTTGTCGTGTTCCTGGCACTTTTTTACTAATTTTCCGACTGTATATGGATGCATTGGATCGTAATGAAAGTATCCATCTTCAGTATCTTTAATCCCCTTTGTCACATCATGTAGCAAACATGCCGCAAAGACTATGTCTTTTTCTTCTGTTGATAAAGAGTATGAATCAGATATGACACTAGCAGCTCTGACAACTCTTTTAGTATGAAGAAGATTACCGCCTTGATTATGTTCATCTGATGGATGATATTTGCCAGAAAAACTAGAAGGAATAGTCCAGAAAGAATCTGCTCTTATAAGAATTGACTTAACAAAACTTTTTATATTGTCATCAGAGATCATGTCCAATTCTTCCATAACTGGTTGAAGGATACTATTCTCTTCTACAATGGATATTGAATCTTTTTCTTTATTTAAAATCTCATCAAGTATTGAATCTTTAGGCATTACGATAGCTCCCAATCTTTCCATTTAGAACAAGGTTTATCAAACGGACACTTTTTGCAGTATGAAGTTAGTCCTCTTCTAGGTACAAACTTTTTGTCTTCATCCATTGTACTACACCAATACTTTAAAGCCTTTGAGTCTTCTTCATTTACTTCATACTCTACAAATTTTTGAGAAGAAGCTAAGATATCATAATAACCAAAATGAGCTTTTGATGTTTTGTGCGGGAACTTATGACCAAACGCTTCATTTAAAACAGAAAAGTCTATCTGATACAAAGACGTATGCGATGTTCTAAAATTAAATACCCATTTGTATATAAAATATTCTCCGTTTTTATATAATATTAAATCAAAATGAGATTTAATTTTAACTGAATTTCCAACAGGAACATAAAACTCTTGGTCTATTGCCATTGGAATAGAATCGTCTTCTGAAAATTCATTATAAAAATCTAGAAGAGCAGAAGCAGCTTTTGATGTTAGGCTCGCTGTGTTGCCGTAAAAACTTTCATGCTGTTCATGAATGATGTCATAAGCAGTAGCATCTTTTGCAAACCATAACTTTTCCCATCTATTTAAAAGAGAAGAGTAAGAAGGGGTAAATCCACCTTGTTTTTTGTAAAAGAAATAATTTATAACACTCTTTAAAGTGTTTTCAAATTTTGTACTAAATAACTCTCTTGAGTGAATTGTCTCAACTAAATTCTCTTCATGCCTATAACTGTACAGCAATGCGCAAGTTTGATAGTCTTTAATTGCTTCTATTGTTAGTTCTTTCATATGTCAAAATCCTCATCATCTAATAGATCGTCTAAGAGTGAACTAGTGTCATCATAATCTTCTTGATTAACTGGTTCATATTCTTCATAAGCTTTTCTTGAATCAACATACTTTACAAGTGGTGGATTGTAAACAAAGCTAGATCCAGTAATTCTGTTCTTTGGTATTTGCAGCTGCATAATATTTTCATCTTCTGAGTCATCTCCACTTATTAGTTTCTTTTCAGTAATGAAAATTGTTACGGCGCACTTTTGTTGAATTGCAAGAGATCCACCAGTATCCGATTGTTGGACGACTTCTCTCTTTTCTTTCATTCTATTTGAGTTTTCCTGAGCTGTAATAATCAAAACGCAATTCATATCTCTAGCTAGCTTTTCTAGCTTTACCATCATCTCTTCAAACTCACCCCATCTAGGCTTACCCTTGCCACCTTTAGTGAACATTGATTGTATGGTATCTATGATAACAATCTCAGGGGTTTCAGCATAGTCAATAATATCTCTTAGCCATCTTTCAAGATCTTCAAAGTAAGGAGTTTCTGGATCGTGTCTAACCATTAAGCGGTTACCCCACTTAGCTAGCTTTTCCCTAAATATTCCAAGATACTTTTCTCGTTCGCTTGGCGTCCATCTTTCCGCTTCTGCATAAACGTTCTTTCCTATGATCTGTGTCATGAGAATTCTTTCCCAGTGACCAACAGCTTCTTCAAAGTTAACGTAAAGAACAGTATGCCCATTTTCTACCCAGTTATTAGCTAGGCACTTTGCAAATGTACTCTTACCTTTTCCAGATGGGGCTATGACAGCATGTACAGCGCCTTTGTAAAAGCCTCCATCATCAGTATAACCCATAGCTCTATTTAAGGATTTAAACTGCGTTGGAACAAAACTTGGAATATCTAACAGAGATTCTGCTCTATTGGAAATATCGATAGCTGTAGTTAACTTTTCCAGTGGATCATAGTTTAACTGATTTTCTAACTCTCTTATCTCTGATGTAATTAAAGATATTCTAGCTAAATCTTTATCTGACTTAACACCTTTTTGATTTAGAATTACTTGCAATTCATGAAGATAGTCAATCTGTTTCTTTTTGTTTGCCTTATGCTTAATAAGTTGAACTACAGAATCTACAGTGGAAAGATCTAGAGAAAGTAAAACATCCATCATGATATCTACTCCGGCTGTTCCGCCAAGAGCTTCTCTTATATCTGTTTCTGAGCCTAACCAGTCTTTAAAACCTACCGGGTCCACTATCTCTAGTTGAGTTGCAGTTCTATAGGCCAAAAGAGCTAAGTAAAATTCATGTATACCCTTTTGCCCGTGGTTAATGCCAACGATATCTTCTGGCAAGTTCTCTGCAAAATGAGTAATAGCCCCCTCTTGTCTTAGAGAAAGGGCAAATACTTGATACTCGATTGGAATATCTTGATTATCTTCAGGTTTTTCCATTATTGTTTTTTCTCTGCTGCTTTAATTCTCTGTATGCTTTTTTTCTAAGTTCAGAACGACGCTTCTTAGAGTCTAAGTAAGCCTTACTGCTATAAAAAGAATTCTTTTGCTTCTCTTCTTTTTTGAAAGGAGAGTTTCTTATAGCATCTAATAGTCTATCATAAACAGCTTGTTCCGTAAGCATGTCATTATAGCGAAAGATTATCAAGGCTATACCCATTTCTTTGCAAAGTTCTATCTTTTTTTGATCTCTTTTTTGCGCTTCTTCAAAGTCATATTTGGAATCAAAAAACTTTGCAGTATAAAAAAAATGCTGTCTACCATGGTACTCTGCACCCACTTGATACGACGGACAGTAAACGTCTAATCTAAGCTTATCGCCTAGAACATATTCATTAATAATCTTTTCGCCAGGAAGAAGTTTTTGCATAATAGCGGTCAGTGCAGTCTGACCTCTTGACATTTTCTTTCTGGAGTTCTTTAGCCAAGATAAACCAAGTTGATTAATCTTTTGATTTACCTTAGCTAAAGGCCATCCAACTTCTTTAGATATTTCATTTAAGCTTAATGAGGTGTCAAATAGTAAATCAACCATGTATTCTGAGTTGTCTACTTCTTCGTCCCAATTATCTTTTTTCATTACGCTTTTTGTAAAACTTCTTTTTGTTGTCTGCTTCTGTTTTTTCTTTTTCTGCGTTCTGCAGTGCCTGGAATCTAACTGAACTAATTATTTTTCCAAAATCAAGAATAGACATATCTAAATTTTCCCATAGTTTTGGAGCTATTGCTGTCGCAAGCATTGGGCAATCTAGAATACAGCTATCTACTCCACCTTCAAACTCTGAAAGTTGAGCAACAATTGAATCAAGCTTATCGTAGTAGTTATTGTACGGAACAGAAACTACATACTGGTTTTGCCCAAAAACTTTTTGAACAGTTTTTTTATCATGAAAAGATAAAACGACATTCTTTGACTCCCTAATGTAATGATTAATAAATATATCTACTACTTCTTTTTTGTTTGCAAAAAAATGCTCAAACATTCCAGCATCATAGTAATTGCCATCTTTTTGTAGGCCAAACTCCGATAGTTTACCAGACTCAATTTCCTCAAGAAATTCAAGAGGAACTGCTTTTAGAAAGTTCGGATCTTGAATTGTCATGCACTTTGTTAAGGACTTAACGAAGTACTTAGGGGGCTTCTTGTCGCTATTATGTAACATTAGGTTTAGCGCAGAACGAGATATGTTCACATAGGCAAACTTCTTCTTCTGTTCAAGTCTATAGGTTAAATCTATAATTGACTTGACTGGATCTAGTATTAGGCTATTGTCTTTCATTTCAAATACCAAAGTTTCCCCATTGAATTAATACTGGATTAGGATCTATAATAGAATTAATATGATTTAAAGCATGAAACTGTCCACCGTCTAGAGTGGAGTATCTTTCGTACTTAGACTTTTTATCCTCATCATACGCGTAACCAAGATGCTGCATAACTAGACCAGAGTCCTTCCAGTAATTTCTTTGACGAACCCACTGGGGAACGTAAGTTGGCTCAGAACCACAAGCTAAAGCCTTGTTTTGGAATCCAGCTCCTTCTTTAAATCTAAACATTCTAGATGAATTATTTGGTGCCCATAACTTATCAACTCGATAATGGGTTTCATTCCACATGTGATAAAAACGGATGTTAACAACATCAAATTCAGACTTAGCTAAAACTGATTTGATCTCCAAGTCGTCAACATGATACAACTTTTCGTCACAGTCTATAGCTAAAACCCAGTCACCAGGCTTTGCAAAGTTCTCTAGATTTCCCCAGGCAAAAGCTCTAAGTCGACCCTCGTGAGTGGTAAACATTGGCTCTGGCGTGCTAAAAACCTCTGCATACTTTGCAGCTATTTCTGGAGTATTATCTGTTGAACAGTCGTCAGTAAAAATAATTTTATCTACCTGAGTAGATAGTCTTTCTAGAACTGATTCTAGAAATCTGGAAGATTCATTTCTTCCTACCATTTGTGCATAAATCATATGCTTATCTTTCTATAAAATGAAGGGGGGACCAATTAAGGACCCCCCTTCACAGGACAATACTACAATTAGGCGATGATTTGCTCGCGAGCCTCTACAGCAGAGATTCGCTCAATTTCAACATCCTTGAACATTACTTCACCGGTGACACCACGGCGACCCATTGCAAGCTTCTGGGCATCGGTCTTGTTGTTAGCCTTAACCAATGTGGTTGTGGTGACAGTAAAGTACTTAAACTTGTTCTCTGACATTTTTTATTCCTTTTGTTAATTAGTTGGATAATGGACTGCTATATATTCTATAGCATCTTGCAGGTTATCTGCAAGCTTTGTGGCCATATATTTCATATATGGTCGATCTTTATTTTGATTAGAGCACATTACTACAGTTGGCTGATAATGAAGTTTGGCCCAAGCCATTTCAAAATCGGTTCCTATATATGCTCTATCTTCTAGCATGTATTCTACCAGCATAATGTCTGATTTCTTCTGCATAAAAAGATTTTTTTGTGCAATTTCATCTGGTGACATATTTGGGTCTTCGGGTATGGAGGTTGGATCGTAAACTTTATAACCCAAAAACTCTAAAGCTTCCGTTGCGGACTTACGCCAACCTTTTGCGTAGTCACCAACATAATCCATAGCTCCAGCTAGGTAAACTGCAATACTCATACTGGCCAATGATACTCTAGATCTGCTGGTTCGTCAAAGTATTGAGAGTAATATTCATAATCTTTTCTAAGTAAATTAGATCTATGTGATTTGTGAAAACTGTCGTCACCAAACCAAGTTGGATAAATTACACTAGAATGATCAATGGTTTCAAACTTCATTGTGTTTTTGTAACCTCTATCTATCCATTCTAGAATAGTATAGTTTTGATAGAGCTTTAAAGCTTCTTCGTGACCTGTCCACATTCGAGTAACTGGATGATTACGCCAACCTTTAGTAGGTGTTCTATCTAAAAGAATATTAAGGACTTGAAAGGTTTCTACTCTTTGCTTTCCTAGCCGACGATAATCTAACACTTTAACTGATTGTATAAAGTCAGGATATGGTAGAAATGTTTGCATTTAATTCAACCTTTAATGATTCTAATCCGTTGATTACTGAAGTAACAGGAAGGCTTACTGCTTCCCATGAGGTTATTCTACCAGCTAATCTACCAAATAACACCTTTAAACCCTCTTCTATTTCTGCTTTTGCCAAAGCGTGACCTAGGCAATAGTGTAAGCCGGAACCAAAAGAAAGTGTTTTAGCTATATCGCTTCTTTTTTCTATAATTAAATTTGGTTCAAAAAAAACTTTTGGATCAAAGTTTCCTGAAACAACATTTAAATACACTAAGGTTCCCTTAGGAAATAAAACATTATTATAAACAATATCCTCTGAAGCTATTCTAACTGTGCCTCTTAAAACGGAATCATGTCTGATTACATCATCTAAAGATTCTTTAATATTATTTTTTTCTAAATTATTTTCTAAAATAGTTTTAGAAGAAAGACCTAACTGACAACGAGTTGTGTCTATTCCACTAGCAATGATGATTTCAATCAACATTGTTAGTTCTTCGGTAGACAATTTGTCTCCGTTTTCTTCTGAAATAATTAAACTAGATAAAAGATCATCTGTTAGATTTTTTCTTTTCTCATTAATTAAATTAGAAGTATATTCATCAAATTCTTTTTGTGCGACAGAGACTTTATCATGATTAATTTCTCCATTTAGATTAAAGATATTAAACATTAGATGAGACCAATCGCTAAACATCTTCCAATCAGCGTCTGGTATACCAAATAACTTACACAAAATTGGTATTGGATAATAATTAAAGATATCTTTTTGTAGATCTACTGTACTTTTACCGTCTAATGAGTCAATTAATTCACTCATTAATGAAACCATAAAAGGTCTAAGGTTATCAGAGTGCCTAGCTGTAAAAGCTGGCATTACTAATTTTTTTAATCTAGAATGAGCTTCACCATTAAGGGCCATTAAACCCTTTTTTCTTCTCTGTTTAAATTCTACAGGAAGATTGTTATTTAGCTCAGCAAGCAATCCTATAGCTGTATGCCAGCGACTATCTTTTAATATATTATTAATATCTTCATGTCTAAAGAGTACGTAACCTATATTATTTTTACCTATCCAAGTTTGCTCTCGTAAAGAAAATGTTTCTTCTCTTTGCTCAAATCTGGTATATGTATTTTTAACAAAAGGAATATCTAACTCGCTGACAAGCATTTGATATTAAGCTTTCTTAAATTCGGTCCAAGTTTTGTCGCCAACCCCATAGTATTCTCTTGCAAGTCCTGCAGCAACTATGTCTGTATTTAAACAGTTTCCATTATTGTCCCAAACACGAGCTAAGATTCTGCCATATTTTTCATTTTTATCTAAAATAGTTTCTATTTTTATCCAATGTTCTGCTTTTGTAATCCATTGATCGGTAAACTCTTTCGCCGCTAAGCCTTGTTTTTTTTCTTCTATATTTGAAGTTCTGCTTTCTGGAGTATTGACGCCATATAAGCGAACCCTACCTTTACGAAGAGTATCAAAGCCCAGATCAATGACGATATCAAAAGTATCGCCGTCAATAATTTTTTTAACTTGTGCGTTGTAGTAGTATACGTTTTTTTCATCACTCATTCTAATCTCTTTCTATACCTATGTGATCACATGCTTTTCTAAATATTTCTCTTGAAATAGGAAAGTATCTGTCAGCATGACTTATTCCCTGACCTGGCTTTGGAGTAGAGGCGTGCCAGCTGTGCCCTATTGAAACCGAGCCATCATACACAACGTTGTAGCCTAGGTGTCTTGCGAAATAGGAACACCAAGTTTCTTCGTAGTAATGTGGCGTAGGAAGAAAAGCTCCTATTGCATCAGGATATAATTCTCTGTATTGTG
>Ga0208224_1000052_pt1 | contig 23670 bp, 24 predicted proteins | sample LakMenEpi26Oct09_FD_150735 | JGI IMG/M metagenome (GOLD analysis project Ga0208224, IMG submission 150735) | Freshwater microbial communities from Lake Mendota, WI - 26OCT2009 deep hole epilimnion (SPAdes) | ecosystem: Environmental > Aquatic > Freshwater > Lake > Epilimnion/Euphotic zone ... | reverse complement strand
ACATTGTTCCTATTTGGAATGTTTATTCCTTATCAGGCAATTATGATTCCATTGGTCAGAATTGCAACCACTCTGGAGATAAACAAATCTATTTATGTATTAGTTTTAGCGCACGTAATTTATGGAATTCCAATTTGTACCTTGATTTTCCGAAACTACTACGAAGCAATCCCTAATGAATTAATTGAAGCTGCTCGAGTTGATAAGGCATCAATGGTTCGCACCTATCGTTCAATTATCTTGCCCCTATCTGTACCAGCATTTGTGGTGGTGTTAATTTGGCAATTTACCTCAGCTTGGAATGACTTCCTCTTTGCGATCTTTTTAACTGGCGGGTCTCCTAAGTTGGCGGTGGCAACCACAGCACTTAACTTTATTACTGGCTCTTCAAACCAGGTCTATTACGGAGTTAATATGACCGCTTCATTAATTGTTTCGCTACCAACCTTAATTGTTTATATCTTCCTAGGTCGATACTTCCTTCGAGGATTGCTCTCTGGCTCCCTAAAGGGTTAGTCATGTCAATAGCGGTTGAAGTTTTTGATTCCCGGCGTAATCAATTAGGCGAAGGTCCAACTGCAACTGGTGCTGGAAACAATCATGTTCAATGGTGTGATATCTATGGCCAATTTATTAGATCTAAAAATTTATCTACGGGGCAGGTAGGTGAGTATCCAACTGATGAACCAGTTGGCTTTCAAATTCCGCGCGCTAATGGCGGTGACATATTAGGAACTGCTAATGGACCAGTATTAAGAGATGTTGATGGCAAATTAACTAAGCTTGCCACTCGGCAAGATGCTGATGGTTATCCAGATAAACATAAATTGCGATGGAATGATGCAAAGGTTTCACCAGATGGTTATCTATTTTTAGGCTCAATGGCCTATGAAAATCAAAGCAACGAAGGCGCTTTTTATCGACTTAGTAAAGATGGCCAAAAATTAAAACGATTATTTGGTGATGTCGGCATCTCAAATGGTTTGGACTGGAGTCAAGATCTAACAAAAATGTATTACATCGATACCTTAACTATGAAGGTTGAGGTTTTTGATTACGATAACGGCAATATTTCAAATCGCAGAACCTTGGTGCAAATCAACGAGGGCATGGGATTTCCAGATGGTATGTGTGCTGATGCTGATGACAATATTTGGGTAGCATTTTGGCTCGGATCTGCCGTTCGATGTTTTGATGGCAAAACCGGTAAGCAATTAGCTGAGATTAAGCTACCAACTCAAAAGATTACCTCCTGTTGTTTTGCTGGTGAAAAATTAGATCAATTAATTATTACTTCAGCTGTGGGAAATCCTGGTGAGTCTATGGATCTAACTGAGTACCCCCAAGCTGGGTTTATTTTTATTGCAACCCCTGGAGTAATTGGTAAAAAGACAAATACATTCGGTGCTTAGTTGAAGACAGATTTATTCACCTTCGGCGAAGTACTTTCAGTATTTATCTCTACCGATACCGAATCGGTTATGAGTGCTAATAATTACCAGAGAGTTACAGCCGGAGCTGAGGCTAATGTTGCGGTAGCAGTTTCAAGATTAGGCTTAAAAGCTCAATTCTTCTCTAGATTTGGTACCGATCAATTAGGTTCAGTAATGATTAAAGATATTGAATCTGAAGGTGTAGATATATCGCTAGTTAAAAGAGTTGCATCATTTTCAGCTGCGATGGTAAGAAATCCAGGCAAATCAGCTCCTGTTGAAATAAGTTATTTAAGGAAAGGATCTGCTGCTTCAACTATTGAACCAACCGATATTTTAGATTCATATATTTCTTCTACTAACTGGCTTCATACAACCGGAATAACATGTGCAATCTCAAAAACTGGTACCGATACTGTTAAGTTCGCACTAGAAAAGGCTAGAGATTTAGGAGTTAAATCAAGCTTTGATTTAAATATTAGGCGAAAATTATGGAGTGAAAGTGAGGCAAAATTAGTTTTACAACCTCTTGCAACCAATATTGAATTACTAATTGGCGGTGAGGATGAGTACCAAGCTGTTTTTGGATTTACAGATGCCAAAAAAGTTCTAGCAGAGGCAAATTCTCGCGGCTGTAAACTTGCAGTAATGACAAAGGCTGATCAAGTTTTAAGGTACTCACTAGATGGTGAGTATGGCCAAATCACCCCACCAAAGATCGTTTCAGTAGATCCAGTTGGGTCAGGCGATGCCTTCACTGGTGGAACAATTGCTGGATTGTTAAGCGGTATGAATCCAGAACAAGCACTTACCCAAGGAAGTATCTGTGGGGCGTCAGTTGCAAGTATGTTTGGGGATTGGACCGGTATACCAAAGGGAAAAGCTGGTGTAGTCGATACTGAGATTGCAGCCAAGATTAGGAGCGGATCATGAAAGCACTGGACATTCTTCTTAACGAAAGAATGATGACTTTGGTTAGGGCAAACTCGCAAAGTGAAGGTCAAGCTTTAGCCGATGCCTTAGTTGCCTCAGGTGTCAAAGTTATCGAAATTACTTTAACTACCCCCGGAGCTTTAAAAATCATTGCTAACTTGTTAAAGCACAAAGGCTTACTTGTGGGTGCAGGAACTGTAAGAACTGTCAAAGATGTAAAAAAAGTAGAAGATGTCGGGGCAAAATTTATTGTTTCCCCAGATACAAACGAGGATGTAATTGCTGCAACTAAGAAATTAAAATTGGTTTCAATGCCTGGTGTCTGTACGCCAACTGAGGTGGCAATAGCTGAAGAAAGTGGTGCTGATATTTTAAAACTATTTCCAGCCTCGATTTTAGGGCCGGGGCATTTAAAGATGCTTAGAGAACCATTTCCCAATAATCGCTGGTGTCCAACAGCTGGGATCACTTTAGAGTCAGTCCCTAAGTGGTTTGAGGCTGGTGCAGACCTAATTGGCCTAGGTGGTCCAATTACAAAGGGCGGAGTAGAAAAAGTTAACGAAAATGTAATCGCTTTTCGTAATGCAATTAATGAGGCTAGTAAGGTAGTTTATCGACATGAAGTTAGCCAATAAACACATATTTGTAACTGGCGGCGCCAAAGGCATTGGTGAAGCCATAGTCAGAGATGCTGCTAATGAGGGCGCATCTGTTTCATTTGTAGATATCGATTCAGTATCGGGTGAAAAATTAGTATCAGAATTAAGTTCTGATGGTAAAAAAGTAGCTTTTTTTAAAGCAGATGTAGCAAGTTTTGATCAGCTTCAATCTGCATTTAATCAATCTGTAACTAAATTTGGAGAAGTAACAGGTGTTGTTAATAATGCAGGGGTTAATTCACATGCAGACCCAGTAACAATGACAGATAAACAGTGGGATGATTTTTTTGCAATTGATATGAAACCGGTTTGGCTCACAGCAAAATTGGCACTACCAGCTATGCGTAAGGCTAAGCATGGCTCGATTGTAAACATTTGTTCAATTCATGGCCGACTTACCTATCCAGGATTTTTTCCGTATGGCGCAGCTAAATCCGCAGTACTTGGATTAACTAGAAACTTGGCCCTAGATGAGGGTAAACATGAGATAAGAGTTAATGCAGTCTCACCCGGATATATATTGACTGACTTAACTAAGACTTGGTTAAGTGGTGAATCTGGCCGACTTGATCGAGCAAATTCAATTCAACCGTTAGGTCGTATGGGTGAACCATTTGAAGTGGCAAAGGTAGTTACATTCCTACTTTCTGATAAATCAACTTATGTAAGTGGATCTGATTGGGCAGTTGATGGCGGATTAGGAGCAAGATCTGCATGATATTAAAAGGTGAGCACTTATTTATAACTGGTGGAGCTGCTGGAATTGGTGAAGCGCTAGTTATTGGGGGAGCAAAAGAGGGAGCTAAAGTTTCTTTTGTTGATATTGATGATACAAAAGGCAATGCACTAGTTGATAAATTGGCCCATGAAGGGCACCAAGTTCAATTTACGCATGCTGATGTGTCAAAGTTTGAAACCTTTAAAGCTGGCTATGACAAATTGGTTGGAAATTTTGGACCAGTAACTATCGCAGTTTCAAATGCCGGCAGAAACTCTTATGCAGATGCAGTGGAGTATGCCGAACAAGAATGGAATGATTTTTTTGCATTAGATTTAAAATCTAGTTGGTATCTTGCAAAACTTTGCTTGCCTGAAATGCGAAAAGCCAAATATGGTTCAATTGTAAATATCTCATCTATTCATGGCCGAATGTCTAGACCAAATTTCTTTCCATATTCAGCAGCTAAAGGTGGAATTATTGGATTATCAAGAAACCTTGCCTTAGATGAAGGAAAATATGGAATTAGGGTTAATTCAGTATCTCCTGGAACAACTGCAACCCCACTATTAAAAAGCTATATGGAGAAGTTTCCAGATGAAAAAGCACACGCGCTTGCAGTAGCACCTAATGCCAGATTTGGCTCACCTGAGGAGATTGCAAATGTAATTTTATTTGCCCTATCAAAAGATGCATCATTCATAACTGGTGCTGATTTAATGGTTGATGGCGCATTACACGCTAGATATGCTTAAGCTCTAATATTTACAAAATCTGGCGATAATTCAGATAAATCTTTAGCTCCCATTAATTTCATAGCTGTTTCCATTTCAAATCTTAAGATCTCAACTACTTTTTCTACACCAGCCTTACCTGCCGACATCGCTCCATATAAATATGCGCGACCAATTAGCACCCCATCAGCACCCAGCGCAATTGCAGCAACCACATCAGCTCCACTCATAACGGCACCATCAATATAGATTTGTGGGCCATTCCCTTTGGCTCCAATTGCTTGTCTAACACTTGGTAATAACTCAAGTGGAACTGTGGAACGATCTAACTGTCGTCCACCATGATTTGAAAGAACTATCGCATCCACACCAATTTTTGCCAACTCCTGGGCATCTGAAACAGTCTGAATTCCCTTAATAATCAATTTACCTTGCCAAACTGAGCGCAGCCACTTTACATCTTCAAATGTAACAGCTGGATCAAAAACCTTTGCAGCAATTTCAGATAATGGTTTATTAAAATTTCTAAATGTAGCAAACTCTAAGGGGGCTGTTGTCAATAAATTAAACCACCACTTTGGTTTTAAAGCCATATCAAAGAAAGTTTTAAAACTAATTTTTGGCGGTACAGTCAAACCATTTCTCATATCTCGCCACTTTATGCCACCAACTGCAGTATCTACAGTGAGCATTAAACCCTCAAAGCCAGCTGATTTAGCTTCTTCAATAAACTTCAAGCTTTGATCACGATCGCGCCAAAGATATAACTGAAACCACCTTCGAACTGAAGGTACTTGTTGACCAATTTCTGTTGAGGAAGTGGTACCCATTGTTGAAAGGTTATAAATTAAATTATTTTCACTACAAACCTTTGCCACCATTACTTCGCCTTGGTAATGCATCATTCTGGTATACCCAGTTGGGGCAAAAATTATTGGCAGATCAGATTTTGCTCCAAGAATAGTTGCCGATAGGTCTACCTTTGAAACATCTCTAAGTACCCGGGCATTAAATTCAACTTTTGTATAAACATCTTGGCTTCTAGCATAGGCAAGCTCATCATTTGCGCCACCATCTACATAATCAAACACTGCTTTTGGTACTCGCTTGCTTGCAAGAGTTCGCATTTCGGCAAGATTTACAACTGATTTTAACTTTCGATCTTGATTTCGAAAATTAGGCCAACTCCAACCTAGGAGTGGCTTAATATTTTTCCATCGCGGTAGTTGACGCTTCACTTTAAACCTTTAACTTATAGGCGCGCCTTGCATTATTTGCCCAAAATGATTCTTGCTCGGAAACACTGAATTCCTTTACAAATTCTTCCATGAGATTAATGGTATCTGCATATGTTGCTGCTAATAGGCACACTGGCCAATCAGAGCCAAACATCATTCTTGCAGGTGTGAATGTGTTCAAAATATGGTCAAGATATGGTGCAAAGGTTTGATGATTCCAATTGTGCCAATCAGCTTCTGTGAATAGACCGGAGACTTTTACAAAAACATTTTCATGCGAAGCAATTTCACTTATTTGATCTGCCCAGGGCTGCATTTCGTTTTTTGCAATATATGGTTTTGAAATATGATCTAAGACAAAAGTATTATGAGGTGATTGCTTAACCATTTCAACTGCCGCAGCCAGTTGTGGAGGTTTAGTCAAAATATCAAATGTAAGTCCGTATTCAGCAATGCGATGAATATTCTTGATTACATCCTCTCGCAGAAACCAATTTGGATCTGGTTTATCTTGGGCAATATCCCTAATTGAAACTAAGTTTTTTCCTCCTGGATGAGAAAGATATTGATCTAGTTGTGGACGGATATCAGTGCTTTCTAAATCTAACCAGCCAACTACCGCACATATTTTTGGATGAGTTAGTGAAAGATCTAAAAATTCTGGAGTCTCATCAGGCGTTGGTACTGTTTGAACAATTACCGTAAAATCAATATTGGCTTTTTCTAATTCAGGTTCTAATTCATTCATTAAGATTGATCTAGAAATTGGCTTAAGCTCATCGCCTTTCATCCAAGTTTGTGGCCTGACTTTTAAGTCCCAAATATGATGGTGAGAATCTATTCGCATAATGGAAGAATTCTACCCGCGACTTGTTCAATATCAATCCGGCACTTCTGCCATAAGGCTGAACTCTCATCAACCCCGCCCATTTCAGACCACCCAAATCTTGAATAGATGGCAGATTTCATCTGATTAAATTCTGCTCTCTTTATTATTGCGCCATTAAGTTTGGCATTTGATTCTTCGATAGGTTGTTCAAAGAATCTTTCTGGCAGCGAGTCAGTTTGTGCCCCTAGACCTAATTTATGGTTGAAGTCGCGCTGCATTAAAAGCCGAATTAAACCTAACTCATATAAATTTTCGATTGTTATATCTTTATTAACGACAGACTTAACCATGTCAATAATGTCTTTAGTTCTAAGTTCTCTAGTTGGTGGTGCAGCATAAATACAAACTCCAAGTGCATCTAGTGCTGACCAGAGCAGCCAAAGGTCACCAATGCTTTTCTCTCGATTCCTCTCTAAAGTCCCAAGCGGTATTCCACCTTCTGGAACTCCAAACTCTTTTCCGTATTCGACATGTCTTTCCCAAACCCAATTAGCGTCAAAATCAATGTCATGCTCAATTACGTCATACCTTGGACCTGAAGGATTAAGTGCCATTGCCAAATAAAGCCCCTGATTTCCGCGCGGATCCCAGGGCGGCATAGCCATTCCTTTGATTTGATTAAATCCAGAAGTGAGTTTTTCTTTATAGACTTTACTAACCATTTTTTTAATTGATTTCTTTGAACCAACATCTTCTTGAAGAAGAAGTGCTGTTATATAAATGTGCTCAACACCAATTTCATTACAATGAGCATTAAAATCTATTAATTTCTCAACCTTTCCTTCTCCATACTGAGAGAGCAGGGCAGTAACACTCAACTGGTGTTGCCTACCACCATCTATTGGTCCACCAGATACCAGGTAGGACTTCAGACATTGCTGCGGGCAACCGGGGCAACTATCTTTACCAAGATCTTGTAAGTAAGGCAGGAAAGTTTTTGGTTCAAAGCTTTCTACTATCTTTGGAAGATTCTTACCAAAATTATTCCCAGCCACATATCCAGTTAGTGAAGAATTTGCCCAAATTCCAAATCCAGGAGCATCATGCTCAGATTTTGTCAGTGGATTGGAGTCAATTGCTGACTGATACCTCTTAGTAATTTGTTGAATTACAGAGTTAGAAGTGGTGTCTGATTTTCCATTTAGACAAAGGAACTTAATATTCATTCTGCCAAAAACGGCTCCAATACCACCCTGTGAGGTAGCAAATCCGTAATCACAAACCACCGATGCTGATAAGTGCTGTGCTTCACCTGCCTTACCGATAGCAAGAGTTGTTAGTGTCTTATTAGAGGAGACTTGATCAATAGTCTCCCATACCGATAGCCCCTTAAGCTTTTTTGCTTTAGGGAAAGAAAATTCAAGAAAGCCGCTATCTGATATTTCAATCCCGGTAATTTTTTTTGCTTTATTAATTAAAACTATGGCATCAATGCCAAGTGATTCAATCGCATTTGCCAGCTTTCCTTGAATTTTTGACTCAATTAATCCTTCTGATTGAGGAGAGACGGTTGAAATAAGCGCATCAGAAAGTCCTACCCCTGCTTTTCCACCAAGTATTCCTTTTGAAATAATAACAAAGTTATTATTTTTAATCTTTCCCACTAGTGCTGCTAGTAAAGGAGTGGCAATAGGAATCAAACTATTTTCCAAGTTAACATCTATCTCATTATGTGAAAAGTCACGAAGATTGATCAGTACGACCTTAGCCATAACACTCCTTAGGTATTTCAAAATCATATAGGCTTTATTCATTAATTAGAAGGGTATGCAATGTCCAAAATAACTGGATTTAAAACATTAGATATTAGATTCCCAACATCAACGGAAAAACATGGATCTGATGCCATGAATCCAGACCCTGATTACTCTGCTGCATATTTAATTCTTGAAACAGATGATCCAAAACTCTCTGGACATAGTTTGGTTTTTACAATTGGTAGAGGAAATGATTTGCAGTGTAATTCCATTGCTCAACTAGCTGAAACAGTTGTTGGCGAAGAGCTAGCAACTTTAGAAAAACGAATCGGACAGATCGGCAAAGATCTAGTTAGAGATTCACAAATTCGATGGCTAGGTCCTGAAAAAGGAATACCACACATGGCAGCTGGTGGAGTGGTTAACGCATTGTGGGACTTAATTTGCAAAATTAATCAAAAGCCATTGTGGAAGCAGTTATCGGATATGTCGCCTGAGGCATTGGTAGATTTAATTGATTTTCGACATATTTCAGATGCCATTACGCCAAGTGAAGCTTTAGCAATTTTACAAAAAGCTAAGAGTTCTAGAGCGGATAATGAAAAAATATTATTAGAAAAAGGGTTACCTGCGTATACAACTACTCCTGGGTGGCTTGGTTACAGTGATGAAACCATGGTGCGACTTGCAAAAGAAGCGGTAGCTGAAGGATTTACCTTAATTAAAATGAAAGTCGGCCGCTCATTAGAAAATGATATTCATCGTTTGGAATTAGTTCGTAAAACCATTGGAAATGATGTTCGTATGGCATGCGATGCAAATCAGGTCTGGGATGTTAATGAAGCAATTAATTGGATTAAAGCTATAAGCCATGTAAATCTCTTTTGGGTAGAGGAGCCAACCTCGCCAGATGACATTTTAGGACATGCCACAATTGCTAAAGCAATTTCTCCTACCAAAGTAGCAACAGGAGAGCATGTTCATAATCGAATTATGTTCAAGCAAATGCTTCAAGCAGGATCGATGTCATTTTTACAACTAGATGCCACCAGAACTGCTGGCGTAAATGAAAATGTAGCCATCATTGTTATGGCAGCTAAATTTGGAATTCCAGTTTGTCCGCATGCAGGTGGGGTTGGATTATGTGAAATGGTTGCGCATTTGGCTATGTTTGATTCAGTTTCAGTAACTGGCCATCATGACAAACGGGTAGTTGAGTTTGTAGATCATCTTCATGAACACTTTGTGATACCTACACAGATAAAGCAAGCCTGTTATATCGCGCCACTAACCCCAGGAGCTGGTGCTGAAATTAAGGGTGATTCATTAAGAGATTATCTTTATCCACATGGGGTGATTTGGTCAGCTAGAAATTGATGAGCGTGGCTCTATAACGGTTGGATAACAAACTAAAGAATTCTTTGAATTTTGGCTGAGAACTAGTATTTTTCTCACACAGCGAACCCGCTGCTCTTAAGAGGAGAATAAATGAAATCAAAGAAAATATCGCTAGTAGCAATTTCAACTGCTGCTGTACTAGCAATTACTGGATGTTCTTCATCCGGTGATAGTGCAGAAGGTGATTTAAATATTGCTATGGTATCTAAAGGCTTCCAGCATCAATTCTGGCAAGCAGTTCAAAAGGGTGCAGAGAATGCAGCTGCTGAACTTGGCGTAACAATTACTTTCGAAGGTCCAGAGAGTGAATCACAAGTTGATAAGCAACTTGAAATGCTACAAGCTGCAATCGACCGTAAGGTTGATGCAATTGGATATGCATCTCTAGATCCACAAGCTCCACTTCCACTTCTAGCTCAGGCTAAAGAAGGAAATATTCCTGTTTACATGTTTGATGCTGCCGCAGGTAACGAAGCAGATCTAGGAGCAGATGGTCCAGCTCTTGGTATTGCACGTACTGACGGAGAAGCTGCTGCTGCTCTTGCTGCAGATGAAATGGCTAAGTTAATTGGTGGAAAGGGCAAAGTATTCGTAATTGTCCACAGCCAAACAAACGCAACTGGTGTACAACGTCGTGATGGATTCTTAAATCAGATGAAGGCTAAGCACCCAGGTATCACAGTTCTTGCACCACAGTACGGAGATGGTGATCACCAGAAGTCTGCTGACATCGTTAAGACTGTATTAGCTGCTAACAAAGACCTAAAGGGTATTTATGCAACTAATGAAGGTTCTGCAATCGGTGCTGTTAAGGCGCTACAAGAACTAAAGAAGAAGCCAGGCGAGCTTGCTGTTATTGGCTTTGACTCAGGTGCTGCACAGATCGATGCAATCAAGACTGGCCTAATGGCTGGCGCGATTACACAAGATCCAATCGGAATTGGTTACAAGACAGTACAAGCTCTTGTTGCATACTTGAAGGATGGAACTGTTCCTCCAACATTTATCGACACAGGCTTCTACTACTACACCAAGGACAACATGGAAGAGCCAAATATTGCGGCTGTTCTATATCAGTAATTAGTTACTGACTAAGTAGAAATAGATCGGCGGTATCCTTTTGGATACCGCCGATTTCTATTGTGATTATTAGAAGGTAGAATCAACATATGAGCGAGTTCGCTAAATTACCAATCCTTCCGACTCAAATCTCCATGGATATAGCTAGTGGAGCGTTAATACCAAGCGGCCCAACTTTGACCCGCAGACTTTCAGATTTAAAGGGCTGTTTTAAAAATCAATCAGCTTGGGAAATTGAAGTGAATAAAACCAATCCCGTGGTTTATCAAGTGATCTCCTCATTAGTGCCAGAGAGTAATAGAGAGTTACCTCAATCAATTACGACTATTTTTCCGGGCAATTGTGATGGTGAGTTATATATGACTAAAGGTCATCAACACCCGGACCCACAAGGTGAGATTTACTATGGTTTAGAAGGCCAAGGCGGAATTATTTTATTTGATGGTAAAAAAACTTCTTGGCTAGATATCACTCCAGGAAAAATTGGATATATCCCACCAGGGTGGGCACATAGATCTATAAATACAGGGCAAACACCATATAAATTTTTAGCAGTCTATCCAGGGTGTGCCGGGCATGATTACCAATGGGTTTTGGATAATGGCATGGGCCTTAGAGCTTTTAAAAGCAATAATAATTTTGAATTAATTGAGTTTTAATAAAATGATTATTGCTCATGATTTAGGCACTACCGGAAATAAGGCCTCACTTCATAGTGATGATGGAAAAATGCTGCAACACTGCACAGTTCCATATCCGGCTCACTTTGCTAGCGGTGGAGTTGCTGAACAAAATCCAATGGATTGGTGGGAAGCTGTCGGGCAGGCAACTAAAAAGCTAACCCAGATGGCAAATGTTTCGGCTAATGAGATCACTGGTATTGGTATTTCTGGTCAAATGATGGGGGCAATTTTTCTAGATGAAAATTACAATCCCACGCGAGATGCAATTATTTGGGCTGATTTTAGGGCTCAAAAACAGAGTGATTATTTAATTGAGAAAGTAGGGCTAGAAAAAGCTTACAAACGCCTAGGTCATAGGCTCAATCCAACTTACTCAATTGCAAAAGTAATGTGGGTAAGAGATAACCAGCCTGAAGTTTGGAGCAAGACTAGGCATATTTGTATTGCAAAAGATTTTATTAATCATAAGTTAACCAATCGCTTTGTAACCGAACCCTCCGACGCCTCTTCAACAAATTGTTTTGATCAACTAAACCTAGTCTGGGACGAGGAGATATTAAAAGTTGCAGATATCCCAGTTTCGTATTTTCCAGAAATAGTAAAATCAACATCGGTAATTGGTGGATTAACATCTGCAGCTGCTGATCACTTAGGGTTAAATGTTGGTACACCTGTAGTAGCAGGTGGCGGCGATGGTCCAATGGCAGCACTAGGTGCTGGAATTATTAGTCCAACTGATGGTGCCTATGCATGTATGGGCTCATCATCTTGGGTAGCAGTTTCAACAGCTAAACCATTGCATGATGCGAAAATGAGATCTATGACTTGGAACCATATTGTTCCAAATCAATTTTCACCAACTGCAACCATGCAAGCCGGGGGAGCTAGTTTGCAGTGGATAGTTGAAGATTTAATGCCAGCTTCTGAGAAAGATCGATTCAATATATTGCTAGGTGAAGCTGAGAAAGTAAGTTCCGCAGATGATGGCTTATATTTTTTGCCACATATACTGGGCGAGCGATCTCCTTATTGGAACCCATCGGCAGCGGGAGCATTTATAGGTTTAGGAAGACATCATGATCGTTCATATTTAGTTAGAGCAGTATTAGAGGGCGTAGCTTTTAATTTATTAACTTGCATTCAGGCCTTTACAGATAATGGTGTTCCGATTGATCAAGTTGATGTTATCGGCGGTGGTGCAGAAAGTGCACTTTGGTTACAGATTTTTTCAGATATTTGGGGAGTAAAGGTTAGATCTCGCTCGATTGTTGAAGATGCAAATAGCCTTGGTGCTGCAGTAACAACTCTGGTAGCCCTTGGAAAAGGTGAATTCTCTATGGTCAAGCAATTATCAACCATTACAGCTGAATTTAATCCCTCTAGTGATAGTAAAAAATATGCCAGACAGCATGAAATATTCCTAGACGGGTATAACAAATTAGAGGATTGGTTTAATACTCGAAAGTCATTTAATTAATGACAAAACCTGTAGTCCTGATTTCAACTCGTTCATTTTCAACCGGAAATGTTGATTTATTTAAAATATTAAATGATTCTGGGTGTGAAGTTAGAAAAATTTCCACTAACCACGATGTAAATGAGATCAAACCGGATTTAAATGATGCGGTGGCTTGGATTGCTGGTGTAGCCCCAATTACTAATGAAATGCTATCTCTGGCACCTAATCTTAAAATTATTTCAAGGTATGGAGTGGGTGTGGATGCAGTTGATCTGGAATCTGCAAAAAAACGCGGAGTATTAGTAGCCAATACTCCTGGAGCGAATAGTAATTCAGTAGCAGAGTTAGCTCTTGCTCATATTTTATCTGCACTTAGAAAACTACCAATTTCTAACTCAAATGTTAGGACATCAGATTGGTCACCAATTAGAGGCCAAGAAATTAATGGATTAATTATTGGAGTAGTTGGATATGGAAAGATTGGCAGATTAGTTGCGCACAAATTATCCTTACTTGGTGCAAAAATATTAATTTATGACCCATTTGTTACAGATGCGCAAACTGTTGACTTAGACACCCTAAACAAGAAATCCCAGCTAGTAACTTTGCATACTCCAGGCAACGAGGTAATTATTAATAAGTTGTGGATTGATAAAGCCCCGGTAGGACAAATAATCATAAATACGGCTAGAGCAAATCTAATTAACGAATCAGATGTGGCTGAAGGTTTAAGATCTGACAAATTATCATTCTATGCAGCTGATTCAATTTCAAATGAGAATTCTGTAAGCGAATCACCTTTGTTATCAAGTGACTTAGCTAGTAAAACTCTATTTACACCACACTTAGGTGCGCAAACAATTGAAGCCATTGATCTAATGGGATCAATGGCAGTTGAGAATGTTTTAGCAGTTCTGGCAAATAAACCCGTTAGAAATTTACTCTCCTAATGTCACAATCAAACATAAGGTTCATTGGAGTTAGTACTAGTAATTCATCAATTATGAAAATTTTTCCTGAATGGAGCAAGACACTTGGTTTAAATGCAACTATTTCTGGGATTGATATACCTCTAAATTCTGAACCAGAAATTTACACCTCTGCTTTAGAGGAAATGATTAATGATCCTGGTTGTAAAGGCGCACTTGTCACGACACATAAATTGGCTCTATATCAAAGCGCTCATTCACAATTTAGTTCATTTGATGAATTTGCTAAAACTTGTGGAGAGATTTCATGTGTAAAAATTAGAGTAGGAAGTGTTAGTGGCTTTGCAAAGGATCCCATATCAGCCGGTTTAGCTATCGAAGATTTTCTACCAGCAAATTTCTTTCATGAGGACAATGAAGTCATCCTTCTTGGAGATGGTGGAGCTGCAATAGCTATTGCTTGGTACTTAACTAATTTGCCGATACCTCCCGTAGTTATTCATATTTTTGGCAAAGATTCTTCTAGAATCGAGCATCTGGTTAAAGTAATTGGTGATAGAAAAACACAATTAAGGACCAAGATATCCACTCCACAAGCTTTAAAAGATATCGCAGCAACAAAGGAGAAATTTCTTATTATTAATGCCACGGGTATGGGGAAAGATCTACCAGGTACTCCTTGGCCAAAAGATTTACTGTTTCCAAAAAATTCATACCTTTGGGAGTTAAATTATCGCGGAGATTTAGAGTTTTATCATCAAGGAAGGGCGCAACAGAGTTCTCAAAATTTAGAGGTAACAGATGGCTGGCGATATTTCATTTATGGGTGGACTCAAGTAATTTCTGAAGTATTTGACGTTCAAATTGATTCTAAAACATTAAGCACTTTAGAACTGCAAGCCGAGGCAAACCGTTGAGAATTAACTATCACGAGCATGCATTTCAAGTCTCTCCATTACTAAAGGGTGATGAGTTAGATAATGTTGAAAACAGTATCAGAGAGTTTCAAGATTTGTTAGAGTCAGGTTTTGAAGGATACGTAGAGGCTACTCCTCTTTTTTTGGGCAGAAACTTAATTGGACTCTCTAGATTAATTGAGCAAACAAAATTAAACATATTTCCTGTTACTGGATTTCATCATTCAGGACATTATTCAGAGAATCTACAAAAGGATGTAACTGATAAAGGAATTGATTTTTGGGCTGAAAGTTTATCCAAAGAGTTAAGCCATGGAATGGCAATTAATGAAGAATGTTACTTAAATAAATCTGAACCTAACCGATCTGAAATAAAAGCAAAGGTTTTTAAAATCGGTCTAAAAAACCCGATAGGTAGGTTTGAGCAATTTGTTTTAAATATTGCCCAAAAAGTTTATTTACAAAATGAAATTCCAATTATGGTACATCTTGATGGAGATAGTAATTTACAAGAGATAGCAAAAATTATTATTGAATTAGGTATAAAACCAAAAAATGTGGCACTAGCCCATATTGATAGGCAAGTTAACTTTAAATTGTTTATGGATCTAACAGAGTTAGGCTTTTTTCTCGGCTTTGATTCATTTATTAGAACAAGCCAGAGTGAGTCGAACAAGTTATTTGAAGCCGTAGTTAAATTTCCAGACCATGTCTTAATAGGTGGAGACCTAGCACGATCATCTAGGTACATTTCCTACGGAGGTTCTCCTGGTATTAAATACACAGGGAATGTAGTTGTACCCAAAATCCGTCAGTTGGCGAGTGAAGATTTGCTTAAGAAAGTACTAGAAGAAAATCCGAATAGATGGTTGAATTCATAGTTGGAGGTGGAGCATGAGTAAGAAAATCAAGTTAATCGCACTATTAAAATCAAAACCAGGAATGAGCAGGGAAGAATTCAAGAAGCGATGGGTAGATCAGCATGCGCCGATGCCAGCTAAGTGGAAAAATATAAAGGGCTACACAATCAATATTGCAATTGATGAATACCAGGAGATTAAAGGCGATCTTCCTTACAATGGAACTGCCGAACTTTATTGGGACTCATTAGAAGAGATGCAAGAGGATTTTGCAACAGCTGAGGCAAAAGCTGCCGGTGCCGATGCGGATGAATTTACAATTCTTCGAGACCATGTTTACACCGAAGAATTTATTATTAAGCCTATAAATTAAAAATGTCTCAAATAGTTGTAGTAGGCGCTTGCATGATTGACCTTATTTCTTATGTGCCCAGGTTTCCTAAAATAGGTGAAACCCTTCACGGTACTGAATTCAGGATGGGTTATGGAGGCAAAGGCGCAAACCAAGCAATTATGGCTGCTAAATTGGGAAGTAAAGTAATAATGGTTTCAAAAGTAGGCGATGAGACCTTCGGTGAAGGCACTATAGATAATTTCAAGAAAAATGGCGTTACTACCAACTTTGTGTATAAATCAAAAGAAGAGTTTTCTGGCGTAGCACCTATATTTGTAACTCCAAACGGAGAAAACTCAATTGTAATTGTTAGTGGATCAAACAATAAATTAACAAAAGATGAGATTCTGCAGGCAGAAAGTGAAATATCCAAGTCAACTTATCTGGTTTGCCAACTTGAAATTGAAGTTGAACTTTCTCTGATTGCATTGCGCTTGGCTAAAAAACTTGGAGTATCAACAATTTTAAATCCAGCACCAGCTAGAGAATCGCTACCAAATGAGATTTTTCAATTAACCGATATTTTTTGCCCAAATGAATCGGAAGCTGAACTTTTAACAGGCAAGAAAATCAATTCATTAAATGATGTTGAAATAATGGCAAGAGAATTTATAACTGCGGGGGCAAAATCTGTAATTATTACTTTAGGAGAAAAAGGCTGCTATGTGCTTTCGAATGGCATTGGCAAACATATTCCTGCCAGTAAAGTTTCAGTAGTGGATTCAACTGGGGCAGGAGATGCATTTGTTGGTGCACTTGCCCATTTTCTAGATTTAGGACTTGATATATTTGAATCTGCTGATCGAGCCTCAAGGGTGGCAACCATAAGCGTCCAGGGCAAGGGCACCCAAAGCTCATTTCCATCTAAAGCAGAATTGCCCACAGATCTCTTAAGCAGTAAATAATTGTTACCTAACTGTTACGCAATGAAGTTTAAAGCCTTGAGTAGTGGAGATGAATCTATTAGGCTCATCAAAAGTTTAGTTGGAGGGTAAATGGCTACAGCACAATTATTGTCAGTTGAGGGAGTAAGTAAATCTTTCCCTGGCGTTCAAGCCTTAGAAAATGTTCAACTAAATTTAAATAGTGGAGAAGTGCTCGCTTTAGTCGGCGAAAATGGAGCAGGCAAGTCAACCTTAATGAAAGTTTTGTCTGGGATATACAAAAGAGATTCAGGAATAATTAAGTTAAATGATAAGCCGATTGAGGCAGATGGCCCGCTCGCGGCCCAAAAATTAGGAATATCAATAATTCACCAAGAAATGAATTTAATGCCACACCTTACGGTTGCTCAAAATATTTTGATTGGGCGCGAACCTAGAAGATGGTTTGGCACAGCAACTGACGATAAAGAACTCAATAGGCGTGCAAAACTTTTGCTTGATCAGTTAAATTTAAATTTAGAGCCAACTCAAATAGTCGGAAAACTAACTGTTGCCAAGCAGCAAATGGTCGAAATTGCAAAAGCTTTGTCATATGATTCAAAAATTATAATAATGGATGAGCCAACTTCAGCTCTGACTAATTCTGAAACAGAAGTCTTATTTAAAATCATTCAAGACTTAAGAAAGAGCGGCAAAGGAATTATTTATATCTCACACAGGATGGAAGAGCTGACTAAAATTTCTGACCGAATTACAGTGTTCAGGGATGGTCATTACATTGATACGTTAATTACGAAAGACACTCAGATTTCTAAAATTATTGCGCTTATGATTGGTCGAGAAGTAGCTCAAGATCTTCGACCGGAGGATGTAATTGACTTCTCTGGTAGAGATATTGCCCTTGAAGTAAAGAATCTATCAACTAAGAATTTACTAAAAGATGTTTCTTTCCAATTACATAAAGGTGAAATACTAGGTTTTGCAGGATTAATGGGAGCAGGAAGAACTGAACTAGCCCTTGCCATCGTGGGTAAGGATCAAATTACAGAAGGCCAGATATTTGTTCGTGGCAAGAAAGTAAAGATTAGTAATCCAGCCGATGCGGTAGCGAACGGTATTGGATACTTATCTGAAGATAGAAAACGCTTTGGTGTGCTATTGAACCAGGATGTAAAATTTAATGTAGTCCTCTCAAATTTAAGGCGCCTGACAAGTAAATTAGGATTTGTAAATACTTCTAAAACAAAAGGTTTATCAAATGATGCCGTAAAGAATCTATCGATTAGAACGCCTTCAATTGATCAGATGGTGAAAAATCTATCTGGTGGAAATCAACAAAAAGTTGTGATTGGTAAGTGGTTAACGCGCGAAACCGATATTTTGATTTTCGATGAACCAACACGCGGAATTGATGTTGGTGCAAAGGATGAGGTTTATAAGCTACTAAATGAGTTAGCAAAGCAAGGTAAATCGATCATCATGATCTCATCAGAGTTGCCAGAAATTCTTCGTATGTCTGATCGAATTATGGTCATGTGTGAGGGAAGAGTCACTGGGATTTTAAAAAATAAAGAGGCTGATCAAAATTTGATTATGCAATACGCAACTAAATACAGATAAGGAAGAGACAATGGCCAAACTAGGAAACAACTCAATAATGGCAAGTATTCGCCACCGTGCAGAGCAATCACTTGCTTTTGCAAGCCTTGTGGCAATTTTTGTCTTCTTTACCTTTGCTAATGAAGCGTTTGCAACATGGTCTAACATAACCGGAATTTTGCTGTCTACTGCAGTTATTGGCTTATTAGCCATTGGAACAACATTTGTAATCATCACTGGTGGAATTGATTTATCAATCGGAACTGGCGTTACTTTAACTTCAGTAATGATTGGCTGGTCCCTTGCAAATATGGGTATGCCAATCTGGATGGGAATTATTGTTGGAATTCTAACTGGCGCTTTAATGGGGTTGTTTAGTGGACTAGCGATTACTCGACTTCAGCTTCCACCTTTTATTGCAACTCTGGCAATGATGCTTATTGCTAAAGGATTGGCATTGGTAATTTCAGGAGTAAAACCTATTTATCTGGAGTCAATCGAGGGATATAACGATATTGCCCTTGGTCAACTAATTCCTAATTTACCAAACGCAGTATTAATTTTCTTTGCATCTGCTTTTGTTGCTTCAATAGTGCTAAATCGAACCATAATTGGCAGATACACATTTGCAATTGGTTCAAATGAAGAAGCTACAAGACTTTCTGGAATTAATGTTGATCGTTGGAAAATTCTGGTGTACATAATTGGTGGAATTTATATCGGGCTAGCAGGAATTGTCTTATCATCTCGACTTTCATCGGCTCAACCAGCGCTGGGACAGGGATATGAATTAGAAGCTATTGCCGCGGTAATTATTGGTGGTACTTCACTATTAGGCGGTAAGGGATCAATTACTGGAACAGTAATTGGTGCCTTAATTATGGCTGTGCTTATCAATGGACTACGAATCATGGAAATTCGTCAAGAGTGGCAAACAGTCGTTACTGGTTTGGTAATTATTGTTGCAGTTTACGCCGACTCAATACGTCGCCGTAATGCTGGCGAACTTTAAGTAGTTAAATGAAAGCAGCTGTAATCACTGCTCCTGGAAAAATTGCAATTGAAAATGTTGAAGACCCAACTCCAGGAGTCAATGAAGTTGTAGTAGAAGTTGCTGCAGTTGGTATTTGTGGTACCGATCTACATATATCTGAAGGTGAGTTTGCTCCTAAGCTTCCAATAGTTCCAGGTCATGAGATGAGTGGGACGATAGTTGCAGTTGGTAGAGATGTAACTGATATAAAAATTGGAGATAAAGTAGCGGTAGATCCCTCTTTGCATTGCGGGGAGTGTTTTTACTGTAGAAGAGCAAGAGGAAATCTTTGTGAAAACTGGAACGCACTTGGTGTTACCTTTCCTGGTGCGGCAGCTGAATTTCTTCTATCGCCTAAAAAAAATATTCATAAGCTTCCAGCCGGAATTGATTTAAAAGCAGCAGCACTAATTGAGCCTTTATCTTGTGCTGTTAGAGGGTTTGATCAGTTACCTCGAAATCCTGGATCTAACTATTTAATTTATGGTTCAGGCACTATGGGACTAATGATGGCTGAAATGGCTCGAGTTAATGGGGCGGCTAATGTGTGTATTGTGGATTTGAATTCAGAAAAACTAGAAACAGCTAAGGTCTTAGGATTTAAAAATACAGCAAACTCAGCAGATAATTTTGATTACCCAAGAGGATTTGATGTGGTTATTGATTGCACGGGTGTTGTTGCTGCGATAAAAGATGGTTTAAAACATGTCATGCCAGGTGGAACGTTTTTACAGTTCGGTGTGGCAAATGAAGGTGCAAAGGTAGAAATTGAACCATTTTGGATATACAACAAAGAGATAACCATTGTTGGTTCAATGGCAGTCTTACATTCATTTGATCGCGCTGTAGAATTATTTGCAAATGGGGTTTTAAACTCTGAAGTGATGATTTCAGACAGATATCCATTAGAAAAATATGAAGATGCACTGACTGCTTTTAAATCTGGTAAGGGTAGAAAAACAATAGTTTTACCAAACGGATGAACATGAAGTCACTATTACTATCACAAATTGACCATATAGAAGTTTCAGAATTAGTAAAACCAGAAAGTGAATCTGGCAAGTCTGTTATCAAAGTTTTGGCATGCGGCTTGTGTGGTACTGATAGGCATATTTACAAAGGGGAGTACCCATCAGCAAAGCCGGTGATTTTAGGTCACGAATTTGGTGGTGTAATTGAAACTCCAGCTGTTGGATCTAAATTTAATAAGGGTGATTTAGTTTCAATCGATCCAAATATTGTGTGTGGAACTTGTGATGATTGCGTTGCCGGCAGGACTGCATTTTGTCCCTCACTTACAGCTTTAGGTGTAAATATAAATGGTGGCTTTGCAGAGTATGCCCTAGTACCTGATACTCAAATATATAAAGTAAGTAAAGATTTGAATCCACTGCACTTAGCATTCATTGAACCTACAGCCTGTTGTATTAGAGGAATGGATATCGCTGATTTAAAGGGAGGTGAAAAGGTTGCAGTACTTGGTGGTGGGGTAATGGGACAAATAATTGTGCAATTAGCAAAGCTTGCGGGTGCTTCTCAAATTACTATGATTACCAGACAAAAAGCTCGCCGAGAATTGTCGGTATCTTTAGGTGCAACAGATTCTGTTGATCCGTCTGATAAAAATTATGCTGAAAAAATGCCTAAGTACGATGTGGTTTTTGAATGTGCTGGAGCAATAGAAACCTTTAATGCATCCCAAGTAATTGCACGCCGCGGCGGCGTAATAGTTGTATTAGGACTGACTCCTGAAAAAAGTTATGTTGATTTCAATCCTTTTCAATTAGTCATAAAAGAGTTAAGAATTCAAGGCTCTTTTTTAAACCCATTAACTCAACGTCGTGCAGCAGATTTAATTGATGATAAAAAGCTAAATCTAGACCCACTAATTTCAAGAGTTTTAAGCCTGGCTGAAGTACCAGAAATTCTTAATAAGCCGCCTGCTGATGGCGATATTAAATATATAGTAACGCCATAGTTTTATACTAGACAGGATTTAGAAACTTCAATTCAGTTGGCTTTTTAAAGTATTTTTGATCAATACTATTAATATGTTTTACATGGCTAGTTAGCATATGAGCATCCCATTGCTCTTTACTAGACCATTTTTCCATCATTATCCAGGTGTCTTCATTAACTCCTTGAACTAAGTCATACATTTCACAACCAGATTCTTTATAAGACTCGGTAACTAGATTTGCAAACTCTTTTTTCAAAAATTCAATATGTTCCTGCTCTGGATATATCGTGGCGATTAAGTAGAGCGGTTTAGACATTTCCTTCTCCCTTATCTTTCGACCCTAAATATAGACTAACGATTTTCTTCCTGAGCTCTAGTTAATCTTTGTGAAACATAGACAGGTATTAGCGATAGCAGAATTACAACAGTTGCTACGACATTAACTACGCTGCCCTGATTAGGCCTTGCCATTTCCTTTAAAATCCAAAGCGGCAAAGTATCCACGCCAGGGGGAGCGGTAAATATTGTTACTACTACCTCATCAAAACTTAACGCAAAGGCCAGGAGAGCACCTGCCATAAATGAGGTCCTAAATTGTGGAAAGGTAACTAATCTAAAGGTTTGCCATAAGCCAGCTCCTAAATCAGCTGAAGCCTCTTGTAAATTTGGATTCATGCGTTTAAGTCTGGCAAATACATTGTTAAAGACCATCACAATACAAAAAGTAGCATGAGCCACGATCATGCCGAAGTATCCAATATCAAAGCCAATTGGTGATAAAAAGCTGTTGTAAGTGTTACTAAAAGCCACACCAGTTACCACTCCAGGAAGTGCGATTGGTAGCACTACTAAGAGATTTACCGTTCCTTTACCAAAGAAATCAAAACCCTTTAAAGCAAAAGCAACCAAGGTGCCAAGTATGGATGCAATTACCATTGCTCCAGTTGCAACCAATACTGAGTTTAGAAGGGCAGCCTTAATTGGATCGTAAGTAGCGGCAAATTTCCACCACTTAACTGAGTAGCCTTCAATTGGCCAACTAGAAATTTGAGCTTGATTAAATGAGTTAAGTATCAATACAAATAACGGGGTATACATAAAAACTAAAATAAGGGCTACGAGAGCTAGTAGTACTGCTTTAGTTGCTCTTGATAACTGCAGCATTTTACATTCGCTCCAATGAACCAGTACGACGAGCTACTACTAAATAAATCACGACAAATGCGATTGGCACCATTGAAAAGGCGGCCGCAACGGGTGGATTTAAATTAATGTTGGAGGCGATAATGCTGCCAATCATTTGAGTTTTACCACCAGTAAATCGGGCAGCTAGGTAATCACCTAGGCTTAATGAAAAGGTAAATACTGAGCCGGCAATTATTGCCGGCACAATCAACGGTAGAACTACGCGATAGATTGTGAAAAATCCTTTAGCTCCAAGATCACTTGAGGCATCAAATAAATTTGTAGGAATCTGCCTAATTGCGGTAAATACAGGAAGAGCCATATAAGGAAACCAGAGATAGGTAAGGGTCAAAATAACGATTGGAATTGAAAATCCTGGACCTCTTATGCCAAGAGGGGCCATCGCCCAATTAAAGAAGCCTTGTTCTGAAAAAACTAACCGCATAGCAATTAGTTTGACTAAATAACCAGCCCAAAGCGGCAAGGTAATTGCTACTGCAAGTAAATTTCTAACCCAAGGCCGAGCAATCTTTGCCATATAAATTCCAAGGGGGACAGCAAATAAAATACAAAGGGCGGTAACTGCTAATGCTATTAATAGCGTACGAAGTGAGGTTGCTAAATAGGCTTGAACTGTAAAAATACTAATGAAATTTTCTAAGGTAAATCCTGGACGAACTAGTGAGGTAAATGGGTCAACAAACCAAAATGCGGTAATTAAAAGTAAAAAGAGCGAAACTATATAAACACCAACAATCCAAAACATGGGAAGTGCCAGCAGACCAATTAAACGCACTTTTGAGCGCTTAAATAAGTATGAAGATAATGGCCTGTTGTTCTCAGTTGAGATTAATGTTGACATAGATACTCACTTAATGTTTGAGGGGATTGAGGAATCAATCCCCTCAAGACATCAATGGTTAACCTTTAATGGTTGCCCAAGCGTTAGTCCATTCCTGGAAGCTGGTGCACTTAACATCTTTGCGAC